>Ga0210059_1001645_pt1 | contig 34072 bp, 27 predicted proteins | sample Ectturendosymbi2_FD_188042 | JGI IMG/M metagenome (GOLD analysis project Ga0210059, IMG submission 188042) | Ecteinascidia turbinata endosymbiont from Florida, USA - Sample 2 (SPAdes) (version 2) | ecosystem: Host-associated > Tunicates > Ascidians > Unclassified | place: Key West, Florida... | reverse complement strand
CACCCCCCACACTTCAAACGATTCATTGGCATGGCGACAGCAGTGTTTCCCTGACCGACTAATCAGCCGCAGGTGTGACCTGCAGTGGTCGCCGCATTCATCAGACTTGAACCCTCTACTTTTATGTGGGGATACCTTAAGGACAGTGTATATGGCAACAACCCCCAGACTATCCCTGACCTAAAGGCAGCAATCACAGCAGCAATAAGAGCGATCCCAAGGGAGGAATGCGAGAGGGTCATCGAGAACTTTGCCCGCCAGATCCAAATGTGCCTGCAGCGCCAGGAAGCTCATTTGGAGCACATTTTTTGAGCGCCAGTGAAGCAAAGAGTTTTTGTAGTACAGACTTGAAACTTTGGAGATGTCTGCTACACAGGCTTGACCTAATGTAGCTAGAGTTTTGTGTCAATCTAAATAAAATTTTGGAAGTTATTTGATTTTTGGTGATGACCGTTTTTTTTGTCACCCTGTATGAATCACATTCAGAAAATAAACTGAAAATAAACTGCAGAATGCAGGCAATTCTTTCACCTCCCAGCAGGGTGTTTTCCAGATATTTTGTTTTTTTTAATACATGTACTCTTCTCATCACAAAAACAGTCACCTTGTGGAAAGTTGTTTTTGAAATACTTTTTCTATTAAAATAAGATTCATTCAACATCCAATAGGCAAGAAAACAGCCAAATAAACAAGGACTACGCAATACTGAGTTCTTTCAGATGAACAACGTTAATACTTTTTTACCAGTTTGATGTGTTAGCAAATTTCACAATAATTTGAGGCAACGTAACCCAACCACCTGGTAACTAGTGTATTTTTTTCTGACTAACCAGCACTGAATGCGTCAAAGTCCATTTGCAATTCTCAACATGGAACTTTACATTAACACTTTGAGAGCCGGTCTACGACATATTTGTACTTCGATTTCAGCCTAAAAAACAACAGTTTTCGGTTGCCTTACCAACGCACTTGCCCCTCCGCCGATTGCGCTAGAGAGCTGTACAATGGCTCAAACGGATCGGCCAGTCTAGTAGATTGCACTCGAAAAAAATTTTTTGGTTAAGGGTACAGATTTTTTGTGACTGACGTCATAAGTGAAGTAGTTTTAGGGTCATTTTGGCTCATGTTGCCTGGTCTAGGGCCCAACCGCTAGACCAAAGTGTTTCGCTGAAGTTTTCATTGGAAACTAGGCTCGAGTCCAAGTCTTTTGAGCCTTTGATCGACTTTCTAGCATTTCTGGTTCAAAAGTTATGATGTAAAATAAACACATTAATTATCTAATTAGCTAATTAGTCAAATATTTTTACTAACTTACATCACAACTTTTGAACCTGAAACTCCAGCAGGTCATCCAAAGTATAAAAAGACTCGGATTGTAGCCTAGTTTCCAGTAAAAACTTCAGCGAAATACTACCACCTAACGGTTGGCGTCCAGGGCCAGGAAAAGTGGGCCAAGGTGGCCAAAAAGTCCTCCACTTATGACGTCACTCACAAAAAACCCGCACTCCCCAAGCAAAAAATTTTTTTTCGAGTTCAGACTAGAAGACTTGCCACGTCTTTTGAGACTTGTACTGGGTCTGTAGAGCATACCGGACTGGAGAAATTCCCACGCAAAGCCACGTGCATTTAGGCGTTTTTTTTCTGAAAATCCCCGAATCCTAGCGGACGCCAAATTGTTAAAAAAGTACAATATTGGCAAAGTTTTATGTTTACAACAATTTTTTTCTCATATTGTTTAAACAACAATTTTTGGTCTCATATTGATAAAAACAGGCAGAAGGAATGACACATTATGTGCATTTACAAAATGGTAAATCACAATAAATTTAAAAAATACCACCATAATTTGCTATAACAAAGATTATTCTTGAATATGACAACATTTTTGGGAAAAACCTATTTTCACCCTTTAGGATACACTAATGTTGACACCATCACCTGAATTCTTTTAAATTTTCTTAATGCAAAAACAATTTCTACCACATCAAGTTAACAAAAAAAAAAAACAAGAACAAACCTGAGAATTTTCCGATGACTCAAAGCATTTTCCTCCAAAAGCAAATCATGTAAGGATAGATAGAATAGATTGCAGTCAATTGGCAAATCCTTAAAGAAAAAATAATTACAAAATGTCAAAAAATGGTAACTCGCAGTATTTGACACAAAACTGCTGGTATAAGAATATTTTTGAAAATCCTACTGCAAAGAAGATGTTGTAACAAATCCTATTTCATCAACTTGAGATTCCTATTTCATCAACTTCATCAACTTGAGACAACTTGAGTGGTGAGTTGAGGTTTTCATGTTGGTCACTATGACAGTTCATTGAATGACAATGTATCAAACTAACTGTTTATCGAACAATAGTTAATGCAGCTGACTGTTCATATAACTACAAGTTATTGAATGAGAGCTGATTCAACTGTTGCAAGACATTACTGCAGCGTAATCACCACATCGCATTCTACAGCTGCAATAATCATGCTCTACTTAATTTGTTCCACGTGCATTATCCTTCTTTAGTGCTGACTGGGAGCTAGCAAGAGTCATAACAGTAGTTAAGTGAGCTTTTTTGAGTGATTGTGAAGAAGTTTAGATATGGATTTAATTTAAAGTGAGAAAGATTTGTAGAGCTTGCTAGATGCGAAAGGGTTATGACAACCCAGGCAGAGTTTCATTTTAGCTGGGTTTATACTTTCTCTGCCACGCCCAAATCCTTGCGGATCTGAGCAACCCATCCACCGAGAGAGACCGGTTGCGACCCAGCACCCCCTGCGCAACTGTGTTGATCATATGGCAGCTCCTTCCCACATATATGCACCACCACGAGTTGAAACTGGACAGTAACAAAGCAAATTTAACTGCTGAGGGGCATCGACTCGATAACCTTCCGGTTCCTTCAATGCCCTGGCGTCCTTGCACTAATTTGTGTTTTTTCTAGCTGAATATTAATTATCGCCAAATAAAATCAACTCAACTAATGGAAATTGGCTTTGAAAGGTTTTAGGTATGGATGTGAAAAATACAAAATGATGTAACATACTGAAAATTTTAGGACTAGTGTGAAAGATGTGTATCCAGAACTGAGGATGACAGCCTCGTGCGAGCGCCATCTGAACACAGTCATTTTATAAGCAGCTCCTCTGAGCAACTGCGCATAACTTGTAACTTTAAATAATTGTTACTGTGTAATGTAAATAAATGATTGTGATTGAAATGCGCATTTAAAACGCTTTGCTTATTTGATTGATGAAATCTCTTCCATTCAGAAATATTGTTTCAGTTTGTGCACATTTAAAATGCCTGAACTGCATTTGAACAAATTTTGTAAAATGTTGTCTCAATTGTTGGTTGATTCCATGAACTGTCAATTTGATAAACTGTTGATTTAATAAGCAGTTGATTCGATATACTGTCTATTTGATGAACTGTTGTCTGATGAAATGTCATTCAATAAACAGTTGTTCGATACTGTCGTTTGATAAATTTTTGCTCAATAAATTGTCATTTGACAAATTGTCACGTCACAGTCATGCTGAGAGTTGTTTGTTGCTTGCTTGTAGGATAATAAGTACCACATAGGTCATCACACACAGAACAGAGGCCATAGTTGAGATTTGTAGACAATTCCAAAAAAGGGCCAACACTGAAACAATGCACTGGCCACTGCTGCTATTTTTCATCATCATCATCATATACAGCAGGTGTGGGGAACCTTTACTATCATGGGCCACATAAATTGCGGATTATTTCTTGCGGGCTGCAAATAACATTTAATTTTAACCTAAAATTCTATCTTTATGTTGCTACAATGGAGTCTTCTTATGACATACTATCTTAAATTCTTGAGTACCTGCTCATCATGGAGCTTCGTTTTGATGTGAATTTCTACTCTTAATTGAGCAATGAAAATTCTGATGCAGGTCATGTCAAATGTTTTCTCGGGCCACATTTGGCCCGCAGGTTCCCACCCCTGATATACAAAAATGTTATATAAAGGGTAAGAAAAGAAGACTTATGATGAGCATCAAATAAAGATGCACATTGCTGAACAGAAGCATACAGCTTGTTTCTGTTAGTCGATAATTTTACCCCAAAATGTTGTTTTTGGAAAGCAATGCTCGGAGTTGCTGTAGATTCCTAAAAACGTCATTTTGTTTAATGTTTCAAGCTTAGTTGTGAGCCATCATCAGGAATATAAAATGCAACAGTTAAAAAGAAAAAAATTTGGTGCAGTTTGTAGGCATTTCTGTTGCATTATTTAATGGAGAACATTGTGTATCAAATAGCAGTAAGGAAATAGACTACCATCAGTGTTGATATCTGGTTGGTATTCCTGTATCAAAACAGACTCAATTAGGAGTTGCTTGTGACTGGTAATGCTTCACAATATTTCTGGTTGCTAAAATTAAATTAGTCTGTGTGATTGGCCAACATGTTTGCATAGTTTCAAGTGTTGTTCGAATTTGTTTTTGATCAGAAGAAATCCAAACTCATCTGTGTACATAGGCTGCGTTTTCATCTGTACATTTTCTTCGCCTTGTTATATATTTGTACGGTTTCTTAATTGTGCGTTTTGATGTCCAACTGTTGTTTTTCAAAACTTTTCAAAAAGTGATAAACAGGGTTGGTTGACTAATGACTGCCATGGTCCTTCACCCATCGAAGCACCCTTCTTTGTTTACACTGTCCAGATATTATGCCATTGTATTTCATTTGCTCAAATGTTCCCTGATGGTTGGTTTACCTAGCATGTGATGGCTTTTTGTAGTGCTTCTGCGAGTTGGCTGAGTCATATGAAACAATAAACCAGTACCATTCTGAATCAATGAACACAATTTCAATCAACATTCTGAATATTTGAGCAATGGTGTTAACGCATCATGTGATCACTTAGGCTGCGGTCAACTGAAGTTTAATTAAAAGGTAAGCATTAGTTTAGGAACAATCATAATCAATGCTACCATATTCAACAAGTGCCTGGAGGATTTGACAAATAGACAAAAGTGAAATATTATGCACCAAATCTATATTATATCTAAGACGTCAATAGCATGCTGATACAGACTAAAAATATGAGAATGCTAGCAAAGATTACAGTGGAAAAGAACAGCTAGATGCTTATTACAATTGACGTAATGACACCTAATATGTTTTGAATTCAAGCTTGGTCACCACGTTGGTTAAATATGGCAAACACTTCAGTGGTTTGCGCATGAGATTCTATTTAAATTTTGCATTAGATTTCTATTTGAGATTCAATTTCAATAAGACACGGAAAAATTGTAGTCCAGTTTTGATCCAGCTCTGACCCGGTTGAACTGGAGTGGCTAGATTTTTCTCCTTCTTGTTCCTCTTTCATCTTGTTCCCTTTTCATTAAATTCAGTTGAGAAATGAGTTGGTGCAGGCCAGAAAAAAATATTTAGGCTGTCGTGCTAAATAATTGGTAGAAATTTGGGGAGGGCAAGAAGCATGGTGTGACTTTAATGCTACTATAGTAGATTTGTGTGTTTTTTAGGTCAGGGAATTAAATCACAGTGCTTTTTTAAAAAATAAGATGGATTAAATTCAAGTTTTCAAAACAATTTATATTTTATGCAAGTATTTCTTGAAATGATCATTCACATTAACACCTTCCCTGCCGGATGATTTTCCCTTAAAAGGTATAATTTGCCCATGTTGGGCATGTATTTGCAGCTTAACAACTCATCAGGCAATTGAGAAAGAGAGCTATTTAAACCATCAAAAGAAGTAGTGAGTCTTCTAGTTTGCATTGAAAAAAAATTGGAAAGTTTCAGATTAAGGGTTTTGTGTGGGTGACATCATAGATGGGATATGTTTAGGCATTTTTATCTGAGGCCACAGGGCTTTGGGCCACAACTGCAGAAGCCAATTTTTTGACTCAAGTTTGATTGGACACTAGGCTATAATCCGAATCTTTTGAGTCCTGATTGTCTTTCTGGTATTTCTGGTTCAGAAGTTATGGATAAAAAGCCAAATTTGGGTGGAAAATTTCTTTGCCAATTTTGTTTTTTGGCCATAACTTTTGAACCAGAAATGCCAGAAAGCCAATCAAACAGTCAAAAGAGTTGGACTATAGCCTAGTTTCTAGTTTCCACTTAAAACTTGAGTCAAAAACTAGCTCTTACAGTTGTGGTCCAGGGTCTGATGACCTTGGCCAAAAAATGCCAAAACCTACCACACTTCTGACGTTATACACAAAAAAAAAACAATATCTAAAACTTCGCAATGTTTTATAATGCAAACTAGAAGACTCGTCGCCACATCTTTTGAGGGTTTGAACAGCTCTCTAGCTAAATCGCCTGGCAAGTTAGAGTTACAAAGTTGCGCAAAAATAGTGGCTAATGTGGGATTTCCATGTACGAAATACTTGTAGCCAACGTGTTGAGGCAAAATTTGTAATGACAGTATCATGATTAAAAATAATCTTCCTCTGACATGCATTCTGGTTGAATACTGATGTTCCAGTGCTTGCCCAGTGCTAGTTTGATATCCATGCCATAAGTTGAAAATTTTTAACATTTCTTAGATATGGTATGTTCTTACTGTTTTCTCAGTGACATGTATGTGAGGTCAGTGTTAACACCTCTCATAATTGAATAATGGATAAATTTAACATTAGAGTATTAGAGTAAGATTTTGTCTTAAACCAAGGTTTCTCAAATGGGGCCCTAATTCATATCAGATTGAGTGTTTTTTTGAAGCAATGGGTTTGCATACAACATTTGAATTCCAATCCAATGGACAGTCTCCATTCGAGAAGAATTTCAAACGAACGATAAATAGTAACTCGGGTCAATATGAATGAGCATAGTACGCACAGGACTCACTGGCGTTACCATTGCTCTGTGACGTAGGTTATGTAACAATGGATGAGTCGTCACAATCTGCAAGCAAAAGGTCAGCCCGGAGTCAGAGTTGTTAAAATTTTCATTGACTCCGACTCCTCAGTTTCAAAATCCTTCTGACTCCAACTCCTCAACTCCACAGCCCTGGTGGTAACTATGGAAAACACAACAAATCAATGGTGCCATATGTTTCACAAAAACATACATGGCCCATGCCGTCGCGTTTGCGACGATCAGAACGACTAAAACATGAGAACATCTGTGAAAAGTTCTTACACAACGCAATTGCAAGCACTGCACACAGTAACAACACAACAATTGTCCTTCGACGATCGCCAGGGCAGAGATTTGTTTAGGGTGTTGAAGACATCGCCCATTTCTCGTCCACACGCACTTGGTCTTTGACGAAGTTCTCCGACGAAGATTGCATCCGTATTGGAGAGTTTCCCTGCTGCAGTCATTATGCCAAGCGCTTGACCAGACTGAAGCAAGTTCCAATTTTTAAGGTCTTGGTGCGACCCAGTCGAGATTCGAACCACGCCCTACCGGACTTGAAGCGAGCCCTCTTTTTTCCTTACTGGAATTTACAATCCTTATGGTATGAAAAGGATTATGTGATTACCCAGTAAGTGCTAAAATGCATACATCTCTAGTTCACTAGGAACTTTCAGGTCAAGATAACAGCTGTGCGTTAGCGAAATTCATTGTTGACAAAATATGTGAAGACCTTGCATATTTCACCAAGGCAGGATGAACCATTGGGTGGTGTACCATACTTATTCATCAGTAGAAAAACAATCGCATTGCATACCAAAATTATTATGTTATGGGTCACACCACATAAACAGAGAAATTTGGTTCTCCATAAAGGAAAAAATAACTGTAGAACACGAAAACTTACCAGAAAGTTAGAATTTGATGAGACATGTGTTTTCCTGCAAGAATTTGGAAAAGGATTAAGGAATTATTGATACAGAAGACTCTAGTTAATTGCATATAGGTTAATCACATAAACTGCTTCATCGTAGAGGATTCTGGCATCCCAAACCAAAATCTTTCATAGGTTAAGAAAATAGTCTGGTTTATTGCATATTCTGGATGTTCCCATAGAAATGTTGCTTTCATTTGCATATTAGTATCACTTAATCGATATTTCACTTCAAAGAAAGGTAAGTGCACTGCGCAAATGAAAACTGCTGTGCCTTTAATTTAAGCTAACTGTCCCTGTTGGGTTGATAAGAAAAGAAAGTTACCACCACTACACATTCAAACTCAAGTGGTGAATTTGGAGTTTCAACTCATTAGACGGCAACTTTGCTGAGGTATTGGCCATAAAAAAAAGAATAATTTCTAGGGTCATTATGCAATGTTGGTTGTGTTCTCAAAATCACTGTTTAACACATTGGCTGCCAGTCTATAAATATATTGTACTTGCAAATCAGGGACATTTCGGTTGACTTACCACTGCAAACTAGGATAGAATCGAAACTAGGATAGAATCTGCGTCTTGATCGACTTTCTAGCATTTCTGGTTCAAAAATTATGATCTAAAATAAACAATGAGATTAATTACTTTGTTTGTTTATTTTAGATCATAACGTTTGTAAGAGAAACCCCAACAGGTCGATCAAAGCGTCACAGAACTCAGATTTTAGCCTAGTTTCCAATAAAAACTAGAGCGAAATACTACCACCTAGCGGTTTGGGCCTAGGGCCAGATGCAGTGGGACAAAAACGCCTAAAACATCTAAACTCATTAAGTCACTCACATAAAACACGAAATTCAAAACAACAAATTTTTTTTTCATTGCAGATGTAGAACTTGCCAAATCTTATAAGGGTTTGAACAGCTCTCCAGCGCAATTGTTGGTGGATATATTCCCATGCAAAATCACGTGCAAACTGGATTTTACCATAGGCTACCACAACGGAAGATGTAAATCTCAAGGAAAAGTACATGACAGCTATGAGACAACCGTGTTCACAACTGCATTACACTATCCAAAGCAAGCAGAAGAGTGACGAGCCTCCTGGCTACATTAGCTAACACCGAATCAACATGCGCATCGTTTTTAGTTGATTCCATTCGTGTCTAGAGAATTAGGCATGTGTGACAGATTAAACTCCCTCATATGTAATCCGCTATTATATGCCCAATCATCTGGTGCGCCTTGTGCATGAAAAAAGAACAACCTGCATTCAAAAATCTTTTTACTGACTTACCACTTTGTTCATTGCCTTGAACATTTTCCATTTTTTGTTTTATTTTGTGGAACTGACGATGCTTCAAGGGAAATTAACATGTTCGGTGCCAGCATACAAATACCTATCATGCTTGGAAATCAGCCTAAAATCAAGCAGGTTTCACGACATAACTCCTCAGCCAATTGTGCTAGAGAGCTGTTCAAACCCTTAAAAGACTTGGCAATTCTTTGAGTCTGCAGTGGAAGAAAATTTTTTGGGTTAAGGTTTTGTTTTTTTGTGAGTGGCATCATAAGTGAGGTAGTTTTTTTGCCATTTTTGCTCATGTTACATAGCCTAGGGCCCAACTAGATGGAACTATTTCGCTCAATGCATTGGAAACTAGGCTAGAATCACAGTTTTTCAGCCTTTGATCAACTTTCTAGCGTTTCTGGTTCACAAGTTTAGGCCGAAAACCACCAAAATAACTAATTATGGAATTAGTGGAAAAATTACTTATTTTGTTTTGTTTAGGTCTTAACTTCTGAACCCGAAACCCCAGCAAGTCATCCAAAGTATCAAAACATTTGGATAGCCTAGATTCCAATACAAACTTAAGGAAAATACTACCATCTAGCTGTTTGGGCCTGGGGCCAGATGAAGTGGGACAAAAAGGTCTAAAACTACTCCACTTATGATGTCACTCACAAAAAATCCAAAACCCAAAACCCCAAATTTTTTTTCATTGCAGACTTGACAAGTCTTTTGAAGGTTTGAACAGCTCTCTAGCAAATCGGCGACAAACTTATGCCTGCACAAGGACACATAAAAACTGCTGCATTTAGGCTTAAATCATTCTAGATGCAACGGTATTAATTTTCCTGTTTTAATAAACTGTAACCTCCTTTCTGTGGACGACATCTAATAGTCTTATTATGCAATATTTTGATATCGAGCAATTACATATTGCTGCAGCTAGTATGACTGAAATTCTCAAGTGTTCAGGCAGATTCTCAGTATAATGCTATGAAGTAACAAAGCATGATTGGCAAAAAATATCAATGTTATGTATCAAAAACAAGATAATGCTCAACAGGAATACATAAAGTTTGAGCAAATTCAGAGTGATGTTTTCCAGTTTTCTAAAGGCACCTTCATTGGTTGTTACACAATATTCTAGAAAACAAAAGGGGATCCTAGCAGATCTTCAAACACATACAAGGTACAACTACACAGAAGCTTTTCATATGGAACATATCCTATGGAAATTCTTTTCATAAGCTTTGGTTCATATTTGTTATTGAATATATCTTTGTAAAGGATCATCTATTGGTTGCTATCTCAGCATCAGCACTATTGTTTTGGTAGACTCTAGCTAACAACAACCTTGGATAGTGCAAATAACTTACAGGCTAGAAGCTGCCACACAAATTAGCATCCATGAAGAAATAATCTCTCTGAAAAAATTTTGCGGTAAAGACTTGTGATGCACAGATAATGATAGCCCAACAAGAGAAGCTTGGGGATAGTGCATCACAATAGAAAAAAACTTAAAATTTACTTCAGCCTCCATGAACTTAGCTTGAACGAGTAACATAAAAACTCAGGGAAGTGTAAACAAATGACACTTGGATGGTTTAGAGTTTAGACAAAGCTGCGGTGGAAGAGAGCTTCATGCTTGTTGACTAAGCTTCCTGCAGATATTTCTTAGAATGAAAAGTGAAATTTGCAGGGTAAATGCAGCATGAGGAGACTAAACCTAGGTTGCACTTTGATTTTAAATCCTTATTCCACTAAATACAAATATGTGTACAGGTGGCGATAGTGCACACAATCAGATATTTTAACCGCATCTGAAACCCATTTCAAAGTATTACCAATAGAATACTGACAAAAACATTTCATGAAAAAATTTTGATGAAACTGCTTAAATAGGCTCCTATAGTTATATTTTGATCAAAAGATTTACAAAAACCTATTCCTATATTTGCTGTAAAACAACACCATAAAAGCAGTTTTGTAGCATTGCTTGTTTGATTGTCAGTCACCTAGAAAATCAAATACCTGCTAATTGCAGCAAGCACTGAAATGATTTCTTTCAAAAAAATTTATTGCCACCTCTGGAATACTACATAACAAAGCATGGACTTAACGGAGATACAGTAAGCCATAAAATTATTCAAAATTGCAGTGACATACTGTTAATTGAACTGTTATTTTGCATTCCATAATAATGTTAATGTAAGTAGAACTTTTACACACAAACTCTCAACTTGCATGGCTTTTCAACAAATGATTTGTAACATTGTTAGCAACTACTAACAAAACTGATTTTAAAAAATTTAGGATGTACTGCATCGTTTGTTTGGGCAATAAAATAAGGATATATAGAAAAAACAAAAATGCACATACGTTTTCTCAAAACTTTCTTTTGAAAGGTTGATTTGATTTTTGACATCACTTTCTTCAGAGTCCAGTGTGATATTTTCCATTGAACTTGGCTGAGAAATAGAATCACTCAAAGCGTGTGCCTGTCCACCTTCAGCATCAATATTATCAGGCAAAGAAACATTCTGCTTCAAGCAACTTTCGTTAAATTGCCAGTTGGACTGAATGTGCTGCAATGATTTGTGATGGTGTCTTTTTTTAACAGGAGTTGATGTGACAGATTGTTTAGACTCACTGATTGACAGCTTGTTGTCAGACGGTTCACTTAAAGTTTCGTGGGGTTTCTTTGCCAACAGGAACTTTGAGAATTCAGCTTTCTTTACTATAAAATGTGGATAATTTTCAAATGCAGTGAAGGTGGAACTTGAATACTCCAATGCCTGCATGAACAAATATCAGAGAAATGCATAGCAAACACAAAGATATCATTTTACTGTAAATAAATTCTATAGCTAACTCAAAAACAGTCCATTGTTGTCAAATTTGTCTAAATGTAAATTTATGTATGTAGGCTACACATGTTTTACCTGACACTCCTTGGCCAAATAATCAACAACCAGTTGCAAATTTGCCTTTGCATAATACCCAATCAATAATTTTGAGGTGTCAATGATCAGTTTGCAGAAATGATTTGCCAGAAGTATCACAGTAAAGTCAAGCAATATTTCAAGATTTCCAGGAACAGAATTGCATATTTTCCCCCAACAGTTTTCGATTTCAATCATGAAAGTCAAATGATACTGTAACAACAAATAAGAAATCAAAGTTTACAACACAAAATTTGACCTTGTGGCAATATTCCAATATAGTACAAACAAAGAAGCACACACTTGAGCTTAACTGAAATCCCGATATGCCCTGCTTCTACAAAATATGAACACAAAAACATGCAGATCAGATTTTCTTATTTTTATAATTTTTTTGATATAATGTGTACGGAGTGGCATCTGACACTTGTAATTATTAATTTTAAATATATTTTTTGATATAACTTTTCATGCTTTTCATGCTTTGTAAAAAGGAGAGGATGTTGTTGCAACCTCTCTGGTGGCATTACGTTGAATGTGTGATTCACCACGAACGGGATTTGCGCGAAGAACAACAATATATACGTGGGGCGAACAAGCAATAATAGAGTGATTGCAGCGCATGATCTCTATTGTTGCTTGCTGCCACAGTGCGAAGCTTTGCGCACATGCCGCTCGGGCTTTCCGATCGCAACAAAATGGTGCTGTGACCAGGATGTGAAGTTCGTGCCGGGTTCAGCCTTCACAAAAAGAACGTGCAATCGGTGCGGTTCATTGCAAAAAGGAGTCATACAAATTTGTTTTGCCATGCAGTGCTAGTGGGTAATTAGAATGTGAAAAAAGTGCAGAGGCAGTCAGCAAATGTCTATTTTACATGGGATATCATGTGAACATTATGCAATGCATACAGCCCAACTTTTTATTGACCAGTCAGATGTACCCTATGCTCATGTCAAGTGTGCCCTTGGCATGCGCCACATTTGACAGAAAAAGTACCTTTTTTAAATTGGTTGTAAATTTTTTACTGAAGGGCATTGTTTTCATGTTTTGGCATGATATTGTGTATATGGAGTTGCTTTATTGTGTGACAAAATTTGACCAAAGTAGCAATGGCTGAAAATGCAAAAAAGCATCGACTGTACCCCACCTTCCTTTGATCTCATTGTCAAAACACATACAGAAAGATTTCCAAGTTATCATTGCTTTTGGTCACAGCGCATTTATTACATCATAATCAATGTTTGTTAATACGAACATGATGCTGAAAAGATATTTAGCTTGTCAAACATTTAGCAGATGTCAGTCATACAGCAATGAGATCTGTTTATCCATATCTACATGCACTTATAAAATCGAAGTTGACAATCTGCTGCACAACTGCTACTGTGGAACACTGTCTATCAATGATGGCTGTGTTATAAATATACTTGTGAAATCACTACGGAGAAGAACGACTGAGTGCAATTGCTCTGATGATTTTACATCGTAATGCAAAAGTGACTTACTCGAAATCAATGCAGGACTTTTTGCGCAGCAAACAACATATGGTCAACTGCTCAATTCTAAGAAGGCTATTTTCGAAATACAACGCTTGACTTGTTCGGATAATGCGATTACAATTTGAGGCTAGCTGTCATGCCATTCATTATGAGAAATCCCTTGTAACAATATGGCTTCAGTTGAAATGAACCCGCATCACTTGGTGTGATGCTGAGGAAGGCCTAAACTTATTTGATTTAGTGACAACCCAGTAGGTGTACACAGCAGATGAAATTTAGGCTGAAACTACAAAACAATATGATTGCGATTGGACACTGTGTCCTCTCGCCGTGAAGCGAAACATTACAAAACAACCCTGCATGTGCGTGGCTGTGTACGAGTTTCTGACAGCCTTGCTTGCATTCGAGTTGGCACTACCAGAGGAGGAAATTCTGAAACACGTGCGAAGTGTTAAAAAACGTGGATTGTTACATGTCATTGCGCAGGCACCATTTAGACAAGGCAGGGACGTTGTTGTTTCATAATAGTACTATGCAACGTTAAAAGGAAAATGCAGGCTGTTGCCTGTTCCAAACCAACTGCATTAGAGACCTGCAGTGACAGCGTTTGATATTTTATAGGCTTTAATGCTGAGTACCTGCGGTCCAAAGGAGCCTGTCATGACAGCCAAAAAGACCCCTTGGATGCACCCCTGGTTGAGTGTTAGTGATATATTAGCCCAGTTAGTGTCTGCTTATAATCTTCTGTTAATTACTTGTGTGTTCTTAATCTTTCGCTACTGTTTGTCATGTGCTTGTTTGCTTGACATCATGCGACAAAGCCATATACAGCCTCCACTCATTGAGAATCTTTGAGTTTGCCAGCTTGAAACATAACTGAATGAAATGAGCATGCTTTTAGAAATAACATAAATGACAAAATACGCACTTGGTCATTATTAATAAAGTTTCCAAAAAGTCAACACATAACTTTGTAATTCCAATGGTTTGGCAAAAAATAGTGCGTTTAATCCACCTAGCAACACGAAATATGTGATGAAAATTGGCATGTGACTTTACATAAATAAAACTCTTAATTTTTAAAACAGTATGCTGCTCCCACACAAGATTAACATTCAGAGTACTTACCTTTGCAGTGATATAAATGAAATTGCAAACAACAAACAAAAACTCATCACCAAACAAAACGTTTTCAGTATTGTTGTATTTATCTTTGTGGGTTGTGAAATTTACATTGCCAAGCCAAGGAAGAACATATTGCAGCATGTGCCGCTGGCTTGCTGTTGTTGAACAAATGAATCGTTGAAAAAACTCTACAAAAAACACATTCAACTTATGTAAAGGGCAACAGCTATTCATAGACTGCAACAAATTTAAACAAAATATCCTTAGTCTTTGCATATACACTTTTATACATTTTGCAAAACAAAAGAAATACACCTGCTTTTTAATTACAATTTAACAAATATGTTAAACATACAAATGTAATTCAGCAATTACAACTATCAGTAACATTCCTTGCAATTTGAGCAACACTCTACAAAACGTTTGCGACATCAGCCATTTTAATGGTTAAAGCAATTTGGTGGTAAGCAAAAACACAATTCAGCAGAAAATACGTTAAATACAGTAAAACTCGCCCTACTTGTACTCGCCAAAGTTGTCAACATCATGTGGTCCCAGTTGAAAGCATGTTTTTTTCTGTATTGTCAAGCTTGCTTTAAAAGTCAAATCAAAACCATTTTCATTACTATGAGCAGAATCATGTGTCTCAGTTAAAGCTATCAGCTTACTTAGGTAAAGTGCAATAATTATAATAGAATACAATAGATAATAAAACAACACTTTTGCATTTTGATTTTTTTTATGCAAGACCACATTACAATCATTCTTTGTTTTTGATGATGTGGAGGCATCATCTTAAGCTTACTTTTCTAAAGCCTGTTTTCTCAACACTTTCAGCACCATTGTATGAAAAACTTGTCGTACATCAAAATCCCATGTGATTTTGCACCAATTTCCCACCAATTTGCAACGCCATAACTCGCCAGGCAATCATGCTAGAGAACTGTTCAAACAGTCAAAAGATGAGGCAAGTCTTCTAGATTGCAGTGATACAAAAATGGAAAGTTTTGGATTTTGTTTTTTTGTGGATGATGTCATATGTGGGTTAAGTTTCAGGCCTTTGTGGCTCAGGTTATCTGGCCCTGGGTGCCAACTGCTAGATGGCATATTTTGAGTCAATTTTTTTTGGAAACCAGGATATAATCTGAGTCTTTTGAGCCTTTGATTAGCTTTCTAGCGTTTCTGGTTCAAAAGTTATGGCCTAAAAACAACAAAATAATTAATTAATCCCCAAGGGAATCAAATATCTAATTATAGATTTTTTGTTTTTTCAGTTCATCCAAGGTACATTTATATATGCTATACAAAAACACCAAAAAGATAAACATCAAGGTGGTGAACACAAAGATGGAAAATTCACCTGATAAAAATGGAATTGTAAAATCAGGAAACAGCTTAGCCATTTCACTTGACAACTCCACCTGAGCTTTGCAACAATATTGGATTGAAAAACCATCCAAGTTTAGGTTGTGTGCACTTGGCAAAATGAGTTCATCTTTTGCAGGATGTCTAATCAAACCAAACAAAACATTCAGCTTTCCAGGCATTTGAAAAGACACAAAAGACTAAAAACAATATTGATTGTGAAAGGAAAAGAAAGCCTACATAAAAAGTTACATGAACTTGTGGAAGGCACACCAACACTTACAGCCCCTGAGTTTGCAAAAAGGGACACTGATTTGCGTATGAACTCAAAATGCAAATTACGTTTTTTTTTCAAACAAATGCAAAGTTTTGGTCATCATTCACCAAAAAATATGGAGAGGATCACAGGTACCTTTAACTGGCACTCCCTGTTGTGGCATATCTGAAATGCTCACCAAACATGTCACTACGAAAGTAACCACTGCAACCCGTGCTGGATGTGGTCGACATGGGCTGGGTAGGAATATGCCATTTTAAAGGTGCAAACAGTACAGCTGCTGCTGAAAATGACTGAAGGCCCAGGATATTGCAGCTGAATACTGAGAGGCTCACTGCAAACAAGATTAGCAACATCAAGCAGCTAGCCTACAAGTACAAGGCACTTGTCATCATTCTTCAGGAGACCAACTGCACTACTACAGACAAGCTAGTGATTCCCAACTTCTCATTATCTGGGTCAGTCCTCAGCAGGAAGCACGGCTTTACCGCATTTGTCCACGAGCGGTTGGAATGGTCACTGGTCAATCAGTCTCCAGAGCAATCAAAGACTGAGTGGTTGTGCATAGATGCCGCAGGATACAAGATCATTATGTCCACAAACCTACACCCTTGTGACTCACACATGGAATCCTGCTGTTTCCAACACCTATTCTGTATGTTGGTGACCTCAACTGCCAGCACTTAACTGGGGATACAGCACAATGTCTCACAGTGAGAGCCTGGCCTTGTGGGGAGCAGCCAACAACTTTGAGACGCTGCACAACCCAAAGGGTGTAGCCAGCTTCTCTCGAACAGATAGAACATTGGCACACACCTGAATCAGCTTTCATGAACGTCAGCAAAGACAACCAATTGCCTGTCAATATTTTTCAAGTTCACAGTTCTCTTAAGAACATGGAGAGGATTGGACATATGATAGTTAATATCATCAGCAAATAAGGAACAGTAAACCTTGGTTAATATAGATTCAGTTGAGCTGGATCTTTGCCAAAACTGGTGGTATGAATGCTTTCTATGATTTTTCTTTATGAAAATCTTCGCTTTATCCGGAATTTTTAATCCAGATCTTTGCAAATTCTGGATATTTTTTGCTCTTTTCACATTACTTAATGTGGTTTTTCTGAACTTCCACACTGTTGTGTTCTTACATGCGCTCACTGGTCTCTAAGAAAGATTCGGCAGCATTCAGATGCAACAAACGTGCTCATGATCACCAACGAATGTTTAGAATTGCAATAACAATGCCTACAACTGTGCACAACATTAGACTAATCCTACAGACGATTATTATGCCACACATGGACATAGCATATCACATTCAGGGTAACACTCAAGAAATGCCAAGGTACCACGATTTCAATCTACTGTATTGATCAATGTTGGTTGTGCATGTGCAGAGCATTAATTTATTTGTTTATGAGCAGACACGAAGTCCATAGTATGAACACACACACTCTTCAGAATGCAGGTTGATAAAAACAGACAAAACAGAATGTAGTACAAGGCACTGAAGCCGGTGGAATCACAGGGTTACAGACACTTTTTGCAACTGCATTTAAGACAAAACCATAGGGTTACAGACACATTCTTAACACTACTGTTATTAGCTAACACGTGACACTTGTTACAGCACTACTGCAGAGTAGGGCGCTAATTCCTAATTGGTCGAGTCTAGGTAAAATGCAAAAACATTGTGACTTGACATGCCATCGATCAAACGGACACTGCAAAGTTCAATCACTCATTCACAGAGTAAAATGTGATAATAATGTTCAAAGAATAGTGACGAGTACAAACAATCTGACTGCATCAAATCACGTAACCATACGTTGTTAGCTTTTCTGCATCTTTCGAGAAACGGGTACTCGCATTTACGTAGCAGAGCCTCAAAAGTAGGAATGTTACATTGAACTTGGTGGCTACAAACACTCGCTCTCCAGGGCAAGTTGTATAGAGCTCTGCAACCAAAATTATATGCCATCCGCAATCTCTGCATGCATGACTTCCTAAAATTACACCATAATTGAGATGCATACATGGGCGTACAATAGGAACAAAAAAGTATGTTTTTAACTGCATTTCAAAACAACGGGAAAAAAGAGGCTCACAGCTTGTTTGCTGCACAATATTGATATCGCAGTTGTCTCTGAATGTCTTTGTCATGTGAAAGCTCAGTATCCAACAAAATCCCCAGATATTTGTATTGTTCAACAGATTTTATGTATTGACCACACAATTTGAATACTGGAGTGGCTGTGCTTTTTGCACACTAATTAGCCATGCTCAATTCACCTGAGTGTATTGTATTTGGAGATGTCTGAAGGACATTACCTTCCAAATAGAGTGACTGCTTTTGAATCAGCTGCACAAATCTCTGCATCAGCACAAAATCCCTGATTTCTTTGCAGCCAAGTGATCTAAAATTATGAACTTGTGATTGCTCATAACTGCCTGGAAATGGTGGTTGGTAGTCTGATGTACCATTGTAAATACATCAATAAACTTGTTCTTGCATCACAAAAATCTGCTGTTGGGTCGTAAATGTGTTTAACCCTTTGACTGCCGTGATTGGCCGGCTCTTTTTTGGCCATAAATCGCAAGACGCTGGAGCTAGAGAGCTGTTCAAACCCTCTTCAGATTCACCAAGTCTTCTAGTTGACATCGAAAAAACGTTTTTTGTTTTCGCCGGGGCTTTCCTGCAGGTGATGTCACAATGAGGGCATGTTTTGGAAATTTTGGTCAACTTTGGCCGGCCCTGGGCCCCAACCCATTGACCCATTCTTTTGGCTCAAAGTTTTTTTGAAAACTAGGTCAAAATCCGCGTCTATTGAGCCCTTGATTCACTTGCTAGCATATCTGTAGCCAAAATTATGGGTCAAAAACCCAGAGTTTGACCTAAATCAAAACTTTTCAGAAAGGCAAAATTTGCCCTTTTAGGGCAAATTTGGCCAGCCATAACTCGGCAGCAGATTGAACTAGAGAGCTGTTCAAACCCTGTAATGACTAGTGGCGTCGTGTAGTTTAGATTTTAAAATGTTTTAAAAATTTGGTTGGGGGGTTTTGGGCCAATGGGATCATGACAGGGACATGTATTTTGGTGAATTATATGACGTCATGATCTGATCCCACGTGCCAATATTTTGGCTCGCAGTATTTTTGGATTCTAGGTGAGAATACACGTTTTTGGGGCCCTTGATTGAGTTTCTAGCGTTTCTGGTTCAAAAGTTAGGCCAAAAAACAGCTAATTGGTGAGGGGCTGTTCTCAATACTTTTGGGGGATTTCCCAAATTTATTTTAATGTTTTTTGGCCCTAATTGTGGAACCAGGAACGCTAAAAGCCCATTCGGACCCTTCAAAGTCCCGAAATGTAACCAAAAAACAGCTAAACTAAAAAAAAAATTTATGTCATTTAAATGGTTCCCGTGGGTCTTAAAGCGAGGTCGGGCAAAAAGACTGATGTCACCAAAAAGTAACATAAGCATCCTATCATTATATAAGCATCAAAAGAAACCAGACATCCTAAACTGAAGCGTTTTTTGTTTTTTTTATTGCAAACTACATACCTTTACAAGTCTTTGGAGGGTTTGAACAGCTCTCTAGCTCAATCTGACAGCGAGTTATTGCCTGGGGAGAAATGCCCCATAGAGCTTTTGAGGGAGCAAAATTTTGGTCAATTTTTGGTTTATGAGCCATAATTTTCACTCCCGATATGCCAGGAAGTCAATCAAGGGCTCTATATATGTGGATTTTGACCTAGTTTTCAACTAAACTTTACCTCTTTGGCATCCACTAGGATTTGAAGATTTTCGGAAAAAATCCGCCTAAACGCACGTGGCTTTGCGCAGGAATTTCTCCGGTCCTATATGCTCTACAGACCCGGTAAAAGTCTCAAACGACGCAGCAAGTCTTCTAGTCTGCATTCGAAAAAAATTTTTGCTAGGGGGATGCGGGTTTTTTGTGAGTGACGTCATAAGTGGAGGACTATTAGGCCACCTTGGCCCACTTTTGCAACAGAAGTTAATATGCATTTGGAGAGCCATGATTTGCAAAAGGAGCATTGCTCTTTTCTAGGTGAATAACAACAAGAACCATGTCAAGAGTAACATTAAAACCTTTAAGAAAATCATCATTTAGAGCAGGTGTGGTTTCGAAGAAATTTGAGATTTGGAGATTTTTTCTGAATGTTTCCACAGGCCACCAAAAACTCCATGGCGGGCGATATGTGGCATCACTAATTGCTCAACCCTGATTAAGACCAAGGGTCTGAAACTCTTCAGAATCACTAGCTTCAGTATTAAGGTTGGCTGGTCCATAGCTAGTGATTCTGAAGCTGAGGTTAGTGAGATTGACTAGTTAAGGTTGAAGCAAATGTTGACAAATGATGTTTAGCTAGTGCGAAGCTAGTGATTCTGAAGCTTCAGAATCAAGGATGGCTAGGTTGATTTCTATTAGGTGGGATGGTGAGAAGTAAAATTAATAAAAACGGTTTGTTAATCATCAGAACTATCACAAAGAGTAATTTCAGCCTTAATTATTAGATTTGTTCATCACCAACATTTGCATGCGTGCAGTCAGGCAAACATGGAATTGATTTTGTTAAAAATTTAGTTAGTTTAAGTGACACAACTGGAAAGGCAATGGTAATTAGCACCTTTGGTGCCAGTGTATGAAATAGTTTGCAACCACTTCGTAACTCCAGAACTCGCCAGGCAATTGTGCTAGAGAGCTATTAAAACCTCAAAAGACTCAGAAGGCTTCTAGTTCACAATGAAAAATATTGAAGTTTTGAGTATTGCGTTTTTGTGGGTGATGTCATAAGCGGGATTACTTGGCCCTGGTCGCTAATGGCTACATGGAATTTTTTGATTCCAGTTTTTATTGGATACTATGCTATAATCTGAGTCTTTTGAGCTTTTGAATGGCTTTCCAGCATTTTTGGTTAAGAGTTATGGCTTGAAAACAACAACAAATCAATATTTAGATAATTGTTTAATTATGGGATTAATTAATTAATTTGTTGTTTTCAGGCCTTAACTTTTGAACCAGAAACACTGGAAAGCCAATTAACTTTCAAAATACTCAGATTATAGCTTCGTTTCCAACAAAAATTAATCCAAAAAATTCCATCTAGCTGTTGGCACCCAGGGCCAGGTAACCTGAACCAATATGGCCTCAAACCTACCCCACTTACGACATCACCCACAAAAAACCTGAACCGCAAAACTTTCCATTTGTTTGAAAGCAATCTAGAAGACTTGCCGCATCTTTTGAGCATTTGAACAGCTCTCGCACAATTGGTGGGTGAGTTATGGAGTTGCAAAGTGATGGCAAAAAAGCACCAAAAGTAAAAACAACCCGGAACAGAAGGTTTTTAGTAGGCTCACACATTCGCTACCAGCCGACATATATCTAAGTCAGGGGAAAACCCATTGTGGTTCCCAGCTGACGTAAATATATGTTCCTACTGAAAATCTTCCATTGCGGTACCGGTCCGCTTGTTTTTCATTTGGAAGTGCTGTAAATGTATGTTCGTGCATTGTATGGGAATTGTTTACACTTTGCAAGATTAGCAATGTCAAGCATGTTTTCTGTTTCAGCCTACAGGCTGAGACAGTCTAGCAATGTCCAACCACTGGTGATTTGAATTTCCCAACAAAAGCAGCCAGTACCAGTGGATATCGCCGCGGGCAATCCACCTGGTACCGAAAGTGTTAACACATTGGGAGCCTGCGTACAAGTATACTATACTTTGAAATCACACATTCGACTGCTAATTTCACACCACTTTGCAAAGCTATAATTCGCCTGTCAATTATGCTAGAGAGCTGTTCAAACCCTCAAAAGATGTGGTGAGTCTTCTAGTTTGCAATGAAAAAATTTTTAGGTTTTGTGTTTTTTGTGGGTGACGTCATAAATGGGGTAGGTTTTCAAGTTTTCAGTGGAAACAAAGCTAAAATCCGACTATTTTTAGACTTCGATTGACTTTCTAGCATTTCTGGTTCAAAACTTACAGCAAAATAACCAAAATCTGGGCTAAAAATATTTTGGTGCAGCTAGCCAAAGAACATCAATTCATTCCTTGCAACAAGCCTTTGATTAAATTCAACATGTTCCAGACTGAGTGAAACAGACGACTTTTGCAAAGACATATAAGAAACAACAAATTTTGCATTGTCTTGCGTCCTGATTTGTTTTCTTTTAACAAAAAATTACAATAGAATAATCTCTACGATATTGAAACCAGATAGAAGATTATATATCAATCCAAAATTTCAGCTATCAACAAGGAATTTGCAGTTGAAACACCTATATTCAGAGGAACTTTTATTACACAAGATCATTTTCCAAGAAAGTTCTCTTGGCAAATGATTGTGTTTTTTGCTAAAATACTTTTTATGCATGCACATTCAAGAGTAGAATCTGTTTTTCAAAAAAGTGTGCTCTGCTGCAAAATACTGTAATCCTTTCTTACAGCTTGCCATTTATTTTCTTCAGCTTCAGCCCTTAGTTATACTGACAGAAAATTGTTCAAAAAAGTCCTAGCTTTAAACCAGCTGTGTCTAACCGAAATGACTTACTGTGACGAAAATTATAAGACAAGCTCCAGCTTTGCAACAAGCTGTTTGAGGAATCGCATGCCTGTTCCTGCTTCCATCTTGTTGCGATGATTCAAGCTTGTTCTCATCATTTAGCAGTAATAGTTAAGTCACAGCAATGACCCACACGAGCAAATCATATCGCAATTTACTTGCACAAGAAAACTAGTTTCATGTCTAACACATTTTCAGTCCCGCGATGCCAGGACGAAGAGTACTAGCGAATGTTGACACTGAAGCAATTTTAGAAAAAGTATGTACTGTTGCTAAGAACAATTGGCAAAAGTAAATTAATTTAGCCAAATAAGAAAACCTACCAGACAGGCTGCAGTACTGTTTTTGCAACCTCTCTGTTGGCGTTGCGGTGAATGTGCAATTCACCACAAATGGAACGTGTGCGAAGAACAACACCCATATATATGTGGTGCAAATAAGCAATGCTAGAGTGATTGCGTGTTTGATCTCTGTTGTTGCTTGCTGCCACAGTGCAAAGCTTTGCACACATGCCGCTCGGGCTTTCCGATTGCAACACTGTGAACTCCGATAGTGACGACTATTTTATGCACTTCGACAAGAAATTCCTCTGCGTTCGAATGATCTTGCCTTGGGCAAACATGAGGTGGTCAAAAGACCGCAACAGGTAGTGAAAAAGTTTAGAAGCGTCAACTGAAGACTAAGTCTCGGCAGTAATTTGAAGTGGAACAATTCAGTAAAATCAATTCAATTGGTTTTGGTTAGGAATTATTCAGTTTACACTCTTGCTAGGGCACTAATAAACACAAGCAACAATTGTTCAGTTTTTCAATGCCAATCATAGATTCAATGCAACAATTCATAAGTTCTTCCTTTATCTCTCAAAGTGAGAGACCAAAAATTATGTCACTAACTTCATGAGGGCTGAACTTTGAATGACTTACTTTCATTTTAGCAAACCAAACTTTAGTTTAAAGCTACTGGAAGTCTTTGAGTACTAACAGCCAATGATAACGACTGTGTGTTACTTTTAATCACTCCCAAACTGTGATGCCATAGGCAAGTTTAGTGCCAATGGAACAACAAGGGTAGATAGAAACCAATTTAGTGTAGAGCAGTGATGCTCAACGTGGCCTAGGTGGACCACGGTGGCCATAAATCCTTGATAAAATGTTCACTGGCAACCTATTTGCAATACTTTTGACTATCTGTTCATGAAAATAGAAGAAAAAAGGTTGAGAACTACTGGTGTAGAGGAACACCTGCATAGAAATCACAAAACTAGAATGTATGGTAAGCAGGCACTGGGCCGCACATAAGCTTCAACTACATGCTACCGCAGGTTGGATATAGCTGCTTTAAACAATAGCAATGAAAAAGAACACATATATCTTTGCCCAATCTTCTGAAAAACACATGTAAAAAAACATCAACAAGAAAAACCTTTGTTGAAGCAATGTCAGCAGATGGTGAGCAGCTTGAAATACTTCAGGATTTGATGAGTGGAAAATACCCAGGTGCACCAAAGAAACAACAGTTGATGGGCAATATCTGAACATGAATGAGCATTACAAAAGAACCATTTAGGTATACATTGCATATAGAATGACTTACATATAAGGAAATGCTGAAAAAATACTAATGAAGCATCCTGTTGACACCAGGGGAGACCCAGTATAACATTTCTGAAGAGTCCACTGCAGCAAACTGTGAGAGCCCTGATTACGTTTTAGTAACAAAACAATACCATCTCTGCCAATGTCATGAACATGTCGATTTGAGCAATCTGAAAAACATTTGCAGAAACTTAATGCTCCATCTTCAAAAAATGAATTTACATATATGCACATTTATACATAATTTGCAAGCAAAGCACATAAAAACAGCAACGCTCAGAATGAATGCATGAAATGCCACCACAAGGAACAATATCAAGGGCCAACAGACAGATTGTAGAACTACAAACAAAAACACTTTGGTACAATTTGACAAACAGTAATAATCAAATCAAATTACTACTCTTATGGAAAAACTCTGCATTACTACAGAGTTTTTCCATAAGAGCATGTCACCAGATATGAATTTGACAAACAGTAAATAATCAAATAAAAAAAACTGCATAACACTTTGTGTGTTTCATCTTTGTGATTAAAATTCTTCATGATTTTCCATGTAACATAAGAACACCATTTGGCACATACAGTAGGTTTCAGGTTAAACACAAATATGTGCGAATTCACATGACCAAAAATCAAGCTAATGCTGCAGCCAAAAGCAGAATAAGCAAAACCCTAGTAAAGTACCAAACAAACTTAAAGTTGATTTATGGTAACTGCAACCTTAACAAAGCAAATAATTAAGAAGTGCTTGCCAACAATGAGGCAAGACGTCAACATTAGTTCAAAGCAATTTTCAGAATCACATGATTTTCTCTCAACCACAAAATAACAAAGAAATCACCACTCTGAACCAATAACAAGAATGACTGAATTACGGTAACCTTAGAACATTAAAAGTCAAACTACTAACCAAGCAATGCTTCCAGCCATGGATAAACGTAACCACTATCATCTTCAAGGCCAAAAGTATCAAACATCTGTCCACAGCATAAAACCGCAGATTCTGCCTTCAACACAGATATATGAAGAAGAGTGCCGAAGTCAGCAGTCTAAAATACAATCAATTTGTTTTTTCAAACATGTAAAAACAGAAATCACATGAAGTGTGACATATTGTCCCTTTAAATCCCACATGCGCCACTTTTTTGTAAAGCTTTGCAATGCCATAACTTGCCAGCTGATTGACCTGGAGAACTGTTCAAACCATCTATGGATTCAACAAGTCTTCTAGCTGAGATTGAAAAAAATTCTTTTTGTTTTGGGTTCAAGGTCCTCTGTTGGTGACGTCATAATTGAGGCATGTTTTCTCAACTTTTTGGCTGAGGCCAACCTAATGAGCCATTTTTGGCTCAAGGTTTTTTGTAATCTAGATCTAGACTATCATCCGAGTCTTTAGGTTTGATTGGCTTTCTACCACACCTGGAGCCAAAATTAAGGTTCAAAAAACAAAAATTGGGTAAAAATTCAAGTCCCACAAATGCCGACCTGTGTATATTACACCCGTGGCCATAACTCACCAGCAGATTAAGCTAAAGAGCTGTCCAAACCCACTAAAGATGTGGAAAGTCTTGTAACTTGTAATAAAAAAATTGTTTCAGTTTTGGATGTCGGGTTTTTGGTTTATGTTTACATGATGGGAGCACATTTATACATATTTTGTTTACATTCCACTGACATCATCATCCCCTGAGAGGCGACCAAAATATTCTAAAAAACAAGACTTCACAGGTCTCTAGAAGGTTTGAATAGCTCTCAAATGAAATTTTTTTATTTTTGTCAAAAATATTTTTTAACCCATGATTTTGGCTCCAGATTTCCAAGAAAACCAATCAAACCCTCTAAAAGACTCAGATTTTAGCCTAGAATCCAAAAAAATTTGAGCCAAAAAGTGGCTCGTTGGGTTGGCGCCCATGGCCTGGAAACCTCAGCCAAAAAGTTGAGAAAACATGCCTCCATTATGGCGTCACCTACAGAGAACCCCAAAACCAAACGAAAAAAATTTTCCATCTCAACTAAAAGACTTGCCGAATCCACAGATGGTTTGAACAGCTCTCCAGCTCAATCGGCTGGCAAGATATGGCGTTGCAAAGCTTTACAAAAAAGTAGTGTACGTGGGACTTGCAGGGTTCATGAGAAAACAGGAACCACATGAAAGTGTGACATATTGGTAACAAAAATCATAACTACTCCAGTCAGAGCATTGATCAGATCCCACTGAAAGAAATATGAGTTTGAATGTGGATAGGGAGGAGCCTCAAATGAAAAGTATAAAAAACAATCACTTCCAATCTGAGCCTGGTATGGACCACGAAGTTACTCAGTCATCTATAAACATGGCTATGAGAACCAAATATAAGGGCGACTGGGGAAGATTCACTTTTCCTGCCCAAAATGAAATAAACATTTGGTGAAATTGTTTCGGTTTGCACAACTAACATCAGCATTTATTTGTAAAGCCACAACAGTGACCCACACCAAGCGAATCGATCGCAATTTATTGCATAAGGAAACTAGTTTCGTGTGTTACACATCTTCAGTCCTGTGCAAAAGTTGACATATGAAACAAAAGAAAACATTACGCTCTGTTGCTAAGATCAAAACTCAAGATTACAAAAATTGAAGATTACAAAATTTGAGCACAATTGTAACTCCTCCACTAAACACAGCTACAACACTGTTTAACGAACACAGATCGCAACGGCCATTAGGCACTTCTGACTGACAAAACATACTCTCCACGTTTCGCGTGGTTTCTGTCTCAGGCGATCACGTGGTTTGCAACAGACCGTAACGTACAGCGGAAAAAGTCAAGCAAGCCAACTCTAGTTAGTTCGGGCGGTACAGTGAAAAAGTTTACACTACAGTTGTGGTACAATAAACTATTCAGTTTTTTCATGCTAAAAATTTCAAGCAACAATTCGTAAGTTATTCCTTGTCTCTCAAAGTTTTTTAATTGATGTCCACATCACTTCAGTGGGAGCACCAGCGGCTGGGATTCGCTTCTTCTTCTTGTCGAAAGCAACAATTCAGGCTCTAGCTTTGCAACTAACATCAGATCATATGTTTGCATATTCATCACCAGGCACAAATTGATTCAGAAATGTCTTATTCTTAGACAAAAATTGATGCATCTTGAATTCCTTGTTGCAATCGTCACAGAAAATGTTTATTTTCTCTTGCATATTTCTTAACTCTGTTAAATGTTAAACCTTCCCTGCAAGAAGGATCTCGCTCAACTTTCTAACAAGTCTAGACAGCTTGCAATACTAACAGTGCCTGATAATGCATTTGTTGAAACTAAGTTTATGACATCACAAAACCTTGATTACAAAATGTTCAGGATGAGATGGAAATGTTCTGTATGTTTATCAAATACTACCTGTTTAACATTTTGACGTCCAGGTTAATTCAAGCGGTTCGCAAAAAACAACTGGATCGCACACGGCTTTGTGCGGGAATATCTCTGCTCCTGTACAGGTTACGGACCTGGTCGAAGTGTCAAAAGACGCGGCAAGTCTTGTAGTTTGCACTCAAAAAAAAAATTTTTGGTTTGGGGGTGCAGGTTTTTTGTGAGTGACGTCATAACTTGAGGACTTTTAGGCCACCTTCACCTAGCCCTGGGCGCCAACTGTTAGATGGTAGTATTTCACTGAAGTTTTTATTGGAAACTAGGCTACAATCCGAGTCTTTTGATAATTTGGATGACTAGTTGGGTTTCAGGTTCAAAAGTTGTGATCTGAGTTAGTAATAATTTTTGACTAATTACTTGATTACATAATTAATTAATTTGTTTATTTTAGAGCAAAAAACTGGGATAGACTTAACAGTTTCATCAACACTAAAAAAGCCTTCAAAAAACTACATGTGTTTTATTTTGAGACGTTTCAGATTATTCTTAATCCATCTTTAGTCAAAAAAACTAAAGCAACACTTGGCAATGTCAGCAATTCAAAACCATAAGGCTTTATGATGTAAGAAAAGACAAAACTGTGACGCAAAAGATGTCAAACGCAAACCCAAGACAGACAGCCACGTCAAAATTGCTGAAAGCAAACGCAGGGCCAAAAGTTATGCAGAGAATATTAAAACAAAATCTACGTAAGGCCATAATTTACGACAAGATGAGGCCAGCAGCGAGAGGCAATTCACAAACCATTGCAAGCGAAGGATGCAAAAAAAATTAACAAATTAGTACTGCAAGTCTACAACTAGCACCAAATGTCCACGTCAACACCAACAATAAATGTACGAAACATGTATTACAATAAGAGCTGAACATCTGACAATATTTGACATCATAACCTACGTGTTAAAGAGGTGTAAAGGGGTGGAAAAATTGTCTACATTAATCTCGGGCTGCTGCTCTTGCTTGCAATGGTTTGTGAATCTTCGCTTGCAATGGTTTGTGAATTGCCTGTCGCTGCTGGCCTCGACTTGTTGTAGTAAATTATGGCCTTACGTAGATTTTGTTTTAATATTCTCTGCATAACTTTTGGCCCTGCATTTGCTTTAAGCGATTTTGACGTGGCTGGCTGTCTTGGGTTTGCGTTTGACGTCTTTTGCGTCACAGTATTGTCTTTTCTTGCATCACAAAGCCTTATGGTTTTGAATTGCTGACATTGCCAAGTTTTGCTTTATTTTTTTGACTGAAGATGGATTAAGAATAATCCGAAACGTCTCAAAATAAAACATGTATAGTTTTTTGAAGGCTTTTTCAGTGTTGATGAAATTGTTTATTTTAGAACATAATTTTTGAACCAGAAACGCTAGAAAGTTGATCAAAGTATCAAAAGACCCAGACTCCAACGTAGTTTCCAATGAAAACTTCAACGAAATACTTTGGCCTAGCGGTTGGGCCCTAGGCCAGGCAACATGAGCCAAAAGAGCCCAAAAACTACTTCACTTATGATACTTCACTTCGCAACTCCCAACAACTACTTCACTTCGCAACTCCCAACAAAAAATTTTTTTCGAGTGCAATCTACTAGACTGACCGATCCGTTTGAGCCCTTGAACAGCTCTCTAGCGCAATCAACGGAGGAGCTAGGGCGTTGGTAAGGCAACTGACAACTGCTGTTTTTTAGGCCAAAATCAAAGTGTGAATATATCATACCCTGGATCTCAAAGTGTTGAAACTGTTATGCTCCAGAAAATAAGAAAAAATAAGGATGCAAATCACATTTAAGGACATTTCTCAGAAATAAGGACAGTAATATTTTCTAAGACGTAGTACTTCAAAATAAGGACAATTCCTAGAAACAAGGACGGTATGGTAGCTTTGTCTATAGACCACAAATTACCAAGACAGTCCCAATGTCCAGGTTCAGCTGCATGAGTTGCCACAGGAGCCCAAAGCCACAATTATGCAAAGCCCAAAGCCACAATCGTGGCTTTTGTAGTCATTAGAGTGCTGAAAGACATAGAACTTCAAATACTTAAGTCATAAATTAATATAAAGACATGAAACCAGTGGAAAAGTGAGTAATGTAAAACAAAAACATCGACTACAATCAATCAATAACAAGTTTTTATAAAACTCATTTATTCTTGCACAGCAGATTTCTTCAAACCTGAAAAACTTCATTCACAAAAACAGGCTCTGACTAAGTCTGCTCACAACCTACCACCCCAACTGCAAACTCAGCCTCAAAAGATGGAAGGTAAATCATCTACATTAATTTCAAAATAACATTTCACAACAGGGGGCGGCAATAGCTCAGTGGAAGTGTCTGCTTCTCAATCGAAAGGTTGGGTGTTCAATCCACGACCACTAAGTGAATTGCTGTAAAGTTCCTTGGGCAAGAACGTTCACCTCAACTGCCCCAGCAAGAAGCACAATTCAGGCTTCAGCCTGCCGCCAATTGCTGTCATCAAAATTGTAAAAAAAAAAACATTTCAGGAAACACATCCACCTTTGCTGATTACCTCACAAAACACTAATTGCCTTCTTGCAAGAAAAGCCTGCTCACAAAAACAAACTTTTCATAGTGAAACAAACTGAAGATGGCGTGAAGTAGGAGATTCATCCCAAAGCTTTTCGTCTGACACTCTTCAAGGGATGTTGTCAGAATGAAGTGGAGACGAGGTCCAAATTACATCTTCAACCAATGACAGCTTCGCCTTTTCTTATCTCCTAAACCCTTTCTTATTGGCCACTGTTTTAACCAATGAGATCTCTTCTTTTCTGTATATAAACCAGCTCGGTAGTATCTCCACTTCATTCTGACAATAGCCCTTGAAGAGTGTCAGACAAAAAGCTTTGGGATGAATCTCCTACTTCACGCCATCTCCAAGTTCTGTACAACCAAACGTCTTTTGAAACAAACTGCTTATCACCATGTCATGAGCCAAAGGAGTGCTCCACAGACATGTTGCATCAAGTCAAGATAAAAGGGAAAGAGACTCTTCTAGATGCATACCACATTGCACAACAGTGAGGTAATCAGGTATTCCAGAACGAACTTACAAGACCAAAAGCATTAATAAGGCACTTTTGGCAAGGAAAAAATGTGACGTCCATTCTGGAACGTACTTGGATGCTTAAAGTATTAAGCACCATAATAAGGACTTCAAACTGGTAAAGCTGCATGGAAAAGATTAAATGTTTCGGAAAAGAAGGCAATTGAAATGATGACTTACCAATAATTCAAGAGACATGTCCCTGCATGATGCGAAAAAGGTAAACTCATCAAAATTAGTGACATATTATGATGCTGAAACACTCAAACTTAGTCATAATTTTATATAATAAACATTCCATCAACTTTCATCAACTATTATTCACTTGTGGAAAGCATGCGCTACAATAGGAGGATAATATCGCCAATAAGCTTTAACAAGTAAAGACAAAACATATCTAAGGTACTGCTGCGATCGGAAAGCCCGAGTGGCAAGTCCGCAAAGCTTCACACCGTGGCAGCAAGCAACAACAGAGATCACACACCACGATCACTCTATTATTGCTTGTTTGTCCCGCATATATATGGGTGTTATTCTTCATGCACATCCCGTTCGTGGTGAATCACACATTCAACGCAACGCCAATGGAGAAGTTGCAACAACACCCCCTCCTTTTAACAACAAACCGCACCGATTGCACGATTTTTTTGTGAAGACTGCACCTGGCACGACCTTCACATCCTGGTCACAGCACCATTTTGTTGTGATCAGAAAGTCCGAGCAGCAAGTGCGCAATGCTTTGCACTGTGGCAGCACACAACAATAGAGATCACATGCTGCGATCACTCTATTATTGCTTGTTTGCGCCACATATATATGTGTGTTATTCTTCGCGCGCATTCCGTTCGTGGCGAATCACACATTCAACGCAACGCCAATGGTGAGGTTGCAACAGTACCTTCACCCAAAATTTTAGCATACCACTGATCTTTTATTGTAGCACATTTACCAATTGGTAGAATCGGTGAAAAGATAAAAAATTATTCAACTGAATGACTGAAGGTGCTGTAGAGTAGTTAACATTGAGGTTGCGCAAACTGGTTTTCCCAAATGTTCTGTTTTTCACCATTTTTTGTGTTACAGCAAATCTATAATTTTGGTTGCAGAGCTCTATACAACCTGCCCTGGAGAGCAAGTGTTAGTAGCCACCAAGTTCAATGTAACATTCCTACCTTTGAGGCGGTATTTAAAAAAATATATGCTTGTTTCCAGATATATGCGGAAAGTCTAACAATGCATGGTTGCATGCTTTGATGCACTCAGGTTGTTTATATTGCTCCTTATTCTTTGAAAACAACAATCACATCTTACTTTGTGACTGAGTGCATTGTACTTTACCTGGCCTTGACCAGTTTAGGAACTAGCATCCTACTCTGCACAGGGTTCCTGGGTAATTTCAAATATAAATTTCCATACTTTTTCAAAACCTTATCCAGACATTTTCCAGACCTAATATTTTCCGCATGACCTACCCAGGTCAAATACAGACACTACAATCTTTAACACGATGTAAGTAAAATTATATCAATCTTGAATAAAATATGAAAATGTATATCAAAAGATCAAGTTTTGAAAGTTATTTTCTTTTTCCATACTAACAGACCAAAAAAAAATTTTTTCCAGACTTTTTTAGATTGGAAAATGGCAAAAAAATTTCCCATACTTTTCATGACTGCATAGGAACCCTGTCTGCAGTACTGTTGTACTAAGTGTCACAGGTTAGTGAATAATAGTGTTAAGAATGTGTCTGTAATTCTGTGATTCAGCCTCCAATGCCGCTGTAAAATGTTGTTCTGTTCGTTTATCAACGTGCGTTGTGCAGAGAGTGTATTTGTACTATGGACTTCGTGTCTGCTGATGAACAAATTCATTCATTCATTCATCTTTTTAACTTTTGGTCTGTTTGAATTGACAGTGTTTACTTTTTTATTGTTGTTTTTTTGGATGGATTTCACGTCCAACTGAATGACAATTGTAATGCCAAACAAATTGCAAATTGTTGAACTGATTAATTTCAACAAATTTCTAAAATAATAATAGTAACCTTTTCATCTGAAGCTTCCAATCTATCCAGTGCACCAACCACATTGTAATATCGTTTGCACCATCTCCCAAACAAAAAAAATAATGACCTCCTTGTCTCAAATGAAAGAAATTGAGACTGGTATTCGTCAGGAAGATGTTTAAATATAAGTGTTATCTGAAATGAAACACAATGATAATGAAAAAAGTAGCATATATTGTAGATCAATCCATACAGATAATATCAGTTACAAAACCACAAATACAGTAGAAAGCACTGTCAAATATAGAAGTTAGTCCTGAAAAATAAAGGAATCCTGTAGGATAAAGTCCATGTATATTGAGTTTTAAATAAACACATACAGAAATTTCAAAGACAATTTTTTCACAATATTTACAAGCTATGGAGACACCAACAAAACAATTTTGGCTGTTAATCTACTGCATACCTGACGCCCTTTTTTGCATATAACTCCAATTAACATTTTCATCCACGCTACATGCATCTATAGGTCTGGTCAAAACAGTCAAAAGCGCGAGGCCATGTGGATCAACTTTTCAATCATGACAATTGCGAACTTCAAAAGACATGACTGTGGCTACTTCAACCATCTTTGATGTGTCTGCTATTTTACCCACAATTAGGTTACTGCAGTCAACCATCCAGTAATCAGCAGATTTTTTCTGGCGTTTTCACATTTTCTGTGTCATGCTCAGCTCCTTGCGGAACCAGGCAAAACATGATAGACACCAGTTGCAGCCTAACACTCCCACGCAACTGTGTTATCATCCAGCAGACTGCAAGCCCTTCAGAAACGCAACCCTCAGGGTTGCACACATACTCTTAACACTTTTAGAGCCGCCTGGTTTCGGCGATTTTCGCAAAAAAGACAGCAGTTTTCGGTTGCCTTACCAACGCCCTAGCTCCTCTGCCGATTGAGCTAGAGAGCTGTTCAGTGGCTCAAATGGATTGGCCAGTCTAGTAGACTGCACTCGAAAAAAATGTTTTGCTTGGGGGGTGCGGTTTTTTGTGAGTGACGTCATAAGTGGAGGACTTTTAGGCCACCTTGGCCCACTTTGCCTGGCCCTGGGCGCCAACCGTTAGGTGGT
>Ga0210059_1001644_pt1 | contig 34090 bp, 19 predicted proteins | sample Ectturendosymbi2_FD_188042 | JGI IMG/M metagenome (GOLD analysis project Ga0210059, IMG submission 188042) | Ecteinascidia turbinata endosymbiont from Florida, USA - Sample 2 (SPAdes) (version 2) | ecosystem: Host-associated > Tunicates > Ascidians > Unclassified | place: Key West, Florida... | reverse complement strand
TGCGTGTCTTTTATGTGTGTAAATAGCCGAGTGTAGAAGTCTTTTAATAGGGAGGTCAAGCAAACTTAGCTTTTGTAAATACCGTCCTTGCTATGTCTATGATCGAACTCACGTAGGAACTTCGGACGTAGCTAAATGCGGCACTGTTTAGACTAACCCCTAAACTTTTCCGTTATACTGTCTAGGAAACTAAGCCAGCTATGTCCAACCGAAATTGCTCACTGAGCCATAAATTATGTTACCATCTTAACCAGAACCGCACATTTCATGACGAGAGCCGCACATTGAATGACTTACGTTGACCTTAGCAAACTAAATTTCGCTAATTTATTGAAAGCGTTCGAATCCTAACTGCAATGGTAACGACTGTTTGGTACCTTCAGCCACTCCGTTAAGTGTGATTTCATAGGCAAGTCTAGTGCCAATGGAACAAGGGTAAAAATCAGAACACAAGTAAAACGTTTTGTATCAAGGTGTCAATGGACCAGGCCCGCAACCAGAGGGGGGGAAATTGGGCAATTCCGATCCCCTAAATTTTCACAAACGTATGTATTTGTTAGGTGCAGCAACAAGTTACATCATTTTATCCGCCCCGAAAATATCAGTTGGTTGCGGCCCTGCAATGGACATATGGAAATCTCCCAGCATGCAGTATAGACGTGATAAAGTGGCACTGCGAATAGGCCCGTTGCCAGGTTTTAAGTTTTGGGGGAACCAAATACCTTTTCAGCGGGAAAGATTTTTGTTTTATGTTTAACATAGATTTTTCTGGGCACAACAAAATTTGGGGGTGCACTGCCCCCGAATGCCGAACCATCTGCATCAAAAATTTCAAATTTAAGATTATAAAATAAGGACAGGTTGTCAGAATATAGACTATTTATACTGCAGCGAAAACCTAAACTGAGCCGCATGCGGCCCGCGGCTGGACATAGCTGGTCTAAACTATTCTATGAAAGAGATGCGATAACTACTGTTCTGTCCGGAAAATGCGGTCATATTATACGCAAGGGCCAATTGACCTTGTTGGTAATTCTTGAAGGAAAAAACCTCAGTTGTCATAGGGCAAGGCCTCCGAGAAAAATTTTACTAGGGGATACGAAGACCGATACCGGGCCCTCTAGCTTCTGCGGGCTCTTGTCGAAACTTGTATAGCTTGTTGGTATAGTAATCAGAATTTAGATAAAATAGTCACCATTCCAGGATTTGCAAATAGATTAATTGTTGTAGTGACAACCACTACATTCGGCATTCAGGGGCAGTGCCTCCAAGTTTTTTTATCTCTCATATTTGTTGTGCCCAAAAAAATTTGTGTCAACCATATAATGAAAGCAAAAATTTTGCCCCCTAAAAATGTATTTTGCCCCCGCAAACCTTAAAACCTGACTATGGACCTGGTGGCAACTGGCCCAGGCCCGTCACCTGGATTTCGCAGCTGGGGAGCCCAAAAACCACAAGGGTGGGCACATTTTTTAAACACAATATTGGATGTGTGCAGCAACCCGGGGTCAAACATGAAATGGGGGATCACAGATTTAAATGGGGGGCCGGGCACCGCTTTCTCCTAGCGACGGCCCTGTAACTGGCTTATACTATTTGATAAGATGCAAGGATTGACGATGCGTAGTGTTACGTGAAATCGATTTCTTATTAAAAATTTGCGATTGATTCCTTGCTTCTTTCAAGTGTGGAGCGACGTTACTTGATTACAGATATCTGCAAGTTTGAATCATCGCGAAAAGCTGAAAGCAGAGCCCAGTCGGCTGTTTCTTTGAAAGCCTAGAGAAAACCTAGAGCTTTTATTTTGCCTATACGAGTAAAACATTGCAAATTATTAGCTTCGTATTTTTCAATAAGTTCGTACTCAGAAAAATATCGTCCTAGTATAAAGCGACAATCATAGCTTTTTACTGTACGTATCATGTTATTTAATTAAAATATTGTTTAACGGATCCTGGTCTTGTTCACGCGTCAGAAGTTTCTCGCATGCGCAGTTGCATTTCGATTCTTAAAATCCTCAAACTACATCCTGCCAAGTTCCGTCTGAAATAATTTTGCAAACAATTTACAATTTCAGAAACAGGTGCAAATGCCACGATTGCTTCATAAACACTTTTCGTGCCTTCTTCTCAAAGGTTTTGATAGTATCATCATATTCTACTTCATGCGCAAGTTTGGATTCAATACACAATCTGGCAAGATACAGTACATCACACGGGATTGACCGCTGGTTTCTCTCAAATAATTTTTGATTAGTTTAAGTTTGTTAAAGATCTCTCTGCAGCTGCCACGCGGCTGGAATTGTGAGCAAATTTCTTAAGCAAATACATACATTCGGAAAACGTTCTTGAGGCTTGAAGTCATAAATTGTATTTAACATGTCTAGTGGAAGCAATATCTCTTTTCCAAAATGAGCTGAATGTATGAAGAGCAAATGCCGCATCTTAGTAACGAAACTTTCTTTGTCCACACCTTTACAACATTGTACGGCTAAGATTCTCGCTTTTTGGTCAGTTACTGCAGCAGAGTGATCCAAGTAATTCCATATCACATCAAATCGTTCTTTCACAGCATTACAACGCACGATTAGTCCTCCAATAACATTATCGATAATAGCATAGAATGTAAAGCAGCGGTTCTCAATTGGCAGTGCGAGAAGGGACTTCTTCGGGTGCGAACTTCTCTGCCAAACTGTATCTATATTTATATTTTTATATAAATTTATACAATACATCAAATGGTGCAAGGGGTGCAAAAATGATTTTTCCTTCCGGACGGGCTGTGGGCTTCAAAATGAATTGAGAACCGTTGATATAAAGGTTCTGTAATATGCTTCTTGAAAGCTTTCCTTTCGCTTTCCATCTGATACATTTCTTCATAGATCTAAACTTCCTCCAGGACGAAGCTTAATCTCAAATGCAAACAATGCATTACATACCCAGAAATGTGAGTGTTCGCCCACACCAGGTTAGCCATTGTGTCACGACCTTTGATGCCGTGCTAAGAAACAACTTGTGTCGATTGTTTATACGATGCACATCTTCATCCAACTTTTTTTATTCGATCGCTTCAAATGTCTGATGCTTTTTACAAATCTTCATTTTTCCTCAATTATTCAACACTCCTGTATGGAGAACAAATGCAGTAGTCGTCCGTGAAGTGTTTCGGAGTTTGCGTCTCACCAGTATTGCTTTTGTGTAGTAAAACATGTGGACACTGTGTACACACCAAGCATAAAAAAGTAAGAAGTGCTGGGATAGGTCTGGCTCGTCTCAAGGCTGGACACGTACTAACACCGGTTGTGTAATGCTCTACTGTATGGTTATCCATTTTCTGTGCTTTTGCGAATGACGATGCAGCTGTGGAGAGGATAAACTGCTTTGCTCCTCCCAGTGTTGGTCATGTGCTAACACCGTTTCTGCAATGTGCGCTGATGTCCAGCAAAACACTGTTTGTGCTCTTGTGTCTGTGGTATGGACCATGAGTCCGCAATAAAATATCATTATTATTACTATTATTAATGCCAAGGTTAGATGCAACTGTAGTTACTTCATTCCACACAGCTTGCCAATTGTTTCGCAGTTCAGCTAAATCCTTTAAAAGTTCTTGAATGTAACAAACTTCTGTATCCAATGTTGCTTGCCTCGCTTGGATAACTTTCATGCAGTTGTCTATTCTGCTTAGAATTTTGAACCACACGGCTGACATAAATACACAAAAAAATTACTTCAAAGAAGATAATGAGCCATTTGCATCATGCTTGGATTTAGCAGGTTGCTTCACTGTCAGTAACTCTTCAGTCTTCAACGGCAGTTTTTATACTAGGCAAATATGTACACTAGTAGAAAACTTTTGACCGATTTAGTGATTTTCGGAAAAGTTTGATAATGTTTAAAATGAATAATTTCAGTTTGTTTTGCAAATCATGTTTGGTTCTACATGTATTTTTAATACTTACCATGGCGCTGCGATTTTATGCTTCACCATCACAGATTTAGGGATTTTTTGGTACTGTTCTTGGGATTTTTGGAGTTGTGTTTGTGAGAGCCCTGAACACAAGTTACAGTGGCAGTGCTCGATAGTTACTATTACTTGAAACAACCCCCACGTGTTTGTGCAATTATTACGAAAATGTGTGAACTGTCAGTAAGCGTACGTTGCAAAACGGTAGCGCGCCGAACTTAACTTCATGCTGCTGACTGTCGTGTATCACACAGACTGGACAACTTTGGCAAGGAACTGCGCTTTTCTAAAAGTTGACGGGTCTAGTATGTACAATGCATCTTCTGGCAGTAAAATGTGGCGCTGGTTCTTGTTAAACACCCGAGTTTCTGTGACAAGCGACAGCACTTCGTACATGCGGCTTATTACAGTTTTACTGCGTGGAATCTATCGACGATACGTTTTTACATAAACTCTGCTCAACGTTATTTGATTGTATAAGGTAATAGCCGCAAATTATTGCAACGTAAAGTATGATGACAACAGAAGCAAATGAACCAGCCAAAAGCTTGGGCAAGTCTTCATTGAAAATTTTAATTTACGATTTGTCAAGATTTTAGTGGGGAAACTGGTTAAAACTACCAGCGCTGCAGATGGAGAAAGCGACCATTAACTTGAGCTTGATTACAGGGCCCCCTTGAACTTACCGGGCCCGAGTGCAATGTACCTCTCGTAGGTCCTGTTTATGACCGAATATGATCGCAGTTAAGCGGCCAATCATTGAGCCATGGCAGATATGTGACTTCAGCAACGGAGACAAATCGTTACATGAGTTTTACTGTAAGGTATTAGGGATTGTTGCGACTGTAGTCAGTTTGATCAATAGCCATGGTGGAGCAGTGCGTGAATTGCCCAACAAAACAAACCGTATCTCATTATGGAAAAAGTGTGGCATCCTTGTTTCGCTCAATTCAGTTTCGTTTATACTCGGTTTCTGTCCTCTTTCGGATTGTCACGAGTGGTCTCCGGCGCCCATTTCCGCTTGTTTGCGTCATGGGCCACGTAGCTACTTTTGCAGTGAATGCTGCAACGGTGGCGAGTCAACGGTTGCACCGCGCGTGAATCGTTCCCTTGCACCCACCCATTAACACCAAGTACACGGCTGGACAGGCCACAAGTACCGTTTGTCAACCTTCGGTGTGACCCGACCGGGACTCGCACCCAGTCTACTAGCTTTGGTGGTGTGTGCTCAACCAAGCAAAATGGTACGAAAGTGCAAAACATGCAAAAGATTTCCATATTCCAAGAACGACGTTGACTAAACGGTTTCGATAAATACAAAATAATTTCTGACTTTCTTATCAGAGTATACGCGAAAACACGATACAGTAAGTCTCCTCTAAGAGAATTTTACACTGAGCAGATGTTTTGGTGGGCATGCAATTGAGCAATCAAGTAGACGCACAATCAGTTAAGCGTTTCAACCATTACAAAGGCTATTATAATTGGAATGTTGCAAGTGCGCTAGAATGAGATTTGACTGCGCAAATGGTCTGCTGGTACTGTGCACCTCAGAGGGAACACTACAGTAAGCGGCAATCCTAACCAAAGAAAACTTCTCTTGCTAGGCTTTGGCATTGAGCTTAAGAACCATTTTGAAAACTATTATTGTAGTTCGCCTAGAACAGCTATGTCCAACCCAAATGGCTCACTGAGCCAAAAATTATGTCACTATCTTGACCAGGGCCGCACATTGAGTGATATATTAATGATGGCCACACATTGAATGGCTTACTTTGATCTTTGCAAACTACGTTTAGCTTAAGCTGATGTACTGAAAGCGTTCAAATCCTAACCGCAATGGTCACAGACGTGATAAAGTGGGACCAAAGACCACCTGCATCAAAAATGTCAAATTCAAGATAATCCAAATAAGGACAGGTTGTCAGTATATAGGGTACTTTTATACAGCGAAAACCTTAACTGGGCCGAACAAAACCTTTGACTGGGCCACATGCGGCCCACGGGCCGCAGGTTGGACATAGCTGGCCTAGAACGACGCTTCTCCGGTCCCATTGTAGCGGACCTTGCTTCCGCCCCAGCCTCGTCAATGCGTGGATTGCTTTATCGAACGCAACTTGCGCGGTGGCGCTCTGTTAAATCACATACTTCGTCTCGCACAGAGAACAACAGCGATGGCGCGCGAAAAGAAGCAGAACGTGTTGTGAACGCGACGAGAGTCAACACGTGCGTGAGAGCCAGCTTGAGACGTTATTACGAGAACCAGCGTTATCAATTTGTTGTTTCGAAACGTCTCAACCTGTTCGTTCGTTTTCCCGTTTATGAATAAATATAAACCAATTGCACAACGTCTCCATCGTTGAACCCACTCAAGACGACGTCACTACAGTGGTTCCCAGACCAGGAATATTCGCCACTGAACCATGAAGTGACGTTGTAGGGCAATTCTACTGTATTAGCGGTTTGTAGCTATCCGAATTTCGAAAACACACGGATAGCAATCAACCAAGAGTAAAGCTGAAACGCCTGTCAATGATTATGGCATGAGACCAATTTCAAGTTTGTCCTTCGACTTGTCAATGTTTGGCGCGTGCAAGCTGCCACCGCATGTTAGTATGCAGAGCTCAAATTCGGTGTTTGCCATTTCGAAAGGCAGAGATTTACCGAAGCCTCAGATCAGTCTTTCTTGCATTCTTGCGTCCACACCTGGTTCAATGTATTTCAAAACGATATTGTACGACACAGAGGATGGATATAAAAACTGGACAGTGAGTAAGACCATCGTAAAAAAAGTGCAAAAGAATCGGCGCTGATAATATACTGTAATTATGTCATGAAAAGCAAAAAATACTGCAGCAACGATATTCAATGCAAATTAGCTAACAATAGTCACAGTTGGGAGAATTTCTACTCTAGAAACAATGCGTTCAAGAACACGGTTTGCATTAAACGAAAATATAACGTGAAAAATAACAACGCATAAAGCATCCAACTTGGAAGTGGTTGCAAGATCCTGGTTTAGAAGTTTAAACAGCATTTCCTTCAACAGATTGATTGTAGGAACTCGCAATAAAAAACGTACATGCAACCCACGCTTCTAGCGAGTAAGTGGCGTTGCTGAAACGAAACCGTCGCCCATGGTAACCCAAAACAAAAGTCAGCGAGTTCTACCATTTCTTATTCTGCTACTGCAACCTGTAAAAAAAGCACCAGATCCGAATGAAAAATTTTTCGCCTAAGCTTTAGCATTTGCCAAAGTGCATACAGACCTATTATGGTAATTCAGAACGCATTTGTTCTATCGCCGTAAGCAGAAGTAAATTTAAAGGCAAGGATAGTCAAGTATCCACTCGGCAGCGATTTTGCCAGGTTACTATCAGAACGGGTCTGTGTGCAGGCACCAGAATACAAGCTACTGTTGAGGTCAACTGGCGAAGTTCAAACACGAAGCACAGTAAAGTGCGCCGACCAAGGTATTTAATGTTTCAACCTGTCCAGCTCAATTTTTTAACAATGTCATTATGAGTCGTTCTGATTGTAAACGGCATTGCTGCAAAACATTAAGAAACTACTACTACTTTGTATAAAAGACAAACACATTTGCATCAACTCGTGCAAGCACAAACTACACAGTGCTCAGTCTAAAGCAGTGGTGCAACTAATATGGACGGAAGACGATTTCATGGCTCTTCGGTTAAAACTTCGTTGATCATTCCATCAGTCTGTGGAAGAAAATGAAGAGACCAAAGATATTAAGTGTGTACTAAATTTAACCCAGTCACATAAAAAAATCTAGGTCGAAACAGTACACCCAGCGAGCTTAGCGTTAAGACACAGGCTTAGTGCAAGAATTGGCGATCAGCACCAGATAAATACCTATACGGAAGCTCAAATTTCAAAGAATTCCAATATTCAAAATGAAAAAAGTTCTATTAAGCTGACTCCTGAAATTTGTACATAAAACAGAAAATATTGCAGCCGTAGGGTTAAGTCATAAAAAAACGCTACATGAGTTATAAGGCAGAGAAGTAACATGTATCATTAGACGAAGTAAAAATCTAGCTTCAGTAGTTGCACTGTAGTGATACTGCAAGTCCCTCAAGGCCCTGAGCATCAACTGACTATTGTTTATCGAATCACATCTTCGACAGGAACGCACACTTTTGCATCGATCAATATTCAGCAACCCATGGACGACGTTCTACAAAGTAAAAGTCTCTTGTGTAGCGAAATTCCTTTTCAAGTGAAATGCATGATTTGCAGAACACTTGCAACCACGTGTGCAAAACAGACAGGTCCATAAATACAAGGAGTGCGTTCGTGAAGCACGTGTGGCGCAAAAGCTTAATAAAATATTTCAAGAAAACCCAAGTCTCGCTGTGGAAGCAAAAACGTTCTAATCTTTAAGATTAACAATGGTGCGAAGGGGTGAAAATTTCAAGTTGACTCTAGAACTATAGTGTGCAAGCTTTTTTTGTATTTTTTGCCAAATCAGACCTGAGCGCCATAAAACCAAGATTTTTTGCAAGACGATGTTGTAAAAAACACTACATTGAAATACGTGCGTAAAAGTAGCACCAACTACCAACCAGGTACAAATAAATTCACAATTTTGACGTACAAACCATTTCTTGAATAAATTATATTTTTTGAAACGACAAGGTGTTATTGATTATGTCCTAGTCATTCCAGATCTCAACAAAGGAAAAGGTGATAATTCCCGACAGTACTCAGCCTTAAGGAAATAGGCTCGGTGTGCAACAGATAACACACTATAGACGCAATGCGGAGAGAATGGCATTAAAAACTGGATGCAAGAAACTTTCCTCAGTGGAAACATCTGTTCGAGTGGAAAACCGGACTTACAGGTACGTATCGAACGTGCAATATATTCCACCCATCCTACCGATAACTCGCCACCTCAAACGTAACGGAAACACGAGAACATCGAACCTTCACACTTCATGTCAACAGTAGCCAGGCTGACACTCATCAACTGCAACAACCCTAACACCGCAATGTGCTGAGACGTACCCAGACGAAGAACGTTGCGGCTCCAGCGCTGATGTCTCTCACATCCTCCAGGTTCACGTCACCCATGATGTTGCGCGCGCGGTTGGCGACATCTCTCGTAATGTCCGTCACTTTGCACTGCGAGATCCTGCGCTTCAAACCCTCGCGGCCGGTCTTGCCCAACAGCAGTTGGATCGTTGTCCATTTCTGCAGAAAAAATGAAAGCAAACTGCAAAAGTAGCGGGAGAGGAGTTAATTAGAAACATATTGTTGCACAGCATTTACCCGAGTGTCTTTTTCAGGAACTTGAAGCAAAAGGTACGTGGCAACCATGACATGGTGTATAACAGGAATTGGACTTTTGTAACTCCTCAGCTCAGCTATTGTGCTTTGTTTCAGCTCAAGCACCTGGTTGATCAACACATGACGTTACCGCACTGGAACAAACCCATTTTCAATAGTTTGCCAGAAGGCCACAGGCGAAATGACACAGGATGAAAGACAAGCAAAAATTATGAGATTCTGCAACATTTCCCAAGAAAACAGCAGGAATCAAACGCAATAGCAGCAGGAAGCCAGGGCTTGCTTTGACACACCTTCTGGGTAGGACATCTTCACCAACGCTGTCACGCTCGCCCTGTGTTAAAGCGGGTTCCCCAGTGATGAGGGCTTTGTCGGAAACTGCAAGTTCCTGTCGTACTGACAGTCAACAACATTCTTGGGTTGATCGTCAGCGACAGGAACGTTGCGATCGTCAGATCATTTGGAAGTACTCGCAACAAGTGCCTTGCATCGAGCTATGGCATTGAAGCAGCCAGGAATCACAGGAAGTCGCTGCCGTATTTCGAGGGAGGAGAATCAGGCCCAGAAAAATTTTGAGTTTATGTAATTGTGGCAAGCCACCCATACACCTAGCGCCATCTGGCGAAACTGAAACTTGGGATGCACACAATCATGTACTCTACAATTGAAACGAAAACGTCCCTTTGTTGAGGCCAGGTACGATTAGTGCTGCGAAAAGCCCTGGCTTACTCCACACTTTCCCAGCAAGTCCCTAAAATTAAATTTCATGACGTTTCAAGACTACGATATGGAATTTTCCATTGACTTTTGCTTGTGTGTTTTATTTTCAAGGAAATGTGATTTTTGTCCTTCGTTCACCACAAATACGCTACCAGTAACTTACACAGAGGTAAACTTGTAATATTTATGAAAAATTCAGAAAAAAAACAATCTAACCATAAACAAAGTGACCGTAAAAAAACTCATAGGTTTTCGGCAAAAACTCGGCGCACCTCACTACGCAGTCTTTCCAGTCGAGCGAGGCGCACCACAAGCTGCTCAGCGTTAGCGACTTCCTGTGCCAGCTCATCTCGATTTTTGTCAAACCCGTGGTGGCGCGCTTTCTTGATCGCCTCGTCCAACTCACTCAAGATGCGTCGTGCAGACGCGTCTTTCAGAGCTAAACAAAAACATTCAGAGCAACCATGTAGGAACTGAAGCGTGCAACATCGAAATGGCATTGTCTGATAAACCTACCGTCACGACATTTTATCATCTCTAACAACCGTTCAGCGCGCGCCAGCAGAGGGTCGTCTTTGCGCTGCCGACGAGGTGTGACAGATTTAAATCGATCTATTGCTGGCTCTAGCAAATCTTGCTCACGGGATTCCACCGCGTCTTCGAGCTGAGCTCGCGCAGCCTCCGGTTCAGGTGCCCCTGCCAGAACGCACGAGATCAAGTACATCGTCAGTCATTGTGAACGCAGCATTTGCTGACGTCAAACAACAGGTTAACACAAGCTTGCGGACGCATCTTGCAACTGATCAAATGATGCGCTGAGCCATGTCATCGATACAGCGGGTGGTTGGAGAAAGGCATTGATTGAGATTTAGTAAAGGAAATATATGAAACGTAAATACAACGTTACCAATATGAAAAAAACTGCTGAGCATCTTTTTAAAACTGATATTTTTCTATATGGCTCTGGCACCAGTCCAAGCGCATACTTATTTGAACCTGGGGCTAAGCTTGGAAGACTTTTAGAAGTTGCAGTCTAATCAGTATACCAGATAAACTGAAATAACCACGACGTATAAGCCATGTTATTGTTCAAATTGAGATTGCGAGTTGGAAGCGTATCAAACCAGTTTGTCATCTAACAAGGGCAGGAGTGAACTATCAGTGCAACGGGGAAATTATAAAAATAACAGCGCAATGCAAAAGTAAATTCAACAGACGCAGCTTGGGTCCAGAGAAACGGACCTTGACAAACTGCGTTTAGCAAAGCTACGGATGATTCAAACACTGTCAGCGATTGAAACGCTTTGATCATCGCAGGCTGGCAGTAATCGGAGGTCAGAAATGTGTTAGGCAATCTACAGTAAAACAAAACGCGCTTGGCACACTTTTCGTATCTTCTCCTGCTGTCTTTTTCTCTTTGCTATCATCATCTACTTTCCGGAGAGGTGTAGCTTCCGCATCATTTTTCACCGAGTCATCCTGCTTTATCGCAACCTCCGCATCCTGCGCACCAACATCCGCAATCATCAGTGAGCTCGTATGGAGATGCTGGCGCATGCATTTCAACCCGCACCAGAACAAATAAAAACCAGGAAACACGGCAACCAGGCACAACACCGCCGCTTGCGCACACGACGTTACCTTTCGGCGTTGAAAGCTGCAGCGTTAACACAAACAAATCGCCCTTAGGGAAAACACAGCCGCATGGGCGTCCATGTTTTCCACTTGGGTGGCGAAACAACAATCGCTATTTCACTCAAGCATGACGTATTCAACACCTCTCGATCGGAAAAAAGGCAAATTTAAACACTGCAAAAAGAAAATATCACACAAAATCGACATCGTGTACCTTACAGTTGGGGCAACACGCATCTATTGATGGTTTTGGCTAAAACAAAAATTCACGTTTGTGGAGTGGGTTCATCATCTATGTAGAATGTACCTACTCGAATGTGTGAGGCAAATCACCAAAATGATTAGATAGAGGTGGAATGGGTAGGGGTTGAATTCAGCACAAAATCATATGCGTGGGGTACGAGTTAGCAGCAGCCTTATGCGAGTTGTTACTTCTTAGCCAAAAACAAAGCAAGCTGTTTAAAATTCAACTTATTCTTATATACCAGGTTAGTGCAAACGTTGAAATATACTGCAATTGCAGTTTTGAGTAGGGAGGTCAAATTGTCGGAGATGAAGCATTGGTGAAATTTTCCTCTTTTTGAAATAACTGGGATTTCGCCTTTGCGATGTTACCAAGAATTTAAGATTACATTAAGCGCGGGAGTTTTATAGACAGCGCCACTTCTTAGAAGTTCGGTTTCTCAAAGCTGTTTTTAACTAACAGATTTTTACTAAACCATACTAAGTATTCCGATAGACAACGTTCTCTAATAACAGAAAAGCACCAATGGTGTCAATCCACGGAATGGTAATTATTCAAGGGCAATAGAAATCAAAAGTCAAAAGTCTAACAGTCGGTTGTACCAAAGACAGTGGAAATGGTATGAAATTTAGAACCACTAGTTGTGTGAACAGTGATTTACTCAGCATAGCATAATAATGACTCGGAAAACCCTCGACAAAAACTGCGGCTTTTGCAAAAGTGATATGTTAACAATTTTGAATGAAAGACGAGGAAGCAACGGATAAAACTTGAAAAACTTCAATGTGTTCTTAACTTCCGCTTTGTTTGCCAGTTGCCCGTAGGCTAGACTTGTCACAATGTCACAGACGCAGTTTTTAAAACTGATCACAGAAAAACCATGTTTTACACAATAAAGGTGTTTGTTGAAGAACGAGATCACCACTTCTCTGGATATCATTACAAACCATACGGCTTGAGGACCATTACCTGCACGACTGCATGAGACGATGCTAGGTTCCTGTCCGGCACGTCACCAATGTTTGATTCTGCATGTAAAACGATAAGAAAGTGATCAATAAATGCGAAAAGACGAAACCAAGTGCTAAACATTTAAGCATTTACAACAAGCAGCAGAAAACATACACGAGTGGGGCTTCGAGCAAAGTTTAGCGGGGCTATGTGAATCAGAATGGGAATGGCCAACTACGCCGGTCCTGACTTTTACCGTCGCATGTCACATTCATCACCAGGATGGTGATCATCGACCTTACCCATCTACAGGACCCACAAGGGTAACTGCAGTTATAACGCACTGAGCGAGGGTCGATGAGCATCAGCTGGTTGAAGTCACTATATGTCAGTGACAGTCACGATTTTTAGTGACTCGACTCAACTCACGTTGAGAAACGATGTAGTGATGACTTAGGCTTTTCTTTTCAATGAGGGGACAGCAGCGCACAGTACATTGAATATACATTATCGTGATTGAGTGTATTTAGTACATATCGTGGTCATGGTAGTGGGCCTCATACTTTTTTTTGGGTCTTTGTTAAGGCAAGTGAAGCACAAGGAGGTAGTACATCTGTTCTTGTGCAATTGACTGAGAGTGAAGGAGATAAAACTGCTTTCACCAAAAGGTTAGATCTAAGTAGCCTGATAACATAAATGCTGAACTGCGACTCGAAAAGATTCTAGATGACTCTGGCTCGAAGGGCTTGTCACTCGAGAAATATGACTCGGCCACATCACTACTGCATGTTATGAAGGTAATAGCTGGAAGAGGGCACACAGCGCAAGGCAAAGCTCATGCTCCAGATGAATGCAAAATTTTTTGATACTCTGAGGACTTTCATACTAACCGCCACGCTGACAACAGTGATCGAGCCAGTCATTCACGATAATATTTTTGAGGAAATAGTAGCTGTATTAAAATGTCGACATTACAAGCGCGTAGGCTTGTAACAGCATGGTTACCGCTGCTGGTGAGTAAATTCTTCGTTTTTTTGTATCTATTTATTATTTATCTCAGATCCAAGGTCCACAACCCATGGATTAGTAGTACTGTAGTAGTACACAAGAACAGCGAAAAGCATCCACAGTCAAGTAGCACAAAAGAGGCGTTAGCATACACGCATAAGAGCTTAACTTCTTGCATAAGTTCAAAGCATACTTTTCAACCAAGTACACAAATATCATTCCACCACCAAAAATTTATGAGTTTCACATGCATAAAACGGAGAGACTAAATCGCTATGTTGGAACCAACACTGCCTGGCGCACCTTGGTCGTTCTTAGCAGCATCGTCTTCTGATTCGACATTGCGCGGATCATCCAGTGCTGCGGCCGAGTGCATCTGTTGCAAAACAACTATTAATAAGTCCTATTGCAGAATTTTCGCCGCAGTCACTGCTGCACATTAAAAACAAAAACCATGTTAAGAAGTCACGAACGCAGTATTATGGGGATGAACGTGAAAATCAAGTACGATGAAAGGACATCAAACGACGAACCTGAAAACTAAAACTGAGAAATGCCACGGCGTAGCTCCTTACAATTACCTGGTGCGCGTTAAGTCCTGATTCTAATCTAAGTTCAAGCGACCGCTCTAAATGAATAGATTCAAATCCCATCAACATATAAGATCAGATTGCTGTTTCCACAAATTTAAACCTTTAATTGTATTAAGAAGACAGCTCAACGTAAAAATGTACAAGGTCAGCGAAACATTAAAAAAATTATTGCGGATTTATGAAACCAAGCGCATGCAAGGCCTTCTACAGCCGTTTCGCTATTATGCATCTTGTCTTCAAAATTTTTTGTGCCGAACAGCTGCATGGCTTGCAGCCCCTGTGCTCTTACAATATCAAACATTTTTTAATCTCGTATTGAAGATTGAGAACTATTAAAAATATATCCAACCAACATTTCTGGGCCAGAGGCCAAATTGTTCAAAGTTTGCATGGAAACGATCGACGTTGGCGAGAAGCTGCTTATTGTTCACTGCAAGATGAAAGGCTGGAAAAGCGTATTAGGATCGTACATTAGACAACATGATGGAACAAACCTAACAAGGTGCTGTCGCATAAAAGTTGTGTCATTTACTGCAAAGCATGGCAAAACGAGGTGCATATCAGAAATGACGAAGCAGATAGAAGACATTCACAACCACATACTGCACATTCTCGTTAAAGACAGATGGGTCTCAACGGTTGCAGTAAGCGAGAAATTGAATCCTTAAATAAGTGAAAACGGCCGCAAAACATTAAACCGGTGCCATTGTATACAAGCTTTTAATTGAATCTACAAAACTTGCAGTAATATTTTCCCGCAAACGCGAGAAGCGTACATCACGGTCCTGTCTGTAACACTTCACAGATCGACCAGACAATGCCCTTAACTTTAAAATATAAAATAATTCCCGAAATTTTCTCTAAATCCGCATCCAATTTAAGGACCTAGATGTTCGTGCGAACTGGATATGATTAAGGAATAAAAAACGTGAACATCTTGAAGGATAAAGTTATTACGTAGAGTAGCAAGAAAAACATGTAGGGCAGACATTTGGAACATTCGCGATAGCCAGATGACTGCACTAGTTAAATACATGACACGGCGGAAATCAGCACACAATGCGATTGCTGTCGACGAATGACAAGATTTCTGAATCGTTAGGGTGGTTCGTACCGGTACCAAGCGACACAGTATAGAATGACAGTACGAGCAGCATTAAGCTGTTGTCAATCGTACCAGTATTTTCGAAGCACGGAAGACGCACACAGCGGAAAAGGATTACTCTAGCACTTCTTGTTATGTGTTTACCAAGCAACTCAGGACAGCTCCATGCCCACGTCTCACAATGTGGCTGCGCCTCACAGAGTTATTCGTCCACCGGAAATTGTGTGAAGAGATGCAAGATACAGACACATAAAGAAGCCCACAACCACAATTAGGGACCACGTCTTCAAATCACAACTGTCACAGACGTGCTGGCGCCATGAGCAGGATTTTTCAATTATTCTGCAACTGAAGGTTGACAACAACTTAGTGCAAAAGACCGAAACGCATATTCCCAGCTACAAACAAAAGTCTCCGCTAAAACCTTTACAAACAAACACAAGGGTGTTCTTGGATTTTGACATTTGCACAGTTTAATGCTTTCAAAATAGCATTTATATCAGCAGGAGAAAAGTTTTCACGTTTTTGCATAGCCAAACAGTTCACACAAGGGGTAGCTGCACCGTGGTTATTAGAAACTTTATGCTCACTTTTTATTCGTAGTACAGCGCATTTAAGCACACTTTCAATGCCAGTTCCTTGCAATTCTATTGGACACTCCCCCTTTTTTCATTAGCAGCAATGGCAAACGAGCGTGAAAGCAGGAAGTTCTGGTGAGGATATGACGTGAACCAATACTTTTGGTTCTATGCCCTCAAGCATTAATACTAACCAAACCGCCTTTGAGGAACACTGTTCGGGCACCACGCAATCGCGTACATTGCTAATTAGGTTTTGGCAATTCACTACAACGGTAGTCCATACTGCGGCTTAGTTTTCTAAAACACTGACGAAGGAATTTGCGCCTTTGATAAAGAATCCAATGGAGTACAGGGCAGTACCACTAAATAACAATAGCATGGTATGCTTGCTTGCTTGTCCAAAAACTTTTATCGGAATAGGTGAATGAACTATCAAGACGTGATTTGCAACATAAAGGAAAATGTTTTCCGGACTTCTGAACTAGCAATCCACTGAATATAAAACAAGATTTAATTTAATACGTTAAGGCTTTGAAACAATAACACCAACTAGAAACAAATTTTATACCAAAAGAAATCTATCCAGCGCTTTCAATTGAAAACGCTGTTGCAAAATTTGAAGTTAAGAGAAATATTTAATAGTTAACAGGGCGGAAAATCGCTGTGGATCAAATCCACACGTGTACATATCTAGAAGTTCTGCTGCGAATACAATGCTAATGAAGATACTACATGAAACAGTGGCCTATTATTTTTTTTTCACTTCGAAAAAAGCTTTCTGATCCAATTTGCTAAAAACTCCATCTTCAGTAAACAACTAAGGGTCCAAAAGTTTGGGAAGTTGGCACTGATTCGTAACGGGGTACTATATATTGAAGCAATCCGACGAGGTACAAACTGGAATGCTTGAAAACGCGTCAAAATGTTATGCCTCGTGAAACGTTAACAAAGCTTTCACATTTGTTTGCCTCTAAAAGCAGTATGGAAACGCAGTCTGGACCAAATTTTCTGTAAAAGCTGGGTAAAAATAGTTTTCAATGTTAAAACTGCCATATCAAGAAATTATGTTCAAGCACTGACCGGAAGCTGTAGAGGGTCATTGACACAGCACTAGCACCTTTACCAACCGCGTTACGCAAAGCGCATTTTCCCAACTCGCAGGTGCGCCAGCACTGGAGCAAATAGCAAAAGTGAAACACACTAAGTAGTCACATTATTGTGACAGCAAAGCATCTTAGAAAAAATACGAAAGAATCTTAGTTCACAATCTCGTAGAGAGGCTAGCGAGATGATTGCCAACAATCTTGCAGTGAGGAGGTAGAAGATTGCCACTGAAACGCATTGTTTTGACGTAGTACGCACATAATATGTTTGGTATTTGACGGTAAATGAAACAAACGATTTTTTTACACTTTTCTGCTGCTGTTTCGCACAAGACAATTTCCACGGAGCTACAAATCATCCTTATACGTCTTTGCAAAAAAAACACTGCTACTGAGAAAAAATACGACCAACGAAGTCCATGAAAACATTTGAAATATTACGATGCTTCAAAACAAAGCCTACTGGGGTTCCACAAATTCAACATCTAACGGTTAGAATCGTAAGGTGTTGAAAGGTCAGGCTTGATTTTCATGCGGCGCATAACACTTCAATATCAACGCGTCTCAGAAAGCGTGACACAACGGACCATTCCACGCAGGGCTGTAACCAGTTAATATTTTTTCCGGAGGGGGTCAAAATGATTGCAACTTGTACCAACAACTAAGAAAATTTCGGAGGCACCTGTCCGGTTGTTTCCCCTGGTTACGGGATTGATTCGACACATGTTTCAACAGTGCAGTGTAGTCCTATTGGACACACGTTCAGATAGCCAGTTGCAAGATCATGTATTACACTCCCGCTGAAACAAACTCCACGCACCAAACAAGCTATAGCACATCTCCTTTGACAATGATCAAACGATGGGTGCATGATTTGCAGATCAAGTATCTACGACTACATTTATCAACTACGCACTGTGTCCCTCTTGGGCTTTAAGGGTGAAGGTGAGACTGAGTAAATGATGGTTACTTGCCGATAATGTTGAAGCAACCCAGAATCATCTAAGGTAGGGGTCTCCAAACTATGGCCTGCGAAGCCATTTTAATCCGGCCGCGAAGACATTTTGTCAACAATGAATAAACATTATATCTATGAAGAATTTGCTGATTAGATAGAATGTAACATATCCCGAAACAATCACATTACACTAAGATGTCTGGCCCTCGAACTGTTGTGTAATAGCTTATGTGGCCATTGGACAAAAGAGTTAGAAGACCCCTGATCTAAAAGCATGCTACAGATAACAGAAACATAATATTAGGGGTGCTATTGTGCAAAAAGGCGTAAAAACTGCTGACACGGATTGAAAGAAAGGCATCTCACAAGAACTTTCTTTAGATTTTCCACGGATAACATCGCTATTGACGTGACAAAGGTGTTTTTCTGGAATCACGACAACATAAAAAACCACCACCCATGGGAAAAATGAATGGGTTTTAATGGGTTTTATTAGTAGTAACCCAAGCCCACAAACATGAAAAACCGTGGTTTAACAATTCTTGAGTCCCAAACAACGGAAACGCTGGTGTATGTAACAAAGCTCACCGCGATTACATGGTGCTGTTCCCGTGATTGTTCTTCAGCTTCACTTTCCACGTTTCTCAACTTATCGCAAGAACTAAACTCACTCTCTATAAATGAAGAGTAATAGTGAGTGGTTGCCGCATGTCCGTTAAACTCCATACCGTGATGTACATACCCAAGTGCCAAATTTCATCTGGAACTGGACGACTGCACAAATCGACCTCTATTTCCGCAAACTTTATGGGAGCCAGGGGCACTGGTCGAGATGCCAAGAAGCGATCCCACTTTTTTCGCGAAAAGCAATTTCCGTGTACTGTTCGGAATAGAAACCTGCAAAATGCAAATGACAACGGGTCAAAGTAAAAAAATTTTCGGGCAAGGGCAGCCAAGAAACACATGTGCGGTTGAGCGAACACGCATAAGCGGCGCTAACACAATCTACGCACTTAAGAATAACAGGGTATTTGAGTGTATACGCTACAATCTTTGCAAGATCAAATTATTGGCAAAACTGTACTTCTCAAATTTAAAACGTTTTGCAAACCTAGGTAGCATTTCATTTTACAAAAGCAGCACCAGCAGAGGCAGGTAACACTAGATCAATGGATGTGTGCTTTATCCAGGCTACAGCACAGTGCATCTTTATGAAAACACGCTGCCAAAACAACCGTCCGTTTCAAGGGTTATGTGAAGCGCCGCACAGCCGGAACTGCAATGACATAAGATAGCACATTTAACAACAACGGCTCATCATTGATAAGCAATGAATAATCGTTTGAAGGCTTTATTGCAGATCGTGATCTGACAACCATGCACAAAGGACCTGACACATTGCTCGTTCTCATGCACAACTGATAAAGGAATCCATATGCCCCGCGTCTGCATCAGCCGCTTCAGAGAGGAAAAGGCAGCAGAGGAGAACAATAAAACAGTGCAGGTCGCGCTATTCTGAAACAAAACAGCCTACTAGCGTTTCCGCGACTACTGCCGTTATAACGCTTAACTGCTAGCCTTGTTCCCACACATCAGCGTGCGTAGCGCAACGGTAGTCTACGTGACTAAATGTCGGTCAGGTTGAGCGATAAACCAAGGACGAGCTAAGTTGTTTGCAGTATGTCGCTACCACAGAGGTTCTGCTTTCTTACTGGACGCCAACACCTCCGCAGCTTTTGCTGCATTAGTTTCTCGCCAGTGCGAGCTCGGTGCATGATAATGCAACAAAACTGCGGTTATGTTGGACCAGACACTTTCTTCGTGGCAAAACCTGATTTATTACTGTGATCAACAGGCTATTTACCTTGAAGTCGCAAAATGAAAAGGCACATTAGAATCTGTAATAATCTTTTAAGAATTCTTTTCTCCATCTAAGTCGCACTTTCAACTGAAATCAGAAAGCACGTTAATCGAATGCGAGGTTAAAACAACGTTTATTTAATCGCTGATGAAAACTAGCTAAATCCATTTTGAATTGCCACTTTGTTGCGCATCTCTGAGAAGTGATAAACTGAATTAAGTTGTTGGCATGTTACAGTGATACTCGCATTTGCTGCGTCGCTACGACAGATCGACTACATAACAACGAACTATTTCCGAAGAAGTCCAAATCTGGTAAGTCCATGGACTTTTTATATTACTTTTTATGCTTAAATGTTATGTGCAGCGTGAAATATTTTCCTTTGGCCTTTATACATGAAATCGAGTTTTAAAAAATCAACTCAAAACAGACGTATCTACGGCTGGTTGCAAGCAGGTATTCGAACAACGGTTGCGGTAAAATCGGAGAATGGGGGGGTGCAGTGACAGCACGCGTGCGGAACGGATCACCCACAAAATTGGTTTGTGCTGTTCTTTGTACACCGGTAGCAGTGATTTATCATTTTGGCGATCCGAATCCTTGACTGGATCTCAAAACTACAAAAAAATATTTAATTAACAGCTCACTATGCAGGAATAACGAACTGCGAAGCGATCTTTGTGTAAAGCAGAAGCGGGAAGAGAACAAGCATACCTTTTAAGTCTATGGGAATAAAGAGCGCATTCTGTGTTTGCGGCGAGAATATGCTAAGACAATACGTATATAAAATGTTCATGTTTCCAACATTTTTATTTAACGATTTACAGTGCCAAACAAATATTGTTGTTTTTGGTGAAGCCGAAAAAAGTTTTTGTACAATAGTTATACATACTTGGCGCTGCTGAATCTGTATCAACGTCACGAATAGCATACCCAGGACAGTCTCTACTATGCACTGGTGACAACACTAGCAGCTGCATTTGCTCATATCAAGTAAAACCAGCCTTTTACTGTCAGTAATTTGACAGCAATAATTGTTCCGCGGTACCGTGTTAAAAAGGCTCACTGTTATTTGTTTCAAACAATGAAATCGAAACTAAATGCAAAATGAAACCATTTCATTTCAAAAACGTGTTGTTCAGGGTCGCCGCCAGTGTATGTGAGGAGTGGACCCACATTTGACGCTCGGTGTTTCAGGATAAAATCTTCAATTTTGGCGTACTTGGATAATCAAACTACTAATGACCTTTTTAGGCATTGGCCTAAAATTACAAAAGAAATCAAACACTAAAAAGAATTTGTTTCCTTCTACACAGTTTGTGTCACTGCAATGATTTGCACTGGATTTATAAATGTGGCTCATCCTTCAGCCTTTAGCGGATTTCTCCCCCCAAGCGAAATAGAAGAATATCGCTAAGGAGCCACACAAAAAAGCAACCGACAGCAAACAACACAACTTGAGAGTGAAACACATTTTCTGTCTAGGATTTAGCTCTTGCCTTAAGAGATCGGATGCTTCTTGGTACAAGGCGGAAAACCGTTCAAAAACTTTAAAACGAAGTATCTACAAAAACAACTCCGATCTTACTCTGCAGAAAATTGTTTTATATGCTTTTGGCATCAAAATTATCTATCTAATATTGCGGTATAAATGCTTAATGCAACTGCTGATGTATACACTTTAGAACATCTGTGATTTATATTTAACAGGTGATGTGAATCACATTCCCAGTTACGATGAAATCGCCGATATTGTCTACCAACTGCAATCGTTTCTGTACGATTCGACATCCAACTGACTTTGAAAATATATTGCAAATAAACAAACACTGCGAAACGTTTCATGTACGCGTCCAACTCTCCATGTTTTGGTGTAGCTCAGAAAGGTTACCGAAAGATGTTCAAACAACGAAAGTTTCACACGTCACCGGAAAAAACAACTGTCGCTCAAATTCGATCGAAGATATTGAACTATATGCGTAACAAGAAAAATAAAAATGCAGATACCAGTGCAGTTAAGGATTGCTAAAGATTTACAAAGCAATCAAAATCTCTTGGTTTTCTGTAAGCTTTCGAGGAATCAGCCGACTGGGCTCTGCTTTCATCTTTTTGCGATGATTCAAACTTGCACATATCTATATTCACGTGTACTCTTCGCAATGGGGGTAAGCAAGGAATCGATCGGCAAATGTTTGATAGGAAATCGATTTCACGTAAAATTACCCACTCTCATTCCTGAAATCTTACTGAAGATTTCTATTTGAATAAGATTTCATAACTGCGGGTGCGTAATTTCGTGGAATCGATTTCCTATCAAAAATCCACCGATCGATTCCTTGCTTACCCCCATTGTGGAGAGTTCTTACTTGATTTACATATAAATTAAACGTTGCGCGTGACTTCATTGCCTTGCGCAAAAGAAATCCACGTCACAGTTGCCCAAGCCCATGAAAACTTCAAGTAGTGGTTTCGCATAACCAACTGCCAGTCCGAAATTGACTCTACACCAGGGGTGCACATACGACCGCATGCAGCCTTCGACAAAAAGTTACCCGGCCTCGCACATGTCGTTTGAAGTATAAATTATGGCTGCCGTGCATTAATAAAAACTCTACTGTATGAGGATAGTTAGTAGAAAGGCGGTCAAACAGACGTGTCGAAGAAGGCTAGGTTAAGTATGTGGAAGCAGAACAGAAACAATGCAAAAAACGAAAGATAACTTGGTATCACAGGTGGCCGTAATTCGTAAAAATAAACGCAATGCGGCCGGAAATGGCGAAAAGGTTGTGCACCCCTGCTCTACACTAATTATTATCTCGTAATCCAACTCTTTAACCGCCGAAAACTTTCACTACGGATTTAAGTGGCAAGGAGGAATAAAACACCATGAGCATCCCAATACCTACATTTCGGCCATTTGATAACACCAAGGCCAACCATAGCTAAAATTAAAAAAAAATGCACTTTTGCTAAATTCGAAATACTTCCGGCTGGTATGATGCGTACCACACCATTGCATCAAAACGCTGGGCTATAAAGGGCGTTCTCGCATAGAGTTGGCAGGTGCTTGACTGCATTGCATGCCTGAGCGTAAGGAGGACACACCATGATGAGCCAGCGTAGATCATGGGTTCTTAAAGTATTGCCTCTACCCCCAGGGGGTATTGAGATTCGACGTTGGGGCATTCAACGATGTATTAACACTCCATCATTACATCCGATCTGTCAGTAAATAGGTATTTCACTACAGCGAAAACCTAAAGTGGGCCGCACAAAACCCTCGACTGTGCCGTATACGGCCCGCGGGTTGGACATAGATGCACTAATCTTTGTATGAAAACGCGTGCTTTATGCACGGGGTTCCTTTTCGCAAACAAGTTTATGACAACATATCCGTCTCTTCATATCCGACATATCCGAGGAAACGTAAGAGTTTTATTCAAACCAAACTTTTCTCATAAACGACTGACTTAAAATCAGAGTTCAGATAGGGTCTAGACTTCAAAATACTTTCTCCAGGATTGTGGTATGTATGCAGATTGTAAAAGAAACGGATATTATATAAATCCAACGGTTAGGGGCAACCAAACTGGACATTTGCAACAATTGGATGAAACATGTACTGGAATTTCATGACATTTGTCTAGTTTAGAAAACAAGTTTTGTGGCCATTTTAGGCAGCACAACGCAAAACAATTACACTCAAATGCATTGGATGTGCTCGATAAGCACAAGTTAGATCCGTTACAGTATTTTTTGTCTCGCTTTGCAATGATGAGGTTATGCAGAGAATATATTTACAAGGCACGCAGTTAATGTGTCACATAAGCCTAGAGCATTGTTAGTATCGAGGAACTCAGGGTTGCTTTCAAACAATTCCGACGAATCTGATAGATTGCGCAACGGTGCATATACATCAAGTTTTTGCACTACTGCTGTTGCATCTGTCAGTTGTTGAAATTCTTTCTCAAAGCAAGCTGTTTGCTCATTCTCTCGATTGGTTTCCACTTTTCAGTAGATTTTTCGCAAACTAACTACCTCACCACACGGCAATGCAGATCAGCTCCTGCAGTTTCAGTCATAATCAACATACTCGTATTCTGTAGCAAAAATTTGAAATTAGTTCTAGCCTGATAGATACTGTACTACGTGAGAAGTACAGAAAGTTGGCTTAAGCAGCAAAGCTAATACTTTCGCACGGAATGAACAACTCCTGATACGACAATCGCTTGTCTGGGGTTATTTCAGTGCATATGCAAAGAATATGTCTAAACAAAAATCAGTTAACACTCGAGAATCTGTCGCCAACGACATTAAACTTGCACTACCGGAAAGTTAATAAAATTCTTGTCAACGGGTTTACCAAACGCGTACATTATACCATGGTTCATTGGATGACGTCAGCTACAACGCACTTGAAGAAAATTTCTATCCAGTGGTCAATTCTGAACTCGAAAAAGGCACGTGTGCTTTTCCGCCAATGCCTTACCCGTTAGGTTTTTCACGTCAGCCAAGGCCTTTTACCCTTAAAGCAGCCTTACGGCAAACATCTCTAAAATTGACGTTTGTATAAAAAGTTCAAATGAAGATAGTTGAACTCACTCAGCCTTCTGTGGCGAAATGGACCCAACATGCAAACGATCAAGAAGGGCAAATTCCCACTGCAGATCTTGAAGCAAGAAGTAGCGCCTATCCATTTCCTGTACCGAATAAGAAATGAATGTATATACGCAGAGAACATAAGCAAGGACAAATTTACCTAGAAGGCGTACTTGCGTCTTCCTATTACAGCAAATGCGAGACTCCATTTAGTAGTGGATGTGTGTTTACTTGATTCAACAAAAGAAACTCTTATAATGAAGAGTTGGCAACACGAGACTTAAAGAACTAGACTGGTAATTGCTTTTTCAAAACATGCTCAACGAGAAATTTTCCTTTTGCATCACATCACCTCAGTCGTTATACGCACTGGATGAAGAATGACAACTATCATTTATACGGCACCGAAATGATCCAAGTAGTGCCAGTTGATACGGTTTTAGTCGCGGCATGATTAGGCAACGGTTTAGAAACACTGAAATAGGACACCGCTTTCAAAAAGATAACTGTACTATTGGTGTGTTTTGAATCAATAAAAAACTTACTATACTGACAGCATCAGTAAAAACAGTCGGTATCTGAAAAGCTGTACTGCTCGTATTGGCAAGGGTTGGAGAGCACCAGCAAATGTACCCATAGCGCCACCTTTCGCTCACGGCAGTCCGTGCAATACGTATCAGAGGATATTTAATATTTATCCAGTTCACTATTTTAGAGTGGGCTTTATATTTCCTACATGTACCAATCAAGCACTAAATCCAAAAGTTACCAATGAGGTCGTTTACAACATCAAAAACATTACTCTCCTACACCTGATATGCACTGAGAGAAAGAATAAGCGCCCGGGTATGTCCGTAAAACTATAGATATGCTAACTGGTACAAAGTAAAGTGATTGCATTCAAGAAATATAATTATAATCGAAACACCGTTGCCAGCAGCAGGTAGGTACACTGTTCAATAATGCCACAAACGTGAAATCGTGAACTATTTTGTGTTGAAGGAACTAAATACAAAACTGCAAACCTCAAAGTTGTTGGACAAACAGCTGGTTTCAGGAACCTGATCGTAAAACACATAAAAGCGAAAGTTTTAAAATACTGACTTGGCCTACAAACCCTTTAAGGACCGCAAAGTTACTTCTGTGGTTCGACACTTTGTTCAGTCATAACTTGTCGACCGATAGAACTAAACAACCCCCTACAGCAGAAAGACTCATAGCTTCAATTCAACAAATTCGGGCAGTTTTGGGTTTGAAGAATAATTTACTAATAATTCGCCTGGTGATTGAGTAGGGTATTAATTAATTGATTATAGTGTTTTGGCCATAACTTGCCAACCACTAACGCTAGATGGCCAATCAAGGGCTCTTTAAAGATGCAGACTTTTGCGTAGTTTATTAAAAAAACAAGTATATTGCCACTTGAAAATTTTCCGTAGGCCCAGATGACGTCATCCAAAAATCCCTTGACATCCACCAGTCGTTACCAGAGGTGGCCATGGATACGGGGTGCCGGAGTCGACTCCGGCAGGATTCCACGTTTTTTTTCGGATCCGGAGTAAAAAATTTGTGAAAAAACAGACCCGGATACGGAGTCACTTTTCAATTTCGGCAGTAGCAGGAGTCTGTGTGGTCATTTCTTAAGTAAAAACATTGGTAAATTTCGGTAGGATCGATAATAGCCGGAATCTGAACTGAAGTCGGATTTTCAAATTCGAAAATTTTCCGCACGTGGACTCGGTGTCAAGCGACATTTCTGACCTGTTTTTGATTTTCAGTTATTTTGCTTCTCAGAATAAAGAAATAAAGTCTGGCAATTACTTTTTTGATGTTTGTTGTGTAAGTTAAAACAGTTTGGCTAGGTGTCAGGTACCCACAACAAGCTATAGCGCAGGAATAACTTTAACCATTGAAATTTTTCGGACTTAGTTGTTGACCTCAATTATTTTTATTTTTCTTACCCGAACCCAAACCCGACACACTTACCTAAACACGAATTCTCAAGCCCTAATAATCAGTTTTATCAGCATATTTGGTATGTAGAATATTACTCTGTGCATGCGTACATGGTGTGAAGTCAGAAATTTCGCTTGACACCGGATTCAAAAATTTTGGAACTCGAGCGGAGTCAGAAAAAGTGACTCCGGCCACCTCTGGTCGTTACGTCAAACAAAAAAGGTCAAATCCAGAAGTGCCAGGATTTTTTTGATTGAAACACTGGGACTTTTGGCTTCTTTATAGGGCTCGATTAGATTTCTAGTTTCATCGGCCGGCAAGTTAAAACTGGCTCAGTTTGAGCCACATAAGTGCCTTTGCGGTCTTTAAAGGGCTAAACACCACATTTCTTCCAACATGGCGTCATAGAAAATTAGTAAGTCAACTCACCACCTGCTGTAAACTGTTATTGTAATAAACCATACACTAAATCTTCCTAGAAGCGTACTTTGCTCAAGCTAATTCGTCGACACGTGAGTGTAGCACTGCAGACGAGAACGGTCTGCTATGGTCTTGTTTGCAATGGAGTTACGGAACAAGAGGAACTTACACCCTCATCCAAGCAGCTCCATAATGAGAACTGAACACCAGAGGGCGCTTGAGACTTGCTAGGAGAAATCCGTCAAAGTGGCGTACTGGTGTTGTATTGTATTCAAGTTCAGCCACCAGTCGAAATATTATAAATACACAGGAACATCACCAAAAAAATAAAACGTGGGGCTGGGATACCGATAAACTCGAAAATTATCTTCCCAAGGTGCCCCTAAAATTGCGAGAGGTACCTTGGTGGCCATTATGACTAAGTTTTCAAGAAAGGAGAAAGAAAAAAACAACTGATATACCATAACAAAACAACAAATTCAATTTCCAATATACCGTTAATCCACAAGAAGATTGATACAGACCAAAAACAGTGAAGCACTGTCAATATTTAGTCACCGATAGTGAGAAAAACGAATATCAGCGACAAAGCATCAAAACAAAACAATGATGAATGGGTAGGTCACACAAAGAAATAAGTACCATATAAAATTTATGTACTATAGAGCGCGATATGAAATTCTTTGTAACTTTTAGAAAATGTACCATCAGAAAAACTTCTTAAATTATAGCGGTATGTTTAACTATGCCACTGCTCCTTGAAATGCTACATCCCTTTTACACAAAGAGCCAACTCCCAGGGATAAAGCAATTCTGGTTTGCAACTGATCTAGTGAAGTGAGTTGTAGTTATCTTTTGAAAGAAACTATCATACGGTTGTGGTAATGTATTGTTATTAAATTTGTGTATTAATTCAGACAGCTCTAATTGATACTATATACTTTGTTTAAAAAACTCTTGTTTGTATAAAAGAGTTGTGACATTTAACATGATTAAACGTGAGGGCACGCAATACATTATTATGCATAGCAGGCGCGCAACCAGGGGGTTGCTGCTCTTCTGAGGAAGAAAGTTTGCATAGACTCTCGAAACGTCAACAATAAATACTGCATTACCAATCACACCAGTGGACCAAAGTTTGTAGCCAGTAGACTATGCCTGGTGACAGAAACACCATACTACGTTAACATTGTGTTAGCTTTACGTTTTCCTGGGGTTACTGCAGGCTACTACTTAAGAATTTTTGCATTTTATGTTCAGTGCTTAACTGTTGCTGGGGTATCACAGTCAAGCTCTAACGTTGCAAGGGGAATACGACCTCAAAGTTGTTAGGTGTCATTTTGGTAGTCCTGGCACAAGTGGTAAGGCCCACCTACATCTGGTGGCGAGCCTGGCCCAACTATTCGTAATAAAGTTCAAGTTGCATTCCTTTCAAAGTGTTTCAGTTGGCAGACGGAGTCTCGTATCTACAATTTGAAACAATAACATAAGTGATTAAATATATCTTAGCATTCGTACCAATCTCTTGTATCTGACTTCACCACTCGTAGTATCGTCTACAGAAATTATCTCACAGCAAATACAGGGTGACACAAAGAAAACGGTCATCACCAAAAATCGAGAAACTTCCAAAATTTTATTTAGATTGACACAAAACTTCAGCTACATTAGGTCAAGCCTGTGTAGCAGACATCTCCAAAGTTTCAAGTCTGTACTACAAAAACTCTTTGTTTCACTGGCGCTCAAAAATTGTGCTCCAAATGAGCTCCACGTCGCTGCAGGCACATTTGGATCCGGCGGACAAAGTTCTCGATCACCCTCCCGCATTCCTCCCTTGGGATCGCTCTTACTGCTGCTGTGATTGCTTCCTTCAGGTCAGGGATAGTCTGGGGGTTGTTGCCATACACCCTGTCCTTAAGGTATCCCCACATATAAAAATCTGGGGGGTTCAAGTCCGGTGAATGTGGCGACCACTGCGGGTCACACATGCGGCTGATCAGTCGGTCAGGGAAGCGCTGCTGTAGCCATGCCAATGATTCGTTTGAGGTGTGGGGGGTGGCACCATCCTGCTGGAACTACTTGAGGACCCTGACGACCCCTCTCCGTCGACCAAGTGCTGTCCAGAACTTGCCAAGCACTTGGACATATCGCTCGGTGTTGATTGTCACAGACCGCTCGTTGTCGTCCTCGGGCTGTGGACAACAGAGTCTCTGACAACAGCAACGTTGTGTGGTGTCCTTGATGATTTCGGTCGTCCAAAGTATGATTGTCTGTTAGTGTCTTTACGATTGAGGTTATGCACAGTCCCATGGGTTCTGAACTTGTTGACCCATCTGTAGATCATTGAGTGGACAGGAAATTCACGACATCCGAATCGTTCTTTGAATTGCAACTGAGCTGCGTGGATGGACTTCTGCCGAAAATATGCCTCAACTATATATATCATTTGCTCAGTAGTCCATGGCATGTCGAAAGTCAAATTTGGTAGGCTCTTAGAACATTAATTCTACTTGGTAAATCTGAAAAATAAAAAGAATTGATTAATTATTTTAGAAGTTATTCACGTTTAGGTGATGACCGTTTTTTTGTGTCACCCTGTATAATCAACCGAAGTTTCAAAAATCTGGATAATGGTATTGATAAATTTGCCAAAAACAAGACGAAAAGTTAGTCATGACTGCACTAGTTGAGTACGGAACCGGGTGTTTGTATAAGGCTACCAACTTTCACTCTGTCCTGACCGTTCGGTCTGCATCTTGATCAAAACTGAAAAGTTCTCATTTTCGGAAATGTTGCGAAGAGAACTTTATCTGTGACCGTTTGCGAAAAATTTGTATCACGGTTGAATAACCACGATGACGTCATCGAATGAAATTTCATGAAAACTGACCCCACAAAATGAAGAGCTGGTTGCGCTCCTAATGAATAGTATTAAGAAGGTTGAAGAACAGAAAGTTTTGACTGACTTAGTGTTTGAAATCGGAAGTCCAACTTAGAGATTCAACTAACAAGCACCTTTTTTACAGATTTCCGATTTAACACATCATTATTAATGTACATTTTGAATTTCTTTTTCTCTTCTTCAGCTTTAATGATTGATTTTTCCTGTGAAAAAAACCATGGATTTCAAATAATTAAGAGATAATTTATTTAAATGCATCCATTCATCTACTTTTATTAACTCATCATTTACCATAAGCTCTAACGGCTTAAAATCGGTATGTGCTAAACATAAATGGGTCATCAATATTTTAGTGTTGAATGAAGAACATTTGGAAGGTCATTTACATACACAATAAAAAATAACGGACCTAGAGTGAAACCCTGTGGAACGCCACATGCAATATTATTAATTTTAGGTTTCATATTTTGCGTAAATGTGAACTTGACAAGCAACTTTTTATTACATCAATGGCATACCTCAAGTACAAAAATTGAACTCCATTTTTCTGAATAAGATTTCCTTATATACAGCATCAAATGCTTTCGAGCAGTCTATAAAGAAGCAAGCAAGTGTGTAATCCTTTGTCGTGATTGGCTAGAATTAAGATCTTCTACCGCCAGAGCTGAGGAAGAACTTGGTCTAAAACCGTACTGCAGTTCTGACAGCAAACCAAATTCTTTCAGATAACAACATAGTCTGTCATACAACACTCTTTCGAAAATTTTGTTAAATTCTGGTATCAAGGAGATCGATCTATATTTACTGCACAGTATATTGCTGAGTCTCTTGACCTCTGCAAAGGTGCAATCTGAGCTTCCTTTAAATAACTGGGATATGTGCCTTCTGTCATACACCTGTTGAATATATGAGTTAAACAAGATGTCCCTACAGAGCCAGATAATTTAAGGAATTTAGTTGGAATGTCACCATGATGAATCTCTTTTTTCTCATCTAATTTCCTAACAAAGGTTTGCACTTCTTCACTTATTTTGTCCAGAAACAATGAAGACTTTGTGTAGTGACTAAATTTAAAGGAACCAGAGGACTGGTGGATATTTGATGCCATTGGCTCACCAACGTCACTGAAAAATGAACTAAACTTACTTGCATTTTTACAGGGTGTTAAGTTTCAGCACCTGAGATAGTGGTGACATTAGATAGTTGTGACGGTTTCACTTAAGTTTATCATAGAGTAGAATTGCCCTATAACGTCGCTTCATGGGACTGGAGAAAATGTGTCGTTATAGGCGACCTGTCATTATAGCCCAACTACAATAAATCGTTCCTAAAGATGCTTTTTAGTTCAATCCCAAAGCCTGGCAAGACTTAGTTTTCTTTGATTAGGTATGTCGCTTGCTGTATCGTGTTTTTGCGTAAAATCCGATAAGAAAAAGTGAGAAAATATTTTGTCTTTATTCATTCAAAGCTGTAGTCAACGTTGTTGGTAAAATATCGATATCTTTTACAAGGTTTGCCACTTTCGTACCATTTTCGCTATTGAGCGAAACAACGATGTCATAATTTTTCTAAAATTGGAGACTGCTTCTTTTGTTCGATAATTTACGCACTGCTCCACCAAGACTATCGATCACACTGACTACAGTCGTAACAATAGCAAAACTCATGTAACGATTTGCCGCCAACGCTGCTGATGACGGCGCAATCCTTGATGCTATTCTCAAGCAAACCTGTCACGGCTCAACGAATGGCCGCTTAACTTAAATGCGTTTCCGTTTCTTTTCGGTCATCAAAAGATTTGTGCTGTGGCTCCACATTGCCAAGCTTACACTTCAAACTGTAAAGAAAACTTGCAACTATCGTTATAAACGAACAAAATATTCTGCAGGGAACGACAAGGTGCGTCACTATAGGCCGAAGTGACGATAGCCGAACTCGAATGCACATAAGAGATAGGAATTCTGCCCGGACCGACGGAAAAAAGTCCTTCTAGGCGAACTGCCGTTATAGCCGAAGTCGAAATACGCGAATTCTGCTGTATCACGTAATATGCGGTGTAATATTTTAGTTAAAAAGCATTTCATTAGATTTGTTCTTCGCGCACATCCCATTCGTGGTGAATCACACATTCAACGCAACGCCACCGAAGAGGTTGCAGCAACATCAAACCATTAGAGCATTCGATTAGATAACACCAAAGCACTTTGTCGTAACATATCTAACTAAAGCGGTTGTACACATACATCAATGGAACATAAAAATGGAACCCACTCGAAAGAAACTCAGTGAGCAAAAAAGTAAGCACTGTACGGTGTATTACTACAAACTTTGATATTTGGAACCTGTTTTACTGAAAGTGATGGCCTTATAAGAGCAGTACGTGGATGTGCCTTTTCCCAAATCGAAAAACAAATTTGTCTAAATCCGGTCTGTTTGTTCTTGATTTTTCAAATGCCAGAAGCAAACCCCACTGCCGAATTGGAGTCACTGATCTTTTATGGGAGAATCAATTCACAAAACTGGACTCGCGCACATCGGTACTGCAACCGTTGACAAGGCTGCAGCCAGTTTGCAAACGTTAGGAAACGCTAATTAGCTCTGAAGTGCGGTATTGGAGTAACAAATCTGTGTATGGGACGTGTGTCGTAACAAAAGCCTTGCAGACATCCAGCTCAGTTTCACTGCACACCGCTATACCGAGCCCCGCAAGGTACTGGAGTGTCTCATAATGCAAAACTGTGGTTTTTTTTGGACGCAGTGTAGATTGACTTGAACAACGAAGCATTACACAGTAAACTCCGGTTAGTACAACCTCGGTTAACAAAACCAACCGCTTATTACATCCAAATCGCTTGGAACAGAATTTTCTTAATTATTTCCCATTATAAAAACTCCGGCTAATACATCTAGCTACCGCTTAATCCATCAACTTCTGATTCCGCATGCAGGCAAACTGTTTTTATTACAAGCGCCTTTATGCGACACATCGAATAGGCCATCAGCTGCAGAGATGAGGGAGTGCCTTCGGTGGTTGGTCTTGAGAGTTGACGGAACAGCATTTAAGATGCGTGCTTGTTGCTTTGAAGGCAGAAGTAGATAGCCATCTCAGAAAAACGTTTCCGCCTAAGCAAACCACTTTGCGCAGCTTTTTTAGTGTTTGAATAAACAGTACAAAACGAAAATTACACCGGTTTTACCCCTTAAGGCAGGGGTGGCCAACCAGCCGTGGCTCGTGAGCCGCATGCGGCTCTTTGCCTGGTTTCACACGGCTCCTGCGTAAATACCGTATTTATTCGTGTATAGGTCGCAAATTTTGCACCAGCTGCTCACCTTGAAAGTCGGGGTGCGACTTACACACGAGATGCGACTGACATTGCGTTCTGTTGGTGTGTGATACTTAGAATAAATTTAGCTGAGCAAAGGTATGTGCGTGAGTGTGGAAGAGAAAGGGTGATGTTTATGTGTGCCCTATGTACACACATAAGTTGTGGCTCGTTGCGTAACAGAGTAAGAAATGTGGCTCTTGGTCTCTGACCGGTTGGCCAACCCTGGCTTAGGCGTTGTTTAGTTGCAGATTTGGAAAATCAGTTATTACAACCACCGCTTATTACATCCAAAATCGGCTGGTCGCAACGTGGACGTATTAACCGGAGTCTATTGCATTGGCAGCGGTACTGCATTTCACTCAAAGCGTTGTCGATCGCTTGAACACAAGTCCTCTTCATTTAGTTTTGTGGTGGAGATGCTTGTTCCTGGCGGCTGAGGATAATTACAAGATAGCCTTCCAAAGCTGAAGCTGTAGTAGAGCAGCATTTTGGACTGGACATATTGTGCAGACGGCGTCATGCTGTTTTGTACTATCCCCGTGCTACCGAATGATGATTGTTTTATTCCACATTTCTGTGAAATATTCACCATAATTAATATTTTTGATTCAGCTGATGGTCATATTAGTTGTTACGGTCGAACAATTACTCACCCGCTCAAATCACGGCATTTAATCAAGGCCTTCTAGAGATAGAGAGAACTCTAGAAGGCCTTGATTTCATCAGTTGATTAAGCGCATTCCCTGGAACAGGCCTGCACAACATACGGCCCGCGGGCCACATGCGGCCCGCGAGATCTTTTCTTGCGGCCCGCGAGAACTCAGTTGCAGAAAATGTTGCAAAAGCCCG
>Ga0210059_1001643_pt1 | contig 34091 bp, 20 predicted proteins | sample Ectturendosymbi2_FD_188042 | JGI IMG/M metagenome (GOLD analysis project Ga0210059, IMG submission 188042) | Ecteinascidia turbinata endosymbiont from Florida, USA - Sample 2 (SPAdes) (version 2) | ecosystem: Host-associated > Tunicates > Ascidians > Unclassified | place: Key West, Florida... | reverse complement strand
TTGAACTCTCCATTGGTTGACCGGTCCAACGTTTCGACGAGGTCCAAATTACATCTTCAACCAATGACAACTCGCCTTTCTTATCTCCTAAACCCTTTCTTATTGGCCACTGCTTTAACCAATGAGATCTCTTCTTCTCTGTATATAAACCAGTTCGGTAGTATCTCCACTTCATTCTGACGATATCCCCTGAAGAGTGTCAGACGAAAAGCTTTGGGATGAATCTCCTACTTCACGCCATAATTGGTTGTTTAACTTCGGGGATGATATATTGATAAGCACATTAATAACTACAGTAGAGTCAAAACCAAAAACATCATGAAGCTGAAATAACATATGCACAATGGATTGAGCATTTACCAAAACAAGTATCTTAAGACCACATTTCTCATCTACCATGCCTATCCTACATCATATTCAATCGTCCAGTATTGGGCAAAACAACATTATTATGTCAGAAATAGCAAACACCCACTATTATTGCAGAACTGCAACTAAATTTGCAAAAGCATATCAATGCCTGTTGTTGTAGTTTCAATAAAATATCGATATCTAAGAGAAAAAAGTATGCTGCAAAAAAGTTTGATCTAATGATAAATTTTGACTTTTTTTTGACCTAATAACTTGGGATTTCCTCATGGTATGAGCGTGAAATTAGGTTTGTGGACGTTTCACAAACTTCAGTAACGGCAGAACAATTTTGACTTTATTGACTTTTGGTTGCCCTAATTATGACTGATTGACGATGGCACAGACATGAACTCGAAGTTTTGTACTCGATGGGTTCCTCTCCGAACCAAGTATTCGGAGCTTTCAACCAATCACATTCATGTGCAGAAATATCAGAAACAGAAACATCAGTAAACTTGTGCACTCCCGCGGGGTTGTGTGACAGTCGTGTGTTGTTTCTTCACTCGTCACACACCGTAAGTTCCAAATGTGAACGTCACAGTAATGTCGAAGCTCTCTCAAAACACGAAGGAAGAAAGCAAACCCCTCAAGAAAACTCGGGATGGCAACGCCAATGCTATAAAGCAGCATGCTTCCCGCCAGTTCTTTGTCTGTAAGCTCTTAGCCCAGCAACTTTTCGCAAAATTTGATTCCTACCTAAAACCGCTGTGTTTACGCATTTGTTTCAGAAATTGACCGTAACATATGGATGGGATTTACCTGTGTCAGCAATAAAAATTTCACGAAAGTCTAGTTCACGATGTACAGTAGAGACCGCCTGCAGATCCTGAATATCGTTTAGTCTACGGAAAAGGATGAAATCTCATGGAGGTAACTCAGTGATATGCATAAGATTCTCTTTTACGGACTTGCGTAAGAGTTTTGTAAAGACAAAAATAAAATTAAAAAATTGTTAAGGTTTGACAGAGTAAGATATCTCATATTGCTAAACGAATGGATAGATCGGACTTCAATTAAAAAAACTCAAGGTTTTCAAACAGCAAGATCTTCTTAAATGCTTTTGGACGCACTTTCCTTGTGAGGTACTTGGACGAGGTCAAAAATTTTACTAAACGTTGTCAGAATGAAAGGTGCATTCGTGCAAAAAAATGCATTAATATACCGATATTTACTACTAGCAACAGTAAAAACCAGCACCTGAAATCCGTTGTGTTGTAAAAGTCCCATGCAGACGCATGACAGACCACTTCTCGATCGTTTGGTTTGGTCATCATGGAATATTGCCAAAACTCCTCTGTCATGTTTTGCAGTCCAAGAGATGCAAAAAACTCTTCGGAAACTTTAAACATTTTCAAAGCGTCGTAGCCCTGTGTCAAAAACACGGTGAACAATACGAGAACATGGCGTCGGAATAACTTTTTCCAGGGTAGGCCAATAGTGGATTTTTCAGGTGGTGGCCAAAATCATTTTTCCTGGGGGGGCAAAAGTGGTGAAATTTTGTTTTAACAACCCGGAAATATGAGAAAAACGTTTTTCTATTAAAAAGTTAATTCGAAAATATCAATTTTCAAAATCCAGGAAGCCAAGAACTCCTGCCACCTCTTTCCGACACTCAGGTAAAACAAGTGCTTTTGAACGTCATCACTTGGTGTCAGGTGCATTGCTGGATTTGGGTTGACAGAGGTCAACAAAACAACGGGTAGCCAGCATTGGCCCAAGATTAAAAAGATATCACCAAAGGCAACATCACGATTAAAAGTTTTAGATTTTCTGCAAGCTTCGAGGAATCATTCGACTGGGTTCTGTTTTCATGACTTTATGCGATGATTCAGACTTGCAGATATCTGTTTTTAGGCAACAACACAATAGCCTCTACACAGGCAACACAGTTGAATGAATATGCAATTCTTTAAGAAACCTATTTCACGTAACACTATCATCCGCAGTCTTGAAATTGTTTTCAAATAGAATATTCAAGTAGAAAAAGAATCCACATGAAATGCTAAGTTAATAAGATTCTTCTTAAAGCAAAAGCATTCAGGAAAGAGTTTGGTTTTGAGTTTTCCAAGATCAAAACACAGTTGACATCTTTATTGCTGTTTCGAGCAGCTAGCAAAAACGCTTATTTATTTACAATGTAATCACACTGTTTGCGATATTTGAAGGTTGAAGATTTTAAAGAGTTTGTTTGCTGATCGCTGGTATGTTGTTTTATTATTTATACTTACCAACATATCTAAGATTATTCGTATCTTACATCAAGTGGACATTCTAAATTTGAAAACATCATGATTGTACGATGCGACAATTTTTTGATATTCTTAAAATCACAAGTTATATTTGTATACCTGTGCTACCATTTCTGGTGTTGCATCAACGCTTTTCTTGCCAGGGTAAGGTTCCACGAGCTCGTAGATGTTGATCCACGTTTGAGCCCACATATTTCCTGAAAAAAAATTGGCATGCGACGTTGAGCATACTGCAAGTTTTGCTTTGTTTGGATGCAGCAGGTAGTTTAGTTTCCATTATCAGGATAAAGAAGGTTCAAGTTAGGCTGTTGTTTCTTATCAGCTTGAAATACACTTTGGATGTGATGTTAGAAAATGTTATACAACGCTTATCTTACCTAGCAAATGTGCTGGAATAGGTCCTGTCAGGTTTATTCGATCAGGTCCATACACCTTGAAGAGTTTTCGACGAACGTAAGCGTGAAGTTCTTTGTATAAAGGTTCAAGCTGGAAAGGAAAAAAGAACGCAGCTTTTTTAACACTAAGAATTAGCTTTGAGAAACAATGAAGAACAAGGTGTTTTCAATGAGACTAAACATTTTGTAAAATTCAGGAAATGGTGCATATTTTGATGACATTATATTTTTACCAAAAACTTTTACGTCTTGGTGTAGGAACAAGATGTACGACACATCGCCAAAATGACAAGTTGTACTTTATGCCCTTAGTCTCCCCACCATTTTTGAGCGCCAACTGGCGCCAACATGTCCATCCGGTTGAGCTAGAGAAGCTCTTCAAACCCTCTAAATATACGGAAAATCTTCTAGTTTCGTTTAAAAAATTGGGAAGTTTTTTATTTGAACGTTTAAAAATTGGGAAGTTTTTGATTTGATCCCCAAAATCAAGACGCAATTTTTTGTTTCTTTTTTCCAAAAATAATAGGCAAAAATACGCATCTTAAGAGCCCGTGATGGGCCTTCTAGCGGTTGTGGTTAGCAAGTTATGGCCAAATATCGATACTTAATTAATTAAATATCTCGGGGGTTAATTATTTATTTTGTTGTTTTTAGGCCATAACTTGCTAACTACAAACGTTAGAAGGCCAATCAAGGACTCTAAAGGTGCAGATTTTCGTCTTGTTTTTTTAAAGAAACAAAAATTTGCTTTTTAATTTTGGAACCAGGGCCCGATGACGTCATCCAAAAACTCTTAACCTTCCCCACTTGTGACGTCACCCGCAAATAAGTTCAAATCCAAAACTTACCAGTGTTTTTTTCTGGAAGAAATTAAAAGACTTTGTGCATCTTTGAAGGGTTTGAATAGCTCAAGCTGAATCGGCTGCCGAGTATTGGCCGAACTTGTTGGCTCCCGTTGGCGGGCAAAAATGATAGCGCACCCGGTACGTAAAGAGTTGAGCATTTTTTGCTTCTTTAAGAGCACATCATATCTTACCAGCGTTAACACGAACTTAAGCGAAGTTTGGAAACATATAAGGAAAAATAAAAACGCAAACACAAGATTATACGTTGAGAATGGAATCAATTGCAGACAGAGACAGACGAATGCGTCTCATTTAGCGTTACCCTCAGACAGTAGCGTAGTCAGTACAAAATTTTGGGAGGGTTAAATATTTTAATTTGAAGCAGGCAACAATATTTTGTTTGGGACACCGCCTCTTAAAGCACAAATCGACAAGATATGCCAGAAATTCGGTCGCCATGGCCTCCTGGACCACCTGGTTACGTCTATGCCCTCAGACCGGTAGTAAGTTGAAATTGCAGATCTATCCAGTTGTGACGACTTACAGCACTGTATATGACAGCTACGATTCTGACCAGACATGCAGTAAAATCTATACAAAAAAATTCGGTTTTTCAGCCAATGACCATCCATGCACCTCTTTCCACAGTTCTTCCACTGATGCCTCCAAATCTTCCATCTCATACCGCGATCTCCAGTATTCCCCAGTGTCGTTAAAACCTATTTAAAAACGCATTGACAGCAAGAAGCAATAGACTGTTTTTCAAAGTTTCAAGTTCATATTATCCACAAAAACTATGCTGCAACCATAAGTCTACACAAAAAGGCTTGATCCATTTGATAAAGAGGCGGAAGACCACAGATGCCCGGATACAGGGGTATGGTAAGGGTAACGAGAACTGAAATGCCTCTTTACAAGATGATTGGCTATTCACACAACTACGAAAATGAGAATGATTAAGCTATTATTGTTTTTAGCTGGAAATTGTGTAGAATTTGTAAAAGCAACTACTATTAGTTACATATCTACGTTTCTGTTGTGAATACTGTACCGTATTCACTCGATTTTTAGCCGCCCTTGATTGCAAGCCGTACTTGAACATAGGTTAGCTAAGCCACTGAGATAATTTTGCGTAGTAGAACGTTTCGCGTTTAAATTGGCAACCCTGGTGATGATGCTTGCACCACTACAACTGCCTTTGTTAATAATCCCCTGCTGTAACGGGTGCACGTGATGCTGAATAGAAACAGAATGCGAAAAGAGAGTTTGGTCGACAAAACGTAGAAAAGGAAAGACTGAGTGTCATCTAGACCGGTGGTCTCCAACGTGGGCGAAACCCCCCCAGGGGAGAATTTTATGCGTTGTGGGGGCGGATTTGTGATTTACGAGATTTGGGGGGCGATTTCTTGAGGTTAAAACATACAAAAATTTTGAATTGATTCCAAAAAACAATATTTGTTACATTGGAATCAAAGCATTTGATGCGCTTTTGACTTCATGGTTGGTAACAAAGGTTATAAACAGGGATGTGGAAGCGGAAGCGGTGGAAGCGGTCCTTTTTCTGTGGAATCGGAAGCGCGGAAAGTCTACCGCTTCCACTTCCACATAGGTTATTTGACTTGAAGAGTAACTTGGCGAAAGATTTTGTCCATTTTCCGATGTTAATTAAACGGTGAAGTTGCACTATAAGTCTGAATGAATGTGCGATATCAGTAGCACTAGAGAACGAGAAAAAGCATAAGGGAGAGTCGGCACCTGCAAGCCACTTTTTATTATATCAAGCGTAGCTACAACAAGGTGCAATATTTTTTGCTCAAATTTTTCCAGTTAGTGTCTTAGGGTTGTGACATGCTTTGTGGGAATTTATGGAGCAAAATACTCGCAACCTTAGAAGTTACATGGATTATTTCATTCGTCATCCAAGTGGATCAAAGGTCCCCATGCGTCGGGACCCATCAACCGGCTTGAGGGACCAATGAACCATGCTTAAAACTGTACGAAACTGTTGGTCCATTGTTGCACGGTTTATGTGCACCATTCCTTAATAAACATCGAACTAACGAAACTTCAAGCTAACTGAAAGACATTAATGGGTTTATTATCACTGGCTATTACCAATTTATGGAAAGTAGATCTTCGGTTTAAATATTTGAAGGCGAATCAAAACGAAATGTTATTTTAAAGATAAATCCTGAAAATTGAACAATACTACAACAAGGTATGTTTTCATACATCTGAAGAAAATAAATCATCAATGTATATATCCAGTGAATGTTAACAGCAAACATTTTAATGCCAAACCTCTTTTGGTTGAGCTTGATGTGACAAGAGGGAGATAGGGGTCCGCGTGAATATCTTTTATGCTCGGCTCAATAAAACTACATTCAACACTGCTGAGATGCTTTTTAAGAAACCTTTCCTCTATATAGCTATATTCATACTTATTTTCAGCACCTGCCCAATATATAAAAACTTTTATTTTTGCAACTGATTGTAAAAGCACACAGCTATTTTTTGGTTCTACTGAACAGGACCGTAGCTATGGGGGGCACAAGTCCCCTTGAAAAATTTTTTGCCTTCTGTGGAAAAAAGTGTTGAAGATAGTGTAAAACTATTGTACATCTAATTGGTCCCCCTCAGAAAAATCTTCGCCTCATCCTGGCATCCCAAGCTGGTTATAGGCTTGCTACTACAGCATCGCTGTCTTCATGAGATGATTTACGGACTTTTGTGCTGCCACTATTATAAGTTCAAGAGCCCTAGTTCTGGTTCTGACGAGGCTTCAAAACAGTATCGCAGTCAGAATGAGGTCGAAAAAGCCGTGGGCCCGTGAAACAAACTTGCTGAGATTACTGGCGGTTTTCTATCAATTTTCAGCTGTTACAAACTAAAGGATAAAACAGTAGGACCCAAGATGCCGTCAGTGACGACGATGTCATTGACTGTCCAAACAAAGTTATTGGTTGTGATAATGCTTCAGAATGTTTACTTATGTCGATAACTTTTCCATGAACAGAAATATTTTTTGCTAGCTTTTGCTTTAATAGGGCGGGTTGGTGATAATGGAAAGACTTGTGCTTCTTCCTGGTTCGCATTTCTGTGATAACATGACTTTTGGCATATGTTTGTATTTCTTGAAGAGTTAAGTTATAGCTATAGGATGCTGCATTTTCAGAATATGCGTAAAAAATGTCTTCAGCATCCCGATCAAATTCCTGTTCTGCAAAAGTTTAGGATGTTCCGCCACGAAACGTGACGGAAAAACGTCGTCTGAAAAAACTGTATTTGTTAATCAAACGGGAATACTGTATTTTTGTTTTTTCAAAACCACCCAAAATGTTGGATGGAATAGGCTAAATCTATGGAAAGAGTTGAAGCAGGCAAGTCACATATTGGATCTGGGGTTGGAAACCACGCTCTTGAAATTTACGCAGTTTTATCCGCCGCATTTATGCCAATAGCTTAAGCCCTTTCACAAAAAATGCTACGAAATAAATAATAGAATTACAAAGTATAGCAATCATGCTTTTTCTCAAGCGTGTGTATATCTAATAAGTTAGGCGGCACTATTGAGCCACTGTTCATTGAACCCCACATGTTGCGGCTCATGGGTCACTTCAGCGCCAATTTGAATCAAAATCACGTCCTCACTTAAACCCGGCCAGTCGATGCTTTTTTCTCCTGCTAAAATGCACATTATGTTGCACTAAGTTAACCAAATAAAAGATGCCGGAAACAACTTAGAAACAACAGCGTTAAAACAAAAAGTTCAAGACCCAATAATTTTACTTTAACCACCAGAAAAATTATAACCAGTGACAAAAACCTAAACGCTGTACTTGCTTGCATCCCGTTAACATGGGAAAAATAAGTAAGCATGAGGAATATCTAGTATTGATAAGTGGCGCTAAACCTGTGTAGTTTTAAAAAAATCTGGGTGGTTCAAGGGTCCCGCTATGATCACAGGAACCGACTTTCCTTTAACTAGCATCCATGGTGTTCTTCATAAAAGGCCTAGTCTGCTAAGGTCAACGGTAGTTTTCTCGTTTTTTGTTGGTGGAAGCAGAAGCGGTGGAAGCGGAAGCGATAGGTGTGGAAGCGGAAACGGTTGACGAAATAGTCGCTTCCACATCCGTGGTTATAAAACACATGATATCGGACTGGTAACGAAACAATCAAACTAACATCGTTCTGTGTAACGCTTTGCTGCACCAAATATCAAAGGTCACGAAGAACGTCACTGGTAGAGAGGAATGCATTTCGGTTCTTACGAAGATTATGAGTGTGCAGGTAGTTTGTTGAATCTAATATGTCCAAAATAAGATAAAAGAGTAGAGAAACAGTTGTACTGAGTAGTTTGCTAAGTTGGTTAACCCAATCGTTTTATGAACCACGTCACAAAACGCACATCAAGCAGTAACATTTGCCAGTCTGTATACAACAACCCGTGGGGGTTTTGGACGTTTCTCGTATAGTATGCACATAAGCGTACGGCATGGGGATGCAGGGGATGCAGTCGCATCCCCAATGCTGAAAAATTAGCCATTATTTGGACAAAAATTTTCAAAATTTGGGCAAAGTATACAGCTACATTCACATGTAAGTGAGGTAGTGTCTATTTTCCAAACTGAGGCAAAATAATAACCAAATCAACAGCAAAATAATAGCCAAAACGGCAAAATAGTCTGAGACTATTTTGCCATTATTTTTTGGCTCTGATGGCAAAATAGTCATTCCCTTTGAGTGAACTGGAATCATGTGGTAATTCGAACAGCCTTCATCCAATTTGGGCCAACTAAAAAACTTTAATAACGTCTTGGGTAAAATTAGAAACATTTGAGTAAAATAGGAGCATTTGGGTAAGGTACAACAGCTTCAACTGAATTTGGACAGATGAGAAAAGCTTCAATCAAACTTGGGTGAAAACAAAAACATTTAGATAAACAGGAAACACGTGGATGAAGTCCATCAGTCAAATCAAATTTTGCCAATTTGCAACAGTTTCATTCAATTGTGGGCAACTTCAAACAGTCTTGTTCAAATATGGGATATATAGAAAAGCTCCATTAACATTTTAGTACGTTTAGGAATGTCTGGGTGAATTACAAGAGTTTTCTTCAAATTTGGATAAAATCAAAATCATTTGGGTAAATTTTGACTATCTTAATGAAATTTGAGCAACTTGGGACAACTTCACTCGTAATTTGGGTGAAGTTGTAAACGTTTCCATAAACTGGAAAAATTGGAATAAATTCCAACAGACTAAATCAACTCTGGACAAACAACAATAGCTCTATTCAACTTCGGGCCAAGTGGAACATCTTCATTCAATTTTGGGTAAATTCAAATAACTTCATTTCAATTTGAATAAAATACAATCACTTCATTTAAAATTGCGTACATTTAGAAAGATTTAGGCAAATTCCAACATCCTTAATCATATTTGGGTAATTGAAAATGCTTCGTTAAAACTTGGGTACAATTGGAACGATCTGGGCAAATTGGCAGAGTGTCATTCAGATTTGCATATATTATAAGCATTTGAGCAAATTATCCCAGCCCAAATCAAAATTGGACCAACTGAAACAACTTCATTCAAATTTGGGTTGAGTTAGAAACATTTTAAAAATATGAAGATGTAGTGGTAACTCACCAATCCAACTAACCCTAATTTTTGTAAACCTCAAATTGCTGATGCTGTAAAGTGCGCAACTAAAATGTAGCTGTAGCTGCAAAATGTTCTGCGGTAGTAATGTGGGGCAGCTCTAATATGATACTGTGAAGTTTTCGTGTTTTCAACGTACTTGATGTTGTGAGATTTGCAAGTGAAAATATGTTTCCATGAAGTATTCATGAATAGAATCAACGACGTAACTGCAGCTGTAATATGTTGCGTGGTGGTAATGTAACTGCGATTTTGTACTGTTTAGGTTTTCATATTTTCAGTTTGTTTCATGCAATGAATTGCATATGTTGCATCCTGCCAAATTGTATTGTTTCGATTTAATGCTGTGAAGTGTTTTCATGAACAGTAGCAACTGTACTATTTATTGCACTGCAGAATTCACTTATGCTAATGCAGTGCAGTGAAGCACTGCCATTTTTATAAAACATTCTTGTTGAGGTTATAAGTCATTTGTCATTGGAAATGTGCATTTGTACACATTCCTTAGTAGTTGATCATACAGGCTGCAGTATTTGCGTGTATCAGTTCATATTGCTATTTTTTTCTTAGCGTGCTGTGTTCAATGCACATTTAACTGTCTAAACTGGAGTGGATTTTTGGTTTCCATAATGTGACCTTAGAAGCTGTAAACGTTTAAGTAAGTTGTACTATTTTAAGTGCAACACATTACAGTGCAGATTGCCCAATGTGGAAGGTTAAGCTATATATGCTATGTATCATGGGCGCAATTTGGTGGGGGACACGGGAGACGTGTCCCCCCACTTTTTCAGACGGGGGGGACATAACATGCTATGCCCCCCCCACTTTTTTCTCTTAGGGTTTGTATTTGGAGAGATTTCAAAACCAAATATGACGTTTGTCACGTTTTGTGTGAAGAGTTTTTCATGTTAGATGTTACACATAGCAATGTTGATGTTGAAACAGAGTTTGGTGTGGTATCACTGATTCGGATATTTTTATATGATTTTTAGCATTTTGGAAGTTTCTAGAGACTGCAAAAGACTTTTAACTGCCTCTCTCCGACATTTTGTCCACTGTGGTTTACTAAAGAAAGGTCACTGTCTTGAAACAGTAAAGCTTAACGGCTGCACACGTGAGAGACCACCGTACAGCCGCGATTTGTTTCGTGGAAAAACGTTGGCTAACTGCCTTTGCCGTAACGTTGGTTGTCACGTATTCAGAAACAGACAGCGTAAAATTGAAAGATGCAAGTGTATAATGTGAGAAAGTTGCATTTTCAGGCAAACCTCTGAGAAGTTTTTGCCGAAGACAAACAGCAGCACTATTGTGGAGACTTAGTTTCAGGATGGGTAGTTTTGCAAAAGACGGTCTTCAATCATTAGTAAACAGAATTTCCATCAAAAGTTTAGGGAAGTATTTACCTGGCTATATATTGTCCTATAGCTCAAAACTTAATGACTTGACTGGCAATTGAAGATAGCTTATACATTTAGCCTTATTTCTTGTATGCCACGAAAAGGGTGACCAGCAAATTCAAAAGATATTTGTACCCACAATGCAGCAATGTTTTCATCCAAGTGCGAAACATTTGCTTTACAGTTAGCCTACGCATGGGTGGCGGAACTATTTTCAAAGTTGGGGGCACAAGCGCACGTCAAAAACACTAGAAAGTTTTTGTGATCTGAATTGGCAACTGTGACATCACAAGCACTGAAATTTGATGTCATGAACTTTTGTCAGCATGTTCAAGCAAGTTTATTTAAAATCTGATAAGCCCTCAACGACCCCTATCTACACAACACCCTATCTATCATACACTACACTGACTTGAGCACATAAATGTAACTAGTTGTTCTTAGTTGTGCACAAAAACAATTTACTATAACAATTGACCCAATACGAATTGTGTTACTTAAACTTATTTAGGCAAAGTTCGAAATTAGAAGTGGGAGTGCTGGGCCCTCCTAGAAAAAAAGAGGGGGAAGCCTAAATCCATGCGGTCCCCCTGGTACCGCCACCTATGAGCCTACGTAACACCTAGTTTTGCTGGACATTCTTTTCGTGTTATTTCTGGTGAAACGTGGCACTATTTGCCAATTCACCGTTGTTCATTTTGATTTCTGTTCAATCTCAAATACATTTTCGTGTTGTTATACATGCATAACTCTAGAATAAAACTTTTGACATTAATTTCGCCTATTACAATTTGATGTTAAACCTGAAAAATTTGATTGTGAAAAGACTGAGCTGAGTGGCGTAACTGACAGAAGTCACAAGGCAACAATCACCAGCAAACCAGTAACCAGCTTGGCACAGCAGGAGGGGCGAAGAAGTTTCTGAGGGAGGCACAAGTTTTACATCGAAAACATGCACGAGAACAATGGGTATGGTTACAATATGTCCAAGACATTTGTTTGGGGGAGGAGAAAGTTTCTCCAGGGAGAAGAAGCCCTCCCCTTAGTTGCGGGCCTGGTCACCAGATGATTAGGTGTGCAGACATCACATTGTAGGCCAGATTGGTATATGGGTTTGTATTCAGGAAGAGGTCTGGTTCGTTTTCTTTTGGATAATTTGAAATCCTCTCTAGTTGGCTTGGATAACTCTGCTTGGGAGTTTGATTGGTGTTTGGCAAAGCTATTAGACAAATAATCTTTGGACAATCGAAAGGGTACCCAACAGCATGCAGGAGCTGACAAGGCGAGATTGAAAGGACAGATCCTCCACCCATCAGCAGTAAAAATAAATTGTAAATCATTTTTTCAAGTATCCTACGCTAATTTTGGCCAAACATTTTTTGCTACTGTAAGAGGATATCAATGGAGATTTGGCTAGGGGTGGGGCTGCATGCACGATGCCCTGTAGCTAAAAATTTGTAGCATTTTCAGAGAGCAGAAATGTGCAAGAAAAATGTTTAGCTTCCATGTCTTGCAATATATATATCGTAACTTGCAATTTATCGTCTTTTTAACCTTAAGCAACTTAAACAACACATCAAATCGCGCTGTAACCAATACTTCTTATAAAATGCATGAAAATCGATGTATTCTTCCTAGGAGTGATATGCACGTGCGACCAATGCGATTCACTATTTTGTGCACTCCAACTGACAGCTCTGATAAAACCCAATAGATGTGCTCTGCTATATTGCTGTGCTTCTTTGTGTCATAGTCTGATAGTAGTGCAACCAAGCTAAACTGCAGTACTGTATTCAACAACAAAATTAGGTTTATTAATTTCTAAACCATTTGTAGGAATAAAGCAAAGTGTAATTAGTGTTGCTTTGAAAACACCTCTAAAAACAAGATTGGGAATTTGTATTTACAAAACTTCACTTCCGCATCGGCCCGATGACTACATTGGTTTTACATCAAGCTGTCCCCCACATTTTACAACAAAATTGCGCTCACGCTATGTATTAAATGGCCTCCTTTCCCTCTACTTACTTGAGACTTGACCTATTTGCAGCAAAGTAATACTTTTTAGATTGTAACCCGATATTTTACTCCTTTTCCAGATTGATTGCCATTGTGGCCAACACAAATGCACACATCTATGCAAAAGAAGAACAGATCTTAGCTATTAGGATTATCGTGTTAGAAAAATAAGTTTAGAACATATATAAAAACTTGAAAATGAAGATTCTGAACAACACCTTACACGCGTGGTGGCATGAACAGCAATTTCTGGGGGGATTTTATTGTAATTAGCTAACAGCTTTCAACACAGTAAATATCACCATTGTTCTCATGTAGCTATGCAGAATATTGATTGCTAGTTGAGGTTGTACGGCTTTGAACCCCGGTAATTGGTAGGCCTAATTAGGTATGCAGAAACCTTGATTTGTTTACAATGATACATTTTAGTCTTAAGATTAAGGCTTGTTGTTTATGCGTTATATGGGAAAAACAAGATCAAATTTGGGCAAAAATTTTTTGCATCCCCAAAAATATGCCCTCCCGTACACCAATGAGTATACATTACTTGTTTTTATTATACTGATATTGGTTGAAAGCGACCAAAACTGATATCGCTATCGGAAAATACCCAATCGGCCAAACTCCATTTTCTCATGAGGAAAAACTTCAGCTTCTTTAATATAGTAAAAATGGCCCAACAATCATAACACTGCTATCACTAAATAATCGCATCGACTTTCGCGGCGATAACGAATATTAATTGCAAGTTGCCGTCAAGTTTATCCTAGTTGATTTTCGTCGTTAACTGTCACAAATCCCTCCAGTCGTATCATGGCCTTCGGTATATAGAGCATTGCCAAACCAATATTTAGTAGGCAAAAATGTCACAGTCCGTTATCATTAGGGCAAGTTTTTGCAACTTTTTTTTACAGCTTCCAACAGCTTCCTAAATACTCAAAATACATGCAGTTCAATGTTTTGAGCTGTTTCCAGGGTTGTTATATTGCAACTTTCTGCAACATTTTCGATTTTTGCGTGCAACTTTTTACTACAATTTTTTTCAAGTGTTGCGCAAAATGTAAAAGTGTAATTAAAAAAAATACAAAACTATTTCAGTTTAGTTCTATTCTCTTTGATTGCATGAAAAAGGGCTATATGACGGATTAGCTGCGTCTCATTGGTTTGCAAGCTAGAAGTTTTACAACCCCAGCCAAGTACGACAGTGCCCGAACTCAATTAGAGGTGGAAGAGCGGAAAATCTTGGCTTTTGGCCAAGTCCATGCAAACGAAAGTAGGTTGTGTCAAGTCTTTCGCAGTCAAATGTGCGCATAAATGCAACTTCCTGCGCATAAATGCAACTTTCGATGAAAATAAATGCAACTTTCTCACTTTTTTACTGCAACAAAAATTTGCCCTAGTTATCATGTGTTTATTATCTTTGTTTGATACCTTGAGTAAAACAATGTAGGCTACCTAAGTGCGTTCTGTTGTAAAAATACTGGAACTATGATTGTTGCGAGGCTATTTAGGCTAAGTAGCAATTAATGGCTAGTAAAACTAGTTACAACTAACCGTAAGTTATAAAACGTGCTTATCGTGTTTTTCAGTCAATTCGAGTGTTTTGCTGTGTGCGTAGATATAGCTGTACTGTGTTCAACTGACTTAGAGTATAACAAAACAGCAGGCCAGGAAAAGAGTAACTTAACACGAGTAAGTCCAAACACCCTATATTGGCTAAACTAAGGAGTCTAAAAAATCCTTTTCACTACCTGTTGTTTGAGGGTTGCTATGAAGTCATCATTTTGTGGAGATCCGCCGAAAGTAACATTGCGTAGAAAGTTATTGGGTGTAATACCTTTTTGCCAGCTGACTGCCATCAGGCGCGGACACACGGGGGATGCATCACCCCACCAGACCTAAAGAGGTGTTGACATGACACTTGATTTCATTGAAAATCATTGCCAAAAATACTTTTGTACTGCATATTACTCATCGCGAAAGATGCTAAAAATTAACTTATGCTAAAAATTAGCCAAAAACGTTTCTTCGTTTCATCAGATGAGCTGGCCTTGATTATAGAACCTGATATAAAATAGTCAATGATCGCGCGTCCGCATAGGCGCAAAACGAACATTCGCCCTCCGCCTGGAAATTGGGATTAAGAACCAAATATTTCTGGAAAAACCTGAAGTTGACATCTTACTTCCGGTTAATTGATTTGATTCTTGCAGTGACAGTTTTTTGCCGGTATGAAACTCACACTGCACAAGAGTCAAGTTCACAGTCATGGTGTCATGCAGTGATAAGCTTGCAGTTCATTCATGTCCCCTCCATTGCCTGCAGAAGCAGGTTGCGAAGGTCGCGAGCAGATTGTTCTACTGTTGGTCTTTATTGCGTAACAGTAACATGGCAACAAATCTGCAAAGGTTCACTTTATATTACGGTAGCAGGCGTTTTGTTGCATGAGACTGCTGAACGCATACACCTTGGCAGGTAATGTAGCGAAACAGTGACATGCTTATAGCGCTAAGTCACGTACATTTATGCTTTGTGAAAAGAAGCGTGAGTGAGTCTAAAGCAATGCTTCCATAAGTTTGAAAAATCCATTATTAGTGCGAGTGTGACCAATGTGCCTGAGTGTCAAACCACACTTATGCAGGCTTTTTTTCATGCAGTATAAAATTCCGTGGCTTGTTAGAATACATCTATGCAGGCTTGTGGGAATACTTCATAATCGTTAAGGTTTAGTTCTGACATCTGAGTTAATACTGAGTGCAAAGCTATACTTGCTGCAGAACCGTCGCCAGAAAGTTTTCAATAGGGGGGCTCCGCAATTCTGCGGGGGGCTTTGCGTTGGTGCGGGGGGGCTTGACATCATAATATTAACCAAAATTCTACTTATTTAAAGTGTTTCACGCTTCAATTTGGGGGGCTTGGAGCTTTGTTTGGGGGCTAAGCCCACCAACACCCCCGGGGCGACGGGACTGACTTGCTCTGGCGAGTTTTCATAATTCATCTGGTCAATTTTGTAAAACCTGCGTGGTGTTATACTTCTAGTAAGTTTGTCCGTAGTCGTGTCAACATACAGGTCTACTTATTTGTCCGGTTTGTGTAGCAAGGTTTTATTGATCGCTCTGGACGAGAGCCCAGACGCTTGCAACTCTTGTTTCTAAGTGATGCTGACAAGTCTTGCTAGCTGATCCCGCAATCAGGGGGAGAGCAACCGGGCAATTCCCCCGAAATTTTCAAAAACATGTTCTTCAGTTGTTGGTTCAGCTGAATATATGAGCTGGGTGTGACCCTGTTTGCTATGTAAAATAAAGCCATAATTTGTAGTTTCGTTGAAAACCATGGCAATCCAATGCTTCTTTCTTTACAAATCATGGCAATACTTACTTGAAAAGAAATGGCCTGCGTAGAAAATATGCATATAGCCTATAGTGTAAATTGTCGTAATACTAATATACCTGCCTGTTGCTGCCAACAAAACGTTTTTTTGTGATTCTTACCGTAACATGGGGCTTTTCTTTGTAGTGAAGAAAGGATAAAGCGTTTTGTGAACGTCCATTTGCATTGCATCGTCAGCAATCTTCCCTCTAAGGGGCGCAAGTACTCAGGACTACCAGAACTGTCGCGCAGTGAAATCTCATTCTCGCGCACTTGCAACATTCCAAAGCAATGGAACAGCACGCAAACAAGAAGCTATTGGAATGAAATGTGTATTTTGTTCGTATTTTGATAAGATATATTTCTTATATAACTCACAAAGTTTGTACTTCATTGAAAACTCCACTTACTCAGCCCTAAAATAATCATGCTCGCTAAAACGAATATTTGCTCAGTGTAAAATTATCTTAGAGGGAACACTGATTGTCAGGACTTTGAAAATGGTGAACAAAATGTCGACGTTGCCACCCCCGGAAAAATTTCTGCGGACGCCCATGAATGATCGTGCTTTCTCGCTTTCGTTTTTTCGTTACTTTCGTGCTTTAACTCATTACGAATTATTTGTTTCTTTCCGTTCTCTTAATTTCGGTTGCAAAATAAACAGAATCAACCCGCTTCTTATTATTATTTCATCAAAATTACCTGCAAACAAATGCTATTCACAAATTACTATGGGTGTTGCAGACTATTGCAAACGACAATTAAAAACTACAACGTTTCCCAATTTGATCGAAACCGCATCCACGTGGCTACGCTCACTTGCTGCAACATACAAGTCAAACAACACTACTGCACAATGCTGACTACTGCCATCGGTAATTGTGTTGTAACAAAGGTAACCTACAATGAGAATAAGTATTATGTCGTCACGTGGACTGTTTATCTCGAATCCTCGAACGTCAGATCGTTGTTTAAAGAGCCACATTGCTTGTTGGTTCCGTAGCTGCGCATTGTTAAAATTTGACCAGTTTTATCACTCAAGCTTCTTCTAAACCAAGCTTAGACTTGTTTCCTCGTAAATATACGAATGCGAAAGTGATTGATTTACGCAACATGGTCCTGTGAAGCACTGGGCTCATTGCAAATCGATATCGCATCCTCCCACCAAATTAGCCTGTGTCCGCTGCTGACTGCCATAAGCGTATAGGAACGTCTCATGGACATCCAAAGCGACGATGAAGGGCGTGTTATATTTCATGCACACGGATAGTCAGATTTTTGGATCAAGCGCAGTGGGCGCTTTCTAGAACTTTGGGGAAAAGTGAAGCTATTTATAACTGACGTTTACCATGACGTATGTTACTGAGCAAGGTCAAGTACTGCTTGACGCACATGCGTAGGAAATACTGCAATCTTCTTGACGCACGAACAAGACCGATGGAAACGCCATACGACTTAGAGCTGATCAGCTTCCAACCCGCTGTGAAAAAGCTTGCATATAAACAGTCTAGGGTGGGCCAAAAAAAACTTTTTTTTGAAATTCAAAAAAAGGGGGTTCTTAAATCCTGGAAAATCAGCTAAAAACATATTTTAAACCGATTTTGGATGGTTTTCCCGTAACAACAGCCGTGCAACTACGTGAAAAAGGTCACGAAAAGGTCAAATTTAATAAAATTGACATAACTTTTGACACACTTAGGCTACAAAGCTCATTTTGGTCTCAAAATGCTCAGAAGTACCAAAATTATATCTGCTTCTTGAGAACATTTTTCGTAAACCTAACAGTATTTGTGGTTTTTGAAAAAAATTGATATTTAACCATTTTCTTGCACATTGCTTGCATTTAGTCACATTTTCAACATGTCAAACCTAATTGCATTATCTGGGGAGGATTTACATGCATTTGGGATAAATTTGGTTCTCTCAGTCTCTCATGCATAAGTTAGCAGTTAACAGATTGAGATTATAATATTAGTCAAGTTCAGCATAATTGCAGGCAAATCAAAGTACATATAAAGTTGTCTTTCATACACAGTCAAACCATACAACACATTTTGCAGTGTTTGTTTGTGCTACCATAACTACTGGTCCTGTATGTAAAATGTTGGTTTCAAACAAATAGTTCTTGAGTCAAATTTGCTCATCAGCAGCCTGCACTGAATCTTTTGGCGGATCATGCCATCTCGCTTTTCATATCCGGTCACAACCGAAGCAGTCTCAGTTATCAGTTTAACGTGTCTTTCCACAGCTTGGTTGTGACACGGGCGCTGCAGGACCAGAGGTTTGGTCAGCATTTGAGCGATCGAAGTATCATCCAAATCCATCAAGGCAGGTGGTTGAGAAATATCCTTGATGCTGTCAAGATTTGTAAGCTCACAAAAGTGTGTAGCTTCTACATTGATCTTTGGAACCTTAAATTGTCGGACAACATCTTTTCTGCTGCTTTCTAAGGTAGATGATTCCATATCTGTGGTTGCTGATGCTTCACTGCGAAATTCTAAAATCTTATCCACTGCTCTTCGACGAATGTTCTCATCATCTTCAGCTAACATTCGAAGAATTACATTTTCTGAATGTGCAAAATATGCGTTTCGCTGTAGCACTTTCATTGAAATGTCCTTTACTTTATCAGTTGGAAACTGACGCACTCTTTCAATGAGTTTGAAAAAAAATTTTGCCCCATCAGTAATCTTATTTTCTTTTTTGATATTGAACCAAGTTGGAAAGCAGATTTTCAAACAAAAATTTGTCAATTGCACCAAACTTTTTGAAGACTGTTTTGTTGATGTATAAAAACGAAGAATGCGTCAGGCCAAAGTCAGCCAACTTGAGTGAACAATGGGGCCGATCTGAAGCTTTTGCAAATCAGGTCTACGTATCCTGACATGACTGCTAGGCATATTCGGTATCCATAATATTGATCTGAGCTGAGATCATCCACAATATCATCAGGCAATTTTGGAAAATTTGCATTTTCAATTGATTCAAAATTTTTCACTGGCCAAGTTGATACTTTTCCATTCAGTCTTTTTCCCACAGGCCCCGAAAAACTGTCAGGACTTTTAGTTGTTCCATCCAATTCAAGAAACACATGCCTTAGAGGCAACTCGTTGCAGTGCAAAAGGTAGACTACCCATTGTAATAGTCTCCCCAGTTTCTCTTCCAAGCACCTAATGAATCCAGCTTTGTTTCCCGTCATTGATGCAGTTCCATCTGTTCCTACAACTTTTAGGGTGTCACTTAACTCGGTACCTTTAATAGCATAATATACCTCATTTGCTATGGTAATTCCTCTACCATCTTGTGGAGAGACATGCGTTAAGTAACAAGCACCAGGTTCCCCAACAACAACAATGTGTTCTTGGAGCTCAGTTTTATGATAATATATGCCAGTTTGTGCGTCGTGTTCAGTTAGTAAGGTAGCGTCTTTTCTTCCATCAATGTGGATCCCGTCAGTGAACTTGTAAAATATTACTTCGTCTTCACTGATGTTTCTGTGTTGTTTCTGTGTTTTTCTCTTTCTCTTCGTAACTTGTTTTTGTCAATGACATACGTTTTGTCCAAATCCGTAACAAAGCCAGCATCTTTCAGTACAGCATTTGCTACAGCTGCACTTGCCCTGTCAGATAGTTGATAACGTTCTGACATCATAGCTAAAGTTGGCCACTCCATCCTGTTTTGCTCATTCCGTTCTTGTGAAAACAACTCTTCTGAAGATATCGACTCAGACTTTGACAAGGATTGAGAAGCACCATGGTCTGAATTGTCTGATGTGTAGGCAAAAATACTTGCACCAGCACCTACGTTTACTGATAGGAGTGATGAATCCAATAACTTTTGTTGGCCCAGTGCTCTTTCAGCAAACTTTACATCAGAGGTAGTTAGTGTCTCAAGTATATTGAAACACTTCATCAACCTTGGTCCTTTTCGGTCAGAATAGAATTCGAAATCATTGTCTGTCATTCGAAGTAGGTGTTGTCTTTCAAGCTGTCTTTTCTGCTGGTCGTCAGAGCAAAAAATGTCGAAAATCTCATCCATAGCTCATCCATATCTCACATCCATAAGACCCCTCTTTTTTCAAGATTTTTTTTCGGTCTACCCGAAAAACACTATAGCAGGTTTCGCTTTAGTTGGAACCAGCTGTTTTTGGGAATGAATAAAATTTATTCTACAAATGCATTTGCATTCATTTTGTTTGTTCGTTTCATTTTGTGCTAACTAGATTGCCTGCTTATGTTTCATTAGCACTGAAATATTTAAAAAATAGAAGAACATTTTCAGACGACGCAAAAAGTACAGATAGGGGGCGATTTTCAAAGAAAGATCCGCAGGGGCGCCACTGCACAAAAAGGGTTGAAGACCACTGATCTAGACCAAGGGTGAGCAAGTGGGCAAACGTTCTCTACGGAGAACCACATTGAAAACTTTATTGCTACCGAGGGCCGCACATGTTGCATTGTATTTTATCGGGGGCCGCATATATTACAAAATACAATAGCCACTTCCGGTTTGGTAAAAAAGCGGTTTCGAATGAAACGTGTGGAATAAAATCGCGAGAATTCTAATCTAAATGTCTACGCACGTGTGGCTGCCCCGCAGCAGGCACGCGGCCTGCGGGCTGTAGTTTGCTCACCCCTGATCTAGACCTTTCGAAAAGGCAAAGAAAAAATTGTAAGCTGCACAACTGATGAAAAAACATTACAAGCCGCGGGTTACAGTTTTAACTAAGCGGCTTTTGATATCGTCGAGTGGTAGAAGTCGATGTGCTTCGTCAAAATCTCATCGCTTATGCTGCCTTATTCAATTGTTCGTATTCAAAAGATGTGACGTACAGATGGTTGATCATATTCATAACTGAGTAAGCGGAACAAAAAATAGTCCGAAATTCTTGCTTTCAAGTATTTTCCAGACTGTTGGAAACACTACTTATGCATGAAAAAGAACGACTAAGGCTTCTAAATATATTAAAAGCATTTTCACTCTACACCAGCGTCGGAATGAACCCTTTTTATATCTGCTATCTTTCCTGCGGTTTAAAGACAGGGCAATGCAAACTTGTCAACTTTGGCCAGCTAAACCAAGTACAGTCTGTGATACTCTACTGAAATCGATCACTGCAAAAGTTTTCCCGGTAAACGTCAGGCATCGGGAAACTTCTTTGTTAACTACAAAAATAGAAAAATAATTCTGCAGTGATTAATTACCCAAATAAATCCAGATCAGAATTTGCACCGTTTATCAGGAGAACTTGAATGTGAAGTGAAGATATATGTGGACGTCAACGTGCGCAAATAAAACCGTGCAAGTCGTTCGAGTAGACGAGTCGTAGAACATACGTAATCAATTGCGTGTTCGCACAGCAAGGACTTGCCCTCCGACATCAGGAAATATCTCGCAAGGTCGCATGAGCGTGCGAAGTCCCTAGTTCAGTTCATTAACACGTCTTTGTGAATGCGTTCGTTGATGAATAAACAACATGATTTAGAGACCATGGGCTGATCAAGCTTTTCAGCAGTTACAGACTGTTTACAAAACCTTTGAGCATTGCGGTCCCTCAAAACCGTCTTGTTTTTTAAATTCGTTTCAATTATTTTCAAATTTATTTGATGTTATTCCATTGTACGTTTCTGTGAAGGGAGAGCATTAATGTCAAAGGCTGTTTTAAAAAATTGAGTTCGGTTCAGTTTGCAACTCACATTTGAAAGACTACCAAGTATTCCTTGCCCATTTCAATGCTTATACCTCTTGCCGATGCGCTGGAGCCAGTGGCGTAGCCAGCTCAAAATTTGGGAGGGCAAAAAATTTGAGGGGTGGGCAAAATGTCTGATTTTAGGCGAATAACACTATTTTGTTTGGGATACCGCATTTTAAAGCACAAAATGACTGTGTATGCTAAAAATTTTGTGGGGGCATGACCCCCTGGGTCCCCCTGACTACGACTATGGCTGGAGCTCTTTACTTTGTTTGAAAAGAAAAACCGGGCATCGTTAGTCAAACCACGGAATTCACGCCAGATTTTCTCGTAAAAACGCTTTTTATTGAGGTTGTGAAATTTTCTGATCAAAACGGATGCCTCTAGAGCAGTCCTCGTATTGATCTCTCCAGTACAGAAGACCAAGAACTTTGTGGTGATATCCCTGCTTTCATGCTGAGGTTGGTCAATGGTCATCCAAATATAATTCACAGATTTTTAAACCAGGAAATTTTTAAAAAATTGGCAGTGGAAGTTTTTTGGTCTCGGGCATCTCTTCCAGGAACGTATGTACTATTTGGTCATTGCAAAAAGGCTACTTACCGCCACTTTATGCACCAAGCATTTTCCTTTGTTTTGAAAAATGAAGCAGTCGACTGTGGGCAGAAACAATAATTTAGTGCAGCTACTTGAAAAATCCAAGAAGTTTAATATGGGTAAAGATGGTGAAACTTTACAGCATGACGCCGTAATGTCAAAAATTGTCAAAAATATCGAAATCGGTTTTCGGTACTTACCATCACCTTTACTCGCTTTGTTGGAAAGGGCAACAAACTCCTCATACTGATCTTTAATAGGTCTTCCTGCCGCTTCATACCATCCTTTCCACGCGTACTTCAGTTCATTGTAGTCGCGGGATTTCTTCATAATTGCAGTCAAATCTATAGACCCATGAAGTTAATTTTTCAGTCACACTTTGGCCATTCTATTCTAGGAACAGTTCTTATAAATGACTGGAAAAAATTTTGAACAGCTTATAGTTTCGGCAGTCTGCAAAAATTAGGAAAACAGGTGATCAATTTCAATACAAAATTATATATCCTTGTTCTTTGAGCAAAAAATTTGCAAGAATGACAAACAAAACCACCCAAAACCCTACATGTTAAAAATCTTTAAGGAAATTGGCATCACATAAAGATCCTGAAACAGTTTTCTGAGGCAGAGATTTTGGCTATTCTACGTTTCCTTCTAAAATAGTCCATACAAGGGACAAACCAAACGTTTAAAATTTTTTGACTAATTGTGTTGATGATATTACTTTCCGTTAATTCCGATGACATCAATGATATGTTGATCGATTTATAGATTGTATAGCATAGAACCTATACAGTACCTGGATCAAGTGGAAGCTGTCGCCCGTCTGGCATTTCCGCTTTAGCAGTACTGTATGTCGCTTTCATGGAGCTTGTAACACTGTTGTACTGCAAAACAAAGATTACTCGAGTAAGCCGGAGATTAAGTAGATATTCTACTTTTTATAACACATGAATACTACATATCTATGTCTGCCGTCAAGTCAATAACAAAAACATTAACTACATAAGAGTGGACAGCGTTAACGTTGAGTATTGAACACAAAAAGTTGCTTGTGCTGAACCTCAAACTAAAAAACGGCTTTCATAGAAATAATACGTGTTGTAAGAAATGAGTATCTGCTTGAAACGGCATTTAGAGATTTTTTAAGCGTTTGTACACAAACCAAGCAGCATTTTAATGTATCAACCATGCGCTTACGAACAACGATTGCGTAAATAAAATATTAACCTTGCTTCTTGCCAGAGAGCTTTGCTTAAAATAGTCGGGTTATTTTGTTTGTTAAGGTTTGTTATATGAAGCATGTTACTGCTTAATCATCTGCAAAATAAACAAGGAACAAACTCCTTTTCCAAGTATTATGATGACTTTTTGCAAACTTGCTACGTACTTGGCAAAATAAAAGGGTTATGAAAATGTTACACAAAACGGGTTTGAAAGTAGAGTTCATAAAATAGCGATGGTGATTTTATATTGATGCACCCAGGACTGTTTGCCATAAACATCGAAAATTATGCAGTATTTTTTGAACAAAAAGATCTCTATCACTACAAAGATCTCCAACCACCTGAGGTATAGACTTCTGGAAACTTGTCTTTTACGAGTATCTTTAAGACAAAAATTCCTATTTTTTTACCTCAAAATAAAAAATAATAAATTATTTCTGAACAAAATAATACACCTAATCCAGGTTTTTTTAAGGTGTCTTAGGGACCCGATTCGGGTCCCTAGAATTGAAAATCGTGTCCCTAGAATCAGAGAAAATTATCATCGGGTCCCTAGAATCATAGAAAATCGGGTCCCTAGAATCAGAGAAATCAGGTCCCTAAAGATCCATATCGGGTACCTAACATTTTCCTTAAAAAAACCTGACCTAATCGAAAGAAATAAAGTGCTGAACAAATTTTATAGAAGAAAAAATTATCTCAGATATTTGAGTAACACAGTAACACAACAAATCCGTACAGTTTGATAGCTGCAGGACAGCATCTTTTTAGTTTCTTGTAATGCAAAGGTTTAATTACATACCTGCTCTTGCTCCGTTTTGTTCAAATTAGCAGTGTGCAGAACCTTGATGCGTTCTATTTGTCTTCTGACAAGTTTATCTATAAAAGAAGCATACACCAAAATAAAATCCGGAGATACGCAAAGATTAATGAATTAGTGGTTCATGGTCAAACACAGCTACAAAGTCGCAGTGCAAAATGGGTTATGCAGACTTGGTGGTAAAGTATGCTTTTACGCGAAAACAGGCAGCCCTGTTTAGTTGCGTATTCCTTTCAAACCACATTCAAGATGTTAACCGGAATAATCTTACATACTCAAAATGTGCCTTGAGCTAGAGGGGAGGAGTTGCGCTCATTGCTTCTGTATCAAGTTGTGCTTGAAGGAAACAGAGCTGTGATATATCAGTAGATTGTATTGTTTTTAAATGGAGTTTAGATGTTTGTTTACACTCGCAAAAGCTGATCTGTAGGTAATAAGTAGTAAAGGGCCCATTCCGAGATAAACCTGTCGTTGTCTTATAAAAATACGCATAAAACTGTGAAACCTACAGTTGGAGCTAAAGGCTTGCATAAGCCTTGAGACAGCTCTAATCACAAGAATCGAAAGAGGCCAATCTCTACAGAGACACAATTGAACTCACTGTTTTAACCCATGAAGCCCGCCATGACTACGAAATTAGACCAACTTCTCTGTTTTACGTTAGATCAGAGTTTCCCAATCTTTTTTGGCTAGCGCCCCTTTTTCTGACAAACGAATTTCTATCGACCCCTACCATGCCTAGCACACGTATCAACACAATTTTTTCGTATTGTATATTTGGGATGTTTGAAAATGATTAAAACAAGAATGAGCGCAAAGGTGCATTTCACTATAAAACTTAATTTAGTAAATTAACTCATTTAGCAGTCGGAAACTGTTAGAGTTAATGGTTTGGAAACTGTTAGAGTTCATGAAGGGTTCGATTTCGTTTGAACAGCATTAAACTTGGACAAGAAGGTGTTGGCTTTAATGAGGTTAACACCATTCCCCTGCAATTGTAAATTAACTTCATTGAACTTCGTGAAGGTATTGGTGGACTGTGACAGCCACGATACTGTATCTATGACACCCTTTGACAGTCACCTTCTGTGTGCAGCAACAGGCGTACAAACTCTCTTCATCATTATCCAAGTGCACCACATTGCCTAAACTTAGCAGAACACTTCTAAACCATTTGGTGTCCTTTGATCAAGCAATCCATTAATACTCTGCCACATTTTTAGTAAATTTTGAGTTCGGAGCAGTGCAGGATTGAATTTAATCTGCATATTTTAAACGTTTTTGAACTTAGCCGTGACACTTGCAGTCGTCCACTGGCTCTACCATCTCTCTCTCCCTGGATTTCCTTGGCGCTGCTTAAGCTGAAACGCACTTCTGTTTTCCAGAATCTTTTCGATTCCCTTTAGGTAACTTAATCTTGTTGGCACCTAACACTCTCTGTAAAAATATATAAGTTGCTTTTCTACTTTTGAATTGAACTCGTACAAGGTTATTATAATATTTGTGATCATTAAACCAATCCATCCAAAATTAGCTCACGCTTTTGGTTACAGGCTGAGTCTAAGTGCAAGCGTGCATTCTCAAACCTGACCGGTGATAGTCACTGTAACGAAACAGGCATTGTTAAGTAGCAGTTTACCCGGGTGCCAAGAAGTACAGCTGAGAAAAATGCCAATCATAATCATTTAATTATAGCGGAGAACACTTTTACTGTGCAGCTTACCTTTAGTGATGGAAACTGCAATTCATCAATTTATCTCCTAGCATTTCACCTTTGTTTTGTTTCCAAAACGCTAAGTTTTTGTTTACAAATTACATGAATACATGTTTGTTGATCATACTGTTTTTTATGACGTTTGGTCACTCAAAGGTAGTAAGACAACAGAAATGTAATTATTAACTGGGTCTCCTATCGCCCTCCAACCGCCCATTTCTGCTTCACCGCCCCCTTAGAGTTTCTCACTGACCCCAAGGGGGCGGTACCGCCCACTTTGGGAACCACTGCTCTAAGATAAGCGACAGTGAGTCGCAACAGGCGGGTATGCTGTGCCAGCGGAAGATCATGAATTGAAATGCAACACCAAATAAAGAATATAGTGAAGCATTAGTTGTTCTCAACTTTTCTTAATCAACGCAAAATACCCATAGGCGGACAGAACAATAAGCCTATGTAGTGCTTCCTCTTTAGATTGTACCACAGGAGCTTTACAATGGAAAACCCTTGAAAGCACATTTCACCAAAACTTTCCCATTGTTGTGGAGTCTATACTGTATGTATGTAAACTTGACTAAACATTTTAGGGCACAATTGCCTGAGTTAACAGTTCCTGAAAAAAAACTCAGATCGATTTACTTCGATATTTAAAAGATCATCTTTTGCCTCACATACCTCAGTTCTTTCAGTTATAACGCAGGAAACACTGCCCACTACGCTCAGGTGTATGTTCAACCTGACAATTTCTAAACGTTAGTTGGCAACCTTCCTGCCTTAAACAAGGTTCTAGTAGAAGCACTTAGCAGTGCAAATTTTGCTAGAACCAGCAAGTTTAGCTCACGTGTGTAACAGCTTTGCACAAAGCAAATATGGTAAAACAATGTCCAAAATTATTTCTGATAAACACTGCTTTTTTGCAATTCATTGCCATACAAGTACCAAACACAACCCATTTATCTTTCGAGTAATTAATCTCCACAAAGACTGCGCAGGTGAATCTATCAACATATTTTTTAGGGTGCATCGCTTGTCTAAACCAAACCAGTCTATGACCGTGAACTTAACCTCCGGACCTGGTTCTATATGCAGTCAGCAAGAACTCATATAAATTTAAATTTTTATCTGATAATCTTTATATAATTTTCCTACCCACCTTAAACCCACTTAATCAGGCAGATTTGCCTCAGTGCAATATTAAAAAAGTCATAAATTACTTCAGGACGACACGATAAATTGATCGCATCGCCATAAAATAAACTCTAAACCATATGACCTTAATGGAGACAAATGGCGCAACTTGCGATGAGTAGCTATAAACGTGGCCTTCTAAAACTTCTGTTGAAAGCCTAGCTTAAAACACTGCTGCCGTTTTCCACAAATCATGAGGCTACACTATATAAACAGTGAACAGAGAGCAATAAGGTTAACTTAGTCTTGTTGTTAACCAATGCAAGCATTTGTTGTTTGAACTGAAAAAGCAGGGTGACAAGGTAATGTTATTTTGTGTTTGAATTTTTAGGAATGCTTGATAACCACGCTTTGACCAAAGAAAAATTTTGGTAGAAAAGTGGTTGTGCGAATTATTCAAAGAGAGCGTTTCACAGGCTATACGCTGCACGCAATTCTGGCATTTTCTTTTCCGCACTCACCGGTAATTTGTGTTGTATTGGGAAAGCTATCTTTTGCCCGCTGTCCATATTTAAGGATGAACACACTTGCTTTCAACCTCTCGTTGTTCTGTAAAACCAGAATAAAGCTTTCAAATAGGTAGTTTTTTAAAGCAGATGTTAAACCAAGGTCGTAGGCTAAACTCAATACTGCATACTCTGGTGTAAATGGTAGTACACAATTCGCTGGCCGGCCAGTTTATTGCACGCAAACCAAATATATTCTGTTCGTGATCGGCATCTCACAAAATTTTTTCTATAATCGGCCGCAGTGCTAAAACGGTAGAAAACCACTGCTCTGCAGTAATAGCTCGTGATAGTTTTTTCGAGTATTTTTTTTTTGTTTTGGAAATTTGCCGAAACGTTGCAATGCAAATGTAAAAACAGGACGCTCCTGTGGACGTATTGTGTCATAATACAAAATGCAAATATATGTGAAGAAAAACAAGTTTTCTAGACCAATGTCAAAGACGTAATTGTGGTTTTGATTTGAAACAAAAGATATGTTTTGTTTCTTTTGCGTAAACTCTGCGTTTTACAGAAATAATTCAGAAATTTATGGAGTGCACGACGATCTCAAGATAGCAGTAAAAATCTATGCAAGCTGGTGTTCCATGTATTATAAACAGAAATAATCAAATTTAAGTTGATCATTATTATTTCTATAAATTGCAAAAGTTTTTTAGTTTTAAACACTACTCGTTTATCAATAATTGGTATAAAATGATCCGTTGTTTTTTCAATAATTGATTCTTAATTGCAACACAGCCTCTTTCCAGCTAATACAATAAAGCACTTATATATCAGTTGATCGCAATACATCCCCCGCCATTCATTTTAGACATGAATGCGAATCCTGATAATTTGAGACCGTTCATGCTCTAACAGTTTTTTGAAACTGTTCAAAGGAGACATTCGCCTGTGGACATTTCTAAAACTTACTTGACGGAAAATTTATAACCTAAACCTTAATAAAAGTTTCAACATTGAAATGTCTAGGAAACAAATTTTACTTCATGTGATACATCAGCGGTTCTCAACTTTTTTGATGAATTCCTCCCTTTGCTCATTTTGGAACTTTTCATTCTTTCCCTATTGCACAAATTGAGTAGGGTGGCTGAAAGGGTTAAAACGTCATTTTTGCGATGACTCGGATTGACTCAGATTGCACGATGTGGGTTGAATCATAATCCTAGTGGCGTTGTTTCGTTCTTTCAATAAGCCATTATCATACACTATTGATAATTAGCTCTGCTTGGTGAATTCCAAAAAGCAGCATGTTCAACTGGGAAATTAAGCCAAAGTATCACTCAGAAAACTTGAAATGCACTTAAACATCTAACTAAGCAGGATGCATTAATGATATAACAATGCAATAGATAGCATCATTGTTTAATTTCGTGACAGAAAGATAAAAATGAAACAAAAGTACAATCAAAACACATTGAAATACACCAGCAATAAAAAAGTTTTAAATATCAATTTAGTCAACGTTCGACTCAATCAATGCGAAATGTGTTCCTGTTTTTCATCGGAGAGTAATTGGATACGCGGCCAGGCTGGTAACAGTGCACAACGCAGATTATCCTCAACATCAAGTCTATTTCTTTGTGTGCTTATAATTTGGACCAGAGTTGAAAATCCTCACTCACACTAATGGATACAAAAGAGATGAGAATGCGAAGAGCTGCTTCTGTTGTTTCAGGGTAAGAGTTTTCATTCCAATCCAGAATTGCTGAAGATAATCTAGCAATATATTCTTTCTCACCTGCCTTTTACCTACCACGGTGTAACTTATTATTCGGGTTCGTAGGCTAGTATTGAAACTACAACTGGAAAATGGTCTTTATATTGACACCAATAACTTATTAATAAAATTGGGACAAAAACTTCTACAAAAACTATTTGTTGTCAAATAATGGAATAATGGCACTAAATGCTGTCAACAAAAACGTGTGATAGTTCACTAATTAACTTGCAAATATTAAAGAATTTGACAGAATTTGGACACATTCAACGACACGCCGTCGTGCAAACTTGGGACGAATTCAGGTTCATTTTTTAGTTTTACGCATCGTTTTACTCAAAGAAGGTTAATTGATCTTGGGTGCCTCGTAGTTCGTACTGGGTTAAGAAAAACACCCACATGTCCAAAACGTTGAACAGACTATTGCTCAGCATTAACGCTTTGTTTTATCCACTGAAGTTGCGTAACGTCTCTACTCTTTTGTAACGCTTTCGAACATGCATCACAGTGGTTCTCAAACGGGGAGGAATTCCTCCACAGGGTGGAGTTTGATGAATTTAAGCAAGGAATTTCCACTCTATAGTTAAGTTACTTATTCATTGTAAGTGTTGTACTTCCTTTTCAAGTTGACACTTTTCAAGTCTTATCGCTTAAAGAAATAAGATCTTGATGGAGCCAATACATACACAAACAATGATTGCTTAATTAACAAACACTTTATTAATCATCTATAATAAGAACAAACAAACGACGAACATTTTAGCTGTACATGCTAAGCGTTGTAATTTTAAAGTTTTTAGCAATGCCAATAGACGATTTCAAAATTTCAGTTTTTGAATGCACCACCGGATGTTTTTGTCGCACTTTCAATATCGCGTAATAAAGAAAAGTTCTACTCTAGGTCAGGGGTTCCCAGCCTGGGGTACATTTGCTTGTGTGAAGAGGTACGTTTAAGGGGAAAATATATTTATTTCCAAATATTCTAACATAGAAAAGATCTATTAAAGCTTTAGTGGATTTTTGATATTTTACTCAGCTTTTTTGTCATAAAAAAATGTTAGGGGTACATGCTCATCTGTCGAAATGCGGAAGGGGTACATGGTCAGAGAAAGACTGGGAACCTCTGCTCTAGGTAAATAAACAAAACACCTTGCTGTTCCTGATTTGGTTGCTTACCATAAGTTGTTGATTGTAATCAGTTATATTGGTATTATAATTCCATGAAGCTATTGCTGCATCGTAGAGAACTTTTTCAGCTTCTTCAGTGTAATTTTGTGTGAAGTTAAAGGCTTTTTCTTGTAGATCTTGTGCACGCTGATGACTGCAAACAGTGGAGAATCTAGAATGAACAAACTGGGGGGGGGAACTGCAGGGCCAAGAAAAAAAGTAGGGGGTTCAACATAATTGTCTCTCCTGCATGGTGATTTTCCGTTGTAATGAAGATTGATTTGCTGTGATTAAACGTATCAAACCCAACATAGGTTTGTAAATATCGTCAAAACCGTCTCCAGAAAGCCTTCAAATCGTTCAAAATTTTGCTAGCTGAAAGTTATATGCTGTATATGTCAATCAAACGAACTTGAACGTGCAATCAAGCAAAAATTGGGGGGGCAAGCAGGGGGCCAGCCACAAATCTGGGGGTCCATGGCACACCCAGACCCTCCCTTAGAACCGCCACTGATTGCAAAAGTAACACCGATGACGCGGTGAAAAGCAGGCCCGTAACTAAGGGGGATCAAGGGGGGAGAATCCCCTCTGCAAAACTTTTCGCTCCCCTTGGAACAATGTGTTGGACATAATTTAAAAGTATTGGATATAGTTTGAAAAGTTTGGACCCTTCTCAGAAAACTCTTAGCCACCACTGGTGTACCAAGCTGGTTACGGGCCTGGTGAAAGGGCGGAGCTTAGTTAAACCCTTTAAGGACCGCAAAAGACGATATATCATCAGAGACTATTTCAGCCATAACTCGCCAGGAGATTGAGCTAGAGAGGTGTTCAAACCATCGATGGATTCGGAAAGTTTTCTAGTTTCGATTGAAAAAGAACATTTTCAGTTTTGGGTTTAGGGTTCTCTTTGGGTGACGTTGCAAATGGGGGTGTTTTTGGCCAACTTCACCTGGCCCTGGGCACCAACAGAACGAGCCATGTTTTTGACTCAAAGTATTTTTGGAATCTAGGCTATCATTCAAGTCTTTAGAGCCCTTGATTGACTTTCTAGCAAATCTGGAGTCAAAATTATGCAGAAACGTCATTTACGTTACACTTGTAATTGCCCACAAGAATTTCAAGATACTGTACTGTAAAACATAGCTCCAAATGCAGCTGAAATTTTCATAACTATTTAACACTAATTTGTGTGCAGAAAGTTATGACATGCTTTCTGCAAACCTTAAAATAATTTTTAGAACTCAGTAGGTCAATTGATGACGTTCGTGTATTACATTCGTAAGTATTTAATGCTTGAGAATGTCTAAGACCCATAATGTTGAAAACGAAATTTTCAGAACTGAATTGGAAGGTAAAATGGTGAAAGATTGACTACAGCCTTGAGTGGTCTATTGGCAAAAAATGAGAAGCATAAGAGTGTGGCTCACTACGGTGCGACATTTGCCATACAGAGAAAATATGACAGATTATTGCAATCTAACCACCCAAAGTCAGGAGTTGAAAGAGATATTTTCATTTGGGGTGGCCACTGGGGAGCAAATCAGGTTACTGGGGGCCGTCATCTTTATGAAACAAAGCGAAGTTGAAGTTTCTCAAACGTCAAACAAAATTATTGTGGAACACATGGAAGCCCAAGCTAAATTTTTGGGGACATGACTGACAGAACTCCTAGCTTCTACCCTGAGCAAAAGCATTTGCGACAGAAGCGAGATCAAGTTAACATGTGGACACAAAGTTGAGTTTAAAACTAGCTAGCATTTAGCAGTCCGAAGAAGCGAGGCAGTGTAGCATAACACTAATCATGGGACTTCAGTGAGAAAAATGAACAAAAGATTGAAGCAATGAGTAACGATTGTATACAGTCATAAATTGATCCATGTCAGAGGCATATCGCGCCCTCGTTATTAGAAGCCGACTTTTGCAAACGAAGAAGACATAGAGCGGGGTCCAGAAAGAAACGCCTGCCGTGACAAAATATCTGAACTCTTATCGTTGTAATATAGTACTCTCAGGTCAAATATAAAGCAATAGAGTTATGCCATTGGGAATGGCAGCAAGAGAAGCCATGCTTTTTAGGTCACTATTCAGACAGCACATCAATGGGTGGAATGTGGCTGTGTGTGAAAAACTTCGTGATGCCAGAAATGTTTTCTTCTGCTGGAAAGACAATATATGCCCCAAAGTGGACCGTTGTTTGAAAATATAAAAGAAAGGCTGAAAGATTTCAAATGTTCATTGACAGCCTGTGGTACTGCAAAGGTAAGCACAAAATAGACGCACATGCAAGTGCTATGCAGCACCACAATCAGTTTATTTTTAGGTTAGAAAATGACGCAGATCCGGGTGTATTCTCACTCAAGCAGTCTGTATCCTATTATGTAAACAAAAGCACCCCAATATTTGCAGTAACAGAACCAATCACAATCTATTCTTAACAAAATTGATGTACCTATCATGACTGTCGGAAGGATTTTTCCATAGTGGATTTTTTCAAGGGATGGCCCGAGGATTTTTCCAGGAGGGTCAAACAGTGGTGAAATTTCCTTTTGCCAAGTCGAAACTAAGAGAAAAAGTTTTGTGCTAAAAGATTAATAGGAAAATATCCAATTTCAAAATCGAGGTGGACTAAGGCCACACCTTGCCCTCCCCTTCCGACGCCGATGGTAGCTATGTGTATAGTAAGACTGCCGTTGAGGTAGTATAGGAATCAGACCATGCAAGTGAGATGGGGCACTTGTCTTTCAGACCGTTTCGCTGCAACCAGAAGAGTGAGACGAGGGGGTGTTCTCAATCCATATCTACGCAATATCTGCTATGATGAACTCTCAGTTCTGTTTGGCTCAGCCAGAGCGCGATGCATTGTGGGAAACATGGATGTGAACCTGCAGATTTGTGCTGATGATGGAAGCGTTTGGTCCAGGTTTTCAGTGCTACCTCTGGGCAGTGTTAAATCCAGTTCATTTTCAGTGTCTGGTATAATTGCTGACAAGTTGGATTGTGTGCTGCAAACAATGAAAAAATTTGATAAAATTACATGGTAGGCAAACATAAGACTTTATGTTTTGTGCTATCTTACCATCTACTTTTAATGAACTTGTCGAGAAATTGCAAATG
>Ga0210059_1001642_pt1 | contig 34097 bp, 21 predicted proteins | sample Ectturendosymbi2_FD_188042 | JGI IMG/M metagenome (GOLD analysis project Ga0210059, IMG submission 188042) | Ecteinascidia turbinata endosymbiont from Florida, USA - Sample 2 (SPAdes) (version 2) | ecosystem: Host-associated > Tunicates > Ascidians > Unclassified | place: Key West, Florida... | reverse complement strand
GAAACAACAAAAAGAAACATGCATCATTTAATGTGATGTGTGAGCTTGCTTATTTTTACAAAGTTCGTCGAATCTTTGAAGAATTTGTGAAACTGCCACCACCATTTCCCTCTCAAGATTTATTCGTGATCGATATATTTGGTTTTAATCACGGCCATGGCAGAAAATCCTGCATCGCATAAATAGCCTATACGACGTAGCGAAAGGGATAACTACCCGTAGCTTTTTTCGCTAAAGCTGTGTCTTCGTCGTTCAATGAAATGCAAAAATTTGTAGGATTTACTGAATAAATCTTTCTATCCGGGGAATTATCACAAGTAAGGTCAATATGGTCTTCTTTTTCTTGTTCAGCAAAGGAGGATAGATAGGCTGGAGAAAACGATGGCGAATCCGTTCATAGCTTGACAAATTCTCCGCAAAATAGGCCTACTGAGGAAAATTTATTCTCGAGTTTAGATAGATGTTGCAAAAATATATACATCGTAAATTTGAAGACAGCATCTCTCATTTCTTTTCAGGGAAATTAGACAAGAAAGTAAATCACTGAGGAATTACAGACATGTTTGTTTTATCTTCCTCCCACAATGATAGTATTTCGTTGAAAGCTGCAATTTTATCTGATACGTCAACCATATTTTTATCCGACCATTGCATAGAAGTATTGAGTTTATTTAATTACCCCAAATTTAAATCAATATTCATTCTGCGCTAAGATATCAGTAAGTTATTTATTTTTGTAACTGACCACCGTAGCCTTCATTTGTCTGACGCAAAGTAAATTCAAATTGTGCAATACGTTTATTAGTAAACATTGTTTACTAAATAATAACTACAGTTACGAACAACAACTGTTCTTTGGTAATGGCATAAAGGTGCACTGAATTTTGCTGTTCTTAGCTCAATGAATAAAACTGCACTAAGTTTACTTTTGTGCGACGGCCTTGGAAAATTGAAGCGACGCACCAGGCCGTCGCGATGCACACTTTGAGAACCTTGGGTTGACTCTTTCGATCAGCCAATCTCTCTTTCCAAAAAATATCTAAGCACAAGATGACCTACAACTCCTAAAAAATAATACTCTATGCTGCTGCGTATTTTTGATTACACTACAATGATCACATGCTTTGAAATAAAAAATGCTGCGGCAGCGAAATGCTCGCAGTGTCGAGTTCCGCATCAGCAAATGTCAACCGCCTTTGAAGCCAGTTCGTGTCTGTTTGCATAGTTGGTTGAAGGCAGCAAACGCATGGACAACAGTAAACTGCAGAGCGGCTTTTGACAAGCGTTTACATATTCCCAATGTTTGAGGCGTAATCTGATAGACTGCAGTGCGAGTTTCAACAACGATTTTATTGGTAAATGGGACTCAGGCAGAAGAATGCTCCTTAATTTTTAAAATTTTCATAGAGAGCCACAAGTACAGGTTGATAAATGACGCGGGTTCCTTGCAAAGTCTAAAACTACTTGTAAAGATGCATGTAATTCTGACCAGAACACCATCGCCTGTGTAGCAAGTGAAAGTGATACATCCACCCAGGGTTCCCAAGAGAAATCTTTGCAGGCGGAAGAAAACCCATTTGGGGCCCCTAAGACTCGCAAAATTATTTTGAAATAAATAGAAATTCAGGCTAATTAATGTGCATCAAACTTCAACAAGAAGTGCTCGTTTATTGGTCATACGAAACATTATGTTAAAACATACCGTTATTCAAGTAATGTGACAATATTACCATTTTTAAACATGACTTTCAAATGTTAATAGTAAAATCGTATCGAGTAAGACATTACAAAAATATGCCGCAGTCTCAGAATGAATGGAGTCGATCGAGGTTGAATAAAACGCTGTTAGTGAAATGAGACTGCGACTTCATTGAGTAACAGTATCCTTGTAATGAGCTTTCTCATTATAACAAGAATGCAGGGACAGAACGAAATATTGTCAACCGACTATTGCTTATATTTTTGAACGCGAGCCCCACTAAATAGCCACACGGCCACAGGCCAGCCACCACTGCTTTAAAGCATTCTGTCGAAATACTGTAAGTGGTTAGTTTCTCCTGCATGGTTTCGAAGTCTTCAGATATCTGGTTATGTCCGCTAATCCTAAACGCACATTCGATCAGCGCCAGTTTAACAATCATCAAAACGCACAGTACACCGAAGCGGGGCACTATAAGCACTTGCGTCCTACACTGCAGTTATCTCTTAATTTTAAAATTTTTAGTTATATTACACATATGCGCAACATTCGAGGGCTACTGCTATTGGATTAGATTTTATTGTGAAGTGGTATGTTTTCATTCAAATTGCACTTGAAGTGTCTCTTAGTTTGAAACTCTTGGTTTATTGGAAAGAGTTTTTATTAAAGATTTATTTGAAAATGGAAGACGTAAAGAAAAATAATTCAGTTCAATGAACAGACTGGGACAGTAATCGTGAATGTCTTAAATTCGACAAAGTTGTCAAACATTCAAGTTCAACAGAAATAATTACTGCTAATAATATCAATGCATCATATCAGGAAAATCCACTGCCAGCAATTCGCATTAAATACGTCACACTAGCTTACCAAATCCTATAGGTCAAGCCAGTTTTATCATCGGGATTAATTTCGCTACATTATTCTGAGTCTGTTAGTAACAATCACTCAAATGTTTCTTCAATCTCGGGCCCCTCTGTAGCTGTCGGGCCCCGGAACAATGTACCTGCCGGACCCCCTCTCACAGGCCTTGCATCCAGCACAGTGGCGACTCAAGCACTCGAACTTAGTCCGAGTCTTCCATTGAGATTAATATTGTGGAAAGTGAGCTTGCTTTGTATATTTGAGCCCCCACCCACTTCACTGATTAAGGCTGTTAACCAGGGGCGGATCCAGAAAGGGGCGATCGCACCCCCTAAAATTTGCGAAAATATCTTTTTTCACAATGAATTTGTAAAATTCGGAAAATACCTTTCGCGATAAAAGGACATTTTGTCGTCCATTGTTTTGTCATAGCAGTGTTGTGAAGTTTACGTCATCTCTCTTACAATAGCGAAGCTGTTAAGAGACTTGACTACCAGATAATACTGAAATGCCCCCCTTAACCTTACTGACTGGATCCGCCCCTGCTGTTAACTCGAGCTCTTTTGTCTGGGCCTTGTCACTGTTCACATATTTTCGTTCCATGTCTGGCCTTCCGTGTTCATGTTACAGGCAGGCCCATAACTGTGGGTGGCCGAACTCCCCTAGAAATTTTTCTCCCCCCTGGAAAACTGTGTGGATATAGTTAAAACTATTGGACATAGTTTTAAAAACTTGGGCCCTTCTCAGAAAACTCTTCGCCCCCCTAGTGTTCCAAGCTGGTTACGGGCCTGGTTACAGGTGACTATAATCAAAAAATATCGTTCGTGGTAGGCGTTCTCTCGACTTCGTTCGCTCGCGTTTTACTCGGGCCGCTCCCGTCGCCACGTGGGGGTTTTGCTGTGCTTATCCCCCCAATAACAGCTGCAAGCCCCCCTAAATCGAAATATGAAACATTTAAGTCAGTAGAGTTATGTCAAATTTTAGAACGTCAAGCCGCCCTGCACAAACGTAAAGCCACCCTATTGAAAACTTCCAGGCGGCGGTTTTGACTCGGGCTCATCTGTTAGAGCCCGAGCTGCTGTCTGTAATGTATTTTTTGAATATAATTCATATCAAATTGAATGTTACAGTATTTTGAAGCAATGGATTTGCATAGAACATTAGCTTTGGATTCTAATCCAATGTACAGCTCCCATTCGAGAATAATTTCAAGCGAACAATAAATTGTCCAGCAAGTCGGGTTAATGTGAATGAGCCTACTGTAGTATGCATGGGACAAACTGACGTTATCACTGCTCTGTAACGTAACTTCATGCAACAATGGACGAGTTCTCATGAGAACTTCTCATTCATTGTTACGTAATTGACATCACAGAGCAACGACACCAACGCAGAATGAGAGCAAATGGAAATTTCAGTGACGCAAGCATCGAACGGTTGCATTCGGTCAGCATAAATTAAGGTTGCAAATTGCCACACGTCCGGAATTTCCCGGACATGTCCGGAATTTTGGTGTTGAGATTTGTGTCCGGAAAAAGTTGTTAAAATGCTCAAATGTCCGGAATTTTGACAGTTAGTAAATCATGAATAAAAAAATCGAATACTGTTGTTCGGATTAGGAGATAAAAAAGTGCATTTTTTATTTTATAGCTTTTAGCCTATGGTGTAAAAATTATTTGATATGTTTATTCTGTGCTGGTAGCGATGTTGTTGCTTGTAGTTGTAAAAGCATACCGAAAAACGTCGTTTGAGGGTTGCTTGTTGTCGCGAATAGTAGCCATTGAGACTGTCAGGAATTTTGCCTCTTCAAATATGGTAGCGTAACTCTAGTATGAATCGCGTGATGAACGCGAGTAACACTGTTGATCCAGCATGTCGTGTAAGCGCTTAAACTACAAGCCTTGATGTCAGCAACTAGTACTAAATAAGTTACACGGATTCTATTTGAATAAGAGCTGATGATGCCTACATCGTAGGCGAAATATATACTCTGTAAGATCTAAAATTGTCTGATTCTTTCCTGAGAAAGGATTTCTTTCCATAGACATTGCAAGTTACACGAATGATGGTATTTCGTGTATCGCTTTCTCTGCATTCAGACACATCCTTGGAAATATAACAAATTGGGCTGCATATTTGTTTTTGACGCAAATTTGTTACATTTATGTCTTTCAAGACTCAGAGTTACAAAAACGTGCTTTGATTACGATATACTTGAGCGAATTCGTGGCTTTGACGTGGAGGATGCTGTGCTGGCAAAGCATTTCCGCAAAAGCGTCACGCCGCGCTGTGTTCCTAAGGTGGCGCAACAGAATGCAGAAAGATACAGTATGCTAAACAAGCCACGTTGAAAATCATATCAAGATTTACTATGGTATAAATCCGTTACATCCGGGTGAGTTGAAGCTGCGTGAAAGTTGTACAACGCTTAGTTGAATTTAAGCGCAACCACATTTTTCAGAGGGTCTTAATGCGCTTGTAGAATAAATCAGCTTCACTTGCAATTGGCATTCAGTCAACGCTTCCTGACAGCCAAAGATCCTCATCTCAAAAGGTTGAACTAAAACTTTCTGACTGTAAGTTGGTTTATCGTCGAGCCCAGTTTCACTGCAAGCTGCGATTTTAGAGTTTTGATCAAACTTTCTGCTGAAGTCGTTTTTCGATATCAATTTACGGTTGGTTTCCCACTAGCCTTCAACTAAATAACGCTGGAATTTTCTAAGATTTGATAACAAAAACGTTTTCAAACATTTCTAATTTGATTTGTAATTCATTTCGAAGTCGTAACAGGGTGCTTTTTTGAATTGACATTGGAAAGCACACTGAAGGTCTTAACACCTACACCATTCAAGGAGGCAACTGGTGTAGAACACTGCTTTAATTTTTTTGGGGGAAATCTACACCGACTGTCTGTCTGCAATTTAAGACAATTTCACGGAAAATCACAACAAATAATAATTAATCAGAAGGCGTTGAAGACCCCTGATGCTAGGACCAAACAAACATGCTCTAAATCATCAGCAAACATCAGGTGATTAACAACCATCTTTCCTACAACGCATGTTGCCCTGGCCTAGCCCAGCAGAATGAGAACTGGCCTTTGTCTCACCCCGTTGGTTGCCGTGAAGAGGTTTGAAAAGCAAGTGTCCCACTTCACTTGTACTGCTTACCAGCAGTATTACTATGCACATAAGTATCTTACGTTTAATTAATTTTGCAAGCGACAGATTGCGGTTGGTTCTGTGAAACGCCTTGCATGCATTTAAAAAAGCTGCGAATACTGGGGTGTTTTTTCTATAATGTGACACGATCTGCAGAAAAAAATCCACACAGATAAGTGCCATGTTCGGCCTCAGAGTCAAATTGATTGTCAATGCTGGCAGCAAACAGTGAAATGCAGGATAAGATATAATTCTCAAGTAGTCTGCAGTTTGTTGCAAATATCATCATCATTATCATGGCCTGTCCCGCCGAGTGCGACGATGGGACCGACGCTGATTGCAATCATTATTGTGGCTTGGAGTGGATTTGTTCAATTCGTGTGAAAGGGCAGTGCGGCACTTACCGCGGTTGCATGCAAGTGACTGTCATTCGTCTGGTGAGAAGCTTGTTCTGTCACGTTTCAAAACATCTTTACATCGGAGCTTAGGGCGACCGGTGGGACGTTTGCCAACTGGTACAGCACTGTACAGGATACCTTTGGTTGGCGGCCGTTTTCTTGCGTGACCTGCGCAGCGGAGAAGGCACCTTTCTAGCGAGATGTGAATGTCAGTGATACCCACGAGCTTCAGCACAGTCGTGTTGTGTACATGATCGTGGCACGAGACGTTTAAAATAGAACCCAAGCGACGAAACTTGAATGCATTTAAACGATGTTCAAGACGGCGTTTTCGAACAGTACAGGATAACGCAGGACTCGTAAGCGTAAGTGATTAGGCGAAGTGAAAGGTAGGGATTCCACACTTGTGAAAGCAGTTGACCGAAAACAGTTGCAATCTTTCCCATCTGGGCTTAAATGTCGCGTCCAATGAATTCGTATTGCTAACCAAACAGCCAAGATAGCAAACTTCACCGTGCGTTAGGCGCTGCATCGGAGCTTGATCACTGGTGGGATAGAAACATTCTGTTAGAGCAGCATTGTCTTTCCCAGGATGATTGCAATGCCGAACTTGGAGCAAGTTGTTGCAAGTGAGTTGCAGAGGTCTTGCATCTTTTCAACAGAATGAAAGAACACCAGCGTCATCAGCATATAGAAGTTCACCCACGAAAACTCGACGAACACTTGTCTTGACACGAAGGCAGTTGCGATTGACGAGGTTCTTGGATCGCGAATGCAGCAAGGTATCAAAACTGTCAGAAAAGGCGGAACGCAAAATGAGTATGTTAAAAACGGAATCGCACTGCAGCAAGTACACAACCTTGCTTGATATCACGACTGACATAAAATTTTCTTGATCTTGAGCCTTTGAACTGCACTGTTGCCTTCATGTTTGTGTGGAGAGCAGTTGTAATTTCAAGTAAGTTCTTGGGGCACCTGAGACCAGGGCCCCGACATGGGGAAGTGCCGCCCCGGGGCGAGTCGAAAAGTTCCGCCCCCCACCATCACTACCACCACCAGGTGGTGGTAAAGACCATTTGCTATTCCTTCTTTTCACCAAAAGTGCCACCCCCCGAAAAGTGCCCTCCCTTTTCGGGGCCCTGCCTGAGACGCTGAGGGATTGCAAACATTCCGGAACGACCTATTTCTCAATGCATTTTCCTGCTGAGAAACAAGTCTATAATTACCAGCATCGCTTATGCCACCACTCTTGTTTTTGCAAGTAGGTACAATAACAATTTTCATGCGTTGTTGAGGAATTTTCCCATGCATTAAGATAAATTTGTATATAAGAAAACCAAGGTTATCATTGTTGCACCTAAGATTGTTCATATCATTAAAGTTTGCAGCAGTGTTTAGATTTTGGCTTGTATGGGCGTAAATAGTGTTGTTTCTGAATGCGCTAACCAACAGACATTTAAATACTTTGCTCAAAATCCACGCTTGCTTCGTTTGCAAACAGTTTAGGGCAGGGGTGAAAAATTTTCTGTGATTTTTAGAAGCGCGCAGAAATTTTTAGTGGCGCACACATATAAGCTTTGCAATACAGCATTCACATGCAGGGTTGTTCTAACCCTAACTGCGCACGCAAAATCGTCACTCTATTTGTACTTTGCTCTCTTTCGTGGGTAAATAAGCAGAAGCGCCAAATCTTGAGCTGTAGCCTTCCGCTTAGTAGTGGCTTTTCACGATGAATTGCCAATACAACAAAAGAGAGATGAAATAAATATATGCTATTCAGTTATACAGACAGCCATTACAATTCCCAAAGCCAGGGTTTCTAAACCGGGGCCCTCGGTCACCCTTGGGGACCACGGAGGGGTTCTTCGGGGCCAACGAGCGGAGGCCTTTACTAAATAGTTCTGCCGCGATATTGCAAAACCCAAAACAAAGTTAGGTACTTCTATTGATGAGCGGAGGGTCACAAGTGTTGAGAGTCTTTGGAAGTGGGCCACAGACCATGAAAGGTTGAGAACCACTGCCTTAAGCTGACCGTTCATTGGTCAAAAACTGACGCAGTGGCGACTCTGGCACTCGGCCTCCTCGTGCTTAGCCCGAGTCCTCGATTACGATTTACATTGTAGAAGGTGAGCTTGCTTGCTATGTATATTTGGACCACCACCCACTTCATTGATTAAGGTTGTTAATTCGAGCTCTTTTCATTGGGCCTTGTCACTGTTCATATATTTTCGTTCCATGACTGATCTTTCGCGTTCATGTTGCAGGTGACCTGAATCAAAAATATCCTTCGAAGTTGGCGTTCTCTCGACTTCCAGAATAATTTCAAACGAACGATAAACTGTCCAGTAACTCGGGCTAATATGAATGAGTCTAGTACCCAGAGGCAGGGTTGCCAGATGCTTGACAAAGAATATGTATTTGTCCAGTTTATGGCAATTTTTTGGCAAAATTTTTTTAACAATATCAATATTATTGGCAGTATGGATTTTTCGATACTTCCTGTTTTTTGCAATTAATACGATTTTCATACTTTTTTTATCTTTGACAATTTGAACTGAAGTTCCACTATAAAACAGTACCAGTAACTATGTTTCGGAGAAATTGGAGGGTGATCTGATCAGAAAGACAATTCACAACGATTAATGTTGAGGTGTATTTTATCTCTAAAGTTTGGGTATACATTTGCTAAATAATCCAAATGGATTTTTTGTCAATACTGAAAGTGGTATTTCAAAAAATGGCAAATCTTTGGCATAATAAAATAGACCTACTGCCAAAAAAAGTTGGCAGATATTTTGGAAAACAGTGATTTTTGGCAATATTTGTCAAATTTGGCACATCTGGCAACCCTACCCTGCGCAGAGGACCAACTGGCGTCATCACTGCCGTGTGACGTACGTTCCGCATCAGTTGACGAATTTTCGTGGGAACTTCTCGTTCATTGTTACGTAACTAACGTCATAGACTAAGCAACAATATTTCCACCCAGAATGAGAGCAAATGGAAAATTCAGTGACGCAAGCCTCGAACGATTGCAATCAGTCAGTATAATCGTGTGATGAGCCCGAGAATCGCTGTTTTCACCCTTGATCTGACGTCATCTATACTCCGTTCCATCTATCTAAATCGTGGCATCAATACGTCATTTCACTTACACCCAAAACATAGTACGGGAAATGAGATAGACTACTGAGCGAAAGGAATGTCAAGAGGCGAAACTGCAAACACTGCTACGTCGCTGCAAATCCAGTGTTGCCACTGCTGGTTTTTTTTGCACTAGATCTGGCGTTTTTCTGTTTTATCTAGGGTTCTGGGGGTTTTATTGAAAATCTGGGGATTTTTGACTCTGGTCAAATTTTAAAATGTATGTTGTATTACTGTATTTTCCATTCAAGAATACAATAATTTCACAGGAGTAATATGTTCAGATGCAATAGCCTAGAGATGAGTAGGGCCAGGCTTCACCAAATTGTTTGAAATCAGTGTTGCCATTTTAGTCTTTTTAAAACCAAATCTGGTTTATTTTGCAATCGTTTGGTTTTTTTTTTGTGATTTGGTTTATAGTTTATTTTTTGGTTTGTTTTTAGGTTTTTAGTTTTTTTTATGTTTTACCCCAGGTATCAGCTGTGTTCCATGCAATGATATGTGTCTGGTTTCGGCGCTTTATGGAAAATCTAAGCATGTTATTGGACAGTCTTTTGTTTTTAGCAAGTGTTCCAACATATCGTTGTACCAACGACAACAAGTAGGCTACTCTGCAACCGTTCACATGTCATGTAGTTGATTTTTTGAATGCAAGACCTATTTAGGTTAAGAAACTGAAACTTTGCTAAGAAACATGGTTTGTTCTGAGTTAGACGAGGAATCCGTGAGAAATCCAAACGATGTCTCAATTTTACCTTATGCCTATTTAAGAAAGTACAGGGTTCCAACTCAGGGGCGTACGCAAGGGGGGGTGGGGTTAAACCCCCCCTTGAGCTCAATATTTTACAAAAACTTTATTATAAGGCGAGTGTATAGGGCTTGATTTTTACAAAAATAAGGGGAGTGTGTGTAAAAGAATATGCCTACTATGTCAACAAACTTCGCTTGAAAACATGAATATGACGTCAAATTGTGACGTCACAAACAGTGCACACCAAACACAAATGACCACCATACACCAATGAATGAACCCCCTCCCCCCTGAAAATTTTCTGCGTACGCCACTGTTCCAACTCATTCAAATATAATGAAGGAAATGTAATTGATGTCTGTTTCAAATGCCTTTGAAACGTTATAGGACCTTTTGATTTAGTTTTTGGATAAAATTGGCTAGAAAGTGAAGTCATTGGGAAAATTGAATACAAGTGGCAGAATTTGATGATTGTCCGTTGGCAAAGTGTTACTGACACAGTAGCATGTTGGACTTAGGTATGCTTGTATGGAGATGCCCTCGGAGAAAACCCATACGCAAAACTGCCTGGTTTTGCTCAATGCATATTATGTATAACCAATACCACACTCTAATGCAGAAATGGAACGAGTATTCGGCCAGATAAACGTTGTAAAATTAAAATTGAACAACAGAATAGTGCAGAACTGGTAAATGCAATTTTGAATATCAGGACTAGATTGAAAAGCGACAATATTATAAAGCATGTTATGATTATGACTGAGATTGCAGAAGCAGTGACAATGTGAAGTTTTATTGGCACTAGTTCGGTATGCAATGAAAATAATAGTGCTGAAAGTTGTGTTAATGTAGATAATTGTCACTGTTTTTGTAGAATCAGATTCCAGTATTCATACGTTCATCATTATGCTTTATTTTTTGTGTGTGTTTGTTTCTGGCTCAGTTTGGTTTATTCTGGTCTTTTTTTCACGCTCATTTAGTTTATTGTAAGGAAATCGAGGTGGCAACACTGTTTGAAATATAATGGTTTACAGATTAAGCACTAACTAGGCATAGGTCAGCACTCTAATCTATCGCTGATATGTCAAGGGCTGCTCATGTATGATTTCTAAACGGCTTTTTTTGGTTTTGAAAATGCTGTGGTTGAGAATCTCTTAATTGTTTTATGGGCGCATTGAGACATGAATCTAAAATTTTGAATGTTAAATTAGTATTCAAATATTGCAATGAATGCAATGGTTAGGATGAAAAGAAAACTGTAAGATCTTGAAAGTATCATGTACCTGTTTCAATTGGTGCATTTTAGTGGAAGTAAAAGAAAATATTAAACGTTTTTTTAGAAAAGATCTAACTCGCTTTTTTACGTTACTTCCTGCATTTGCTGCTAGTCCACTCGTAAATTGTCAGTTGTTTAAAAATACACTTGAGCTTGTTGAAAATATGATGCAAATAATGCATATTTCCTTAATTTTTATGTGAAAGTACCGGCAGCGTGCGTTTCAAGTTTGATTTTAACTTTTTCCAAACATTTTGGATGTCTGGGATTTGTTATTATTTTCTGTTTTTTTTCAAGGTAAATTCTGGGATTTTCTTCATAACAGAGTGGCAACACTGTGCAAATCCCGTTCGCGCATTCCAAGTTTTGGGTTGTGCGGCGCGAGTGCGCGACCGCATTTTTGCACCCCTGATCTAGTGAATTTCCATCGATTTTGGGAATGGTTATGGCTAAAAATTTCATAAACACTCAGCAGTTGTGGCTTTTTCGTTGTGGCCATCTGAAAAATGCGGCTAACATTGGCCACAACCTTGCATCCACCTGCACGACCACCTCTCAAGCAGGGCGGTTAAAAGCCACCATCTGGAGAATGACTCAGCAAGAAAAAATCCACAATTGAGGCAAAGCACGATTTAGCCACAATGAAATGTGCCATGTAAACACATTAAATTCCGTATGCCTCCGTAAATCGATCTCCTAACCGCCGAATAGGCGAACACATTCTACCCTTAACCCGGTGTTAAAACAGGAGTTTGTTGATTAAGCAGAGGAATAAGTTACTTTCGAAACAAGCGATAAGCAAGGAAAACATGCCGCTGAAGCGTTGCTTGAGTGGAGGTCGTTGCTGTAAAATGCAGAATGTTGCGATGTAAGACGCATGCAAATTTCCTGGAAAGCCCAAAAACAACGAGGCAGCCTAGTCGTTGTGTGAGCACTGTTTTGTCCCCCGACTAAGCTACCTGACATTTCAAGTTGCCGAGCCGAAGCAAGGCGTTAGCTCTCACGCTTTTCGTTTCGCAGATTTCCTGCTGGTGCACACATCTTTATTTGCAGGAGGCCTTTTGGTCATGGGCAGCAGCAACACTTCTACGATGGCGTGGCAACAGAGTAAGTGAAAAGTGGTCCACACGTTGACAGTACATCACTCAATGGCAGAAACGAGGTCGTGCGCACACAAATGAGGCGAATTGGAAATCAATCAGATCAAAGCCTTCTAGTGAGAGAAGGCCTTGATCTCTCTCACTAGAAGGCCATGGTCAGATCCAGAGCATACGCACGCAAAATTCCCTTGGCGCAATGACGAGTTGACACCAGGGCTCTCACTTTTAGGGATCTTGTACCTAGATTGGAACTTTTGACCCATTTAAGGATTTTTGGAAAAGTATAAAAATGTGTAAAATGAAAAAATGTGTAAAATTTTTTCTGGTAAGTTTGGGGGAATTCGGGTAAAAATTTTTCGCAACTCCAAAAATGTGCTTGCTCCTACACCTACGTGCTGTACCACGACGGATTTAGGGATTTTTGGTACTGTTCTAGGCATTTTTGGAGTTGCATTTGTGAGAGCCGTGATTGACACAAGCAAGCCAGCATGTGACGATTGGTAATGAGTGGAAAGAAGAGGCAGAGCTAGTAAAAGCGAGATAATGGTTATAATGTTCTTTATGCCTTCAATCAAGCAGCATATTGTTGTCTAACGTCGCCAAATCTAACAAATCAGTGTCACAGCGACCAGCTAATTTCTAATGCAGATATTCGGGGACTGCATTCATAAACACACTGTATTTCTAGACATTTGCACCAATTAGTTTTCAAGTCATGACCCGCAATACGGATAAGGCGGTGCATAAAATAAGAACACGATTTACCATCTTGCAGACGCAAGTTGTGAATTTCAAAAAGGCGGTGGCGAGCGCATGGTCATAGTGTTTGATTAAAGCTTTCCTTGCGTGAGTGTATGATGAAACGCGAGAGTGGCGTCAAAGACATTTCACCCAAGATTTAGCTTGAGAGAAAGATAAAGCGCCGTGGTACAAATTGAACATGACGTGTTCGTTTGCCACACCGGCATCTCGAAAAAGTATTTCAAAGTATTTCGGAATTTGCAAACCACATCGGCGGTTGATGTTCGCTCCGGGCAGCATTATTGAGTTTTAACGACATGAAATTAGCTAAGTTGCAATTGCCACATCCTGTAGAAGGAGCAGGCAGGGGAGTAACGCGGTTAGATGGCACCCGGGGCAAGAAACAAGTTTGGCGCTTCCATGTTCGAACCTTAGGTCTTTCGAGAGCAAGTATACTGCATTGAAGAAAGTACATACAACATTGCTGGAACTTTTCGGCGCCCCTCATTGATTCGGCTCTGTACCCCCCCCCCCTTGCCCCTCTCGGTACGCCCCTGGGAGCAGGGCCCTGGCTATGCTGAGATGGGCCAGGAAGGTCTGAGAAAGTCGACAAAGGTGTTGTGCGCAACAGTTGACGCACGTTGGGTCCTTGATTGAAGGCAGGTGAGGGTTGTTGCAAGTTGTAACCACGCCGAAATAGCATGTAACTGCTCAGGAGAAAATTCCAGGTATCGCCACACGGTTTGAAAAACTCGTAGACGGGACCCGAGAAAACTCAGAAAAAGTGGAATTCGGTGAAAGAGAAGAGGTGGACTACACACCACCTAAGTTGGCTGGAGAAATATGGGTAGTCGAATGGCTTGCAGCAATGCCGTACGAGCTCGAAGGCAAAGGTGGGTCCGAAGAATAGGTTAATTCGGACGTAGCACCACTGAACACAAGAGGTAAGTCAGCCAAACCAACTTTACTGCAAGTGGAGGACGAAGCATTATCTGGTCACAGGTGGACACTGAGGGTCCGCTAGAGACAAGATTCCTAGAAACAGGATGACTAGAGACCGTAGTATAAGGACTTCGGATGCGGCGCGTTACTGCGGATGTGTACAAGAATATAGGTCTTGCTGTTCTGCATTTGACATGGCAATGAGGGAGTGAGGAGCGTTGGAAGAAACTGAAGAGCGCGTGAACGAGCAGAGATTAGCCTTGCCCGAGCGTGAGCGACTTGTGATGTCATGAAGGGAAGCAGGCTGTGACTCACCACTTCTCGTAATGGTAGCTTGCGCTACGGATCGTGACACTGTGCTTGTTGATGTAGTCAGCGAGAATAAGTGGAGGGGTGTCTAAAACGCCAAGCGAAAATTGTTAAGATAAGCAGGAAAATATCGGTCATGCGACACAGAATTTACCAGACGTGACAATACTTTAGCGAACTGGCAGAAACCGCGTGTTAAATAGCGAAACGTCTCCATTGAGAGTTCCAAGGTTGCTGTATGCGTTTGAAGAATTATCCGACTGGTCCCTGCTTTCATCTTTTTGCAATGGTTCAAACTTGTACATATCTATATTCAAGTAACTAGTGACAGCAAACGTGGAGGGTTTTAGTAGATCAGCAAATTGTATTAATAGTAAATAGATTTCATATACCACTACGTACCTTCAGTCCTACAGACTGCAAGCAATGCATACGGTTAAAACACTGAAAAGGCTAAAGCAAGAGCAGAGGAAGCAAACAAACTCAAGACTAGAATGGATGTAAACAAAATACAAGCTGAGATAAACAAACAACATGAAAATAAGTCTTTCCCAAATAATTGCTTTCACTGGGATGAAAATAGTGAAAAACCTGTATTACAAAAACAACCTAAACCGCGCGACAGCACCACCAGTGAGCTAAAACAAACAGGCAGCTAACAAAACTCAAGCAAAGCGCATGACTAAATAAAGTCAGCGACAGCAATCAGGCAAAAAAGCAACGAGCAAACCACTACAACATAAAATAGTGTAAGAAAATTAGCATATCAATTTTAAGAAAAATTGGGAAATGCGCAAGGTGAGTCAGCAACTGTCGGAGTGAAAGCTTCCACGAACAGGTAGTTTCTAGTGGGTAGCAGCAGGAAAAGATACAAAAATTTTAAATAGAGCCGCGTTGTGGCATAAAAGATTTGCAAGTTCGTAAATGGCTCGAATGCGATGTCTTCAGCTGGGTTTACACGAGGGAGTTTTCACGCGGAAAACCGCGCGGCAGTCTTGTTTGTTTAACGTCGCCGTGTACGCTGCTGCGGTACATTGCGAAGTCATGCGAATCGAGGCGGCTCCGATCGCGCGAAGAGCGAAAATTACGCGCGGAAATGAGCTGCCGGACGAAAGCGCCTAGTCTAGTGACTAAAGCTGGGTTTACACGTAACTTTACTTACGCGCGGAAACAAAACGAAGCGGCTGCGGCAGATGCTCCGTTTGCCCGTTTACACTGCACGCAAGAGAAGCGCATTAAGGTGCGTTTGCACTAGCGGTTTTCGCGCTTTGGAATCGTCGAAGCGTTTGTTAGTTTTATTGTGGCTGTGGAAACGGGACGTTAGGCGCTTCAAGCGCTTCAGCTGCGTAACTGGATCCATGGATGACGGATCGCATGCAGCGCTTGACGCGCGTTGTGAGCGACGGAAGCTGTGGTGAGCTTCATGTCCAGGTAGGTCTAGGCCAGTCTCAGCCTGTATCAGTCAACTGATAAAAGATTCGTTTCGTGTGAAATGATCGGTTGTGGTTGTTTGGATTATTTAGTAGATTTACAAAGGATCTGGACCTTGTGTCTGAACTAAACACTTGAGGAAAAGCAATAATAATAAAGTGCCAACTGCCGAAAATCATTTCTGAACTCTTGCATTAAGGTTTTTTTCATCATGTTGCACCCATCATAAGTTCGTTGGTACACTATGGGCAAGCCAAGAGATTCCTTATTTTATTACACCTAATGTCTGCTGCTTAATAGCATCTCACAGAAGAATAACTTTGTCTGGGTTATCTTGTGCAAAGAAAAGAACTGCATGATTTCTGTTACACAAGCTTCAATTGTATGCCATGGCTTAGCATACATTACACAAATCTGACTAGCCTTGACGTATGCAGACACAGATTGCAGTGATGTTGGCTTATCTCATAGTGTATTTAGTCTAGACTAGGCTGTCATTGCCCTGTTCACCTTATAATATGGGCCAGTTATAATTTATTGAAAACTACCCGTCTATTACTAGAATGTAGGTTGTGCAGCAATGCTTTATAAGTTGTATAAATCAACTAAGATCAATTGTTTTAAATTAATAAATCACCCTAAAGATGAAGTTGTATTTATGTGTAAAATTGTGCAAGTTTCAGCATAAATAATACTGTAGCTGAAATACGAAGTGTGAAAAAGCATGTGTGCAATGATCCTAAGGTTGCTCTATTTGTAATGCAATACATGTGCTGTGAAACAATGATGTTTATTTTACTGCCAAGTACTATTTCAGGTCATGTTGTTGCATTTATTTCAGAAAGATTTCATGCCAGAGTGTGACTACAGTACTAGCATGATCACTACAGGCTGCTGTGTTATCATAAGCTCTCAGATGACAAAAACATTCAGAGACAACTGCGATATCAATACTGTGCAGCAAACAAGCTGCGAGCCTTTTTCCCGTTGTTCAAATACAGTTAAAAACGTACTTTTTCGTTCCTTTTGTACGCCCATATATGCATCTCAATTAAGGTGTAATTTCAGGAAGTCATGCATGCAGAGATTGCGAGTGGCATATAATTTTGGTTGCAGAGCTCTATACAACTTGCCCTGGAGAGCGAGTGTTAGTAGCCATCAGGTTCAATGTAACATTCCTACGTTTGAGGCTCTGCTACGTAAATACGAGTACCTGTTTCTCGAAAGATGCAGAAAGTCCAACAACGTATGGTTACGTGCTTTGATGCAGTCAGATTGTTTGTACTCGTCACTATTCTTCGAACACTATAATCGCATTTTACTCTGTGATTGAGTGATCGAACTTTGCAGTGTCCGCTTGATCGATGGCGTGTCAAGCCACAACGCTTGCGCATTTTACCTAGACTAGACCAAGTTAGGAATTAGCGCCCTACTCCGCAGTAGCGCTGTGACAAGTGTTACGTGTTAGCTAACAATAGTGTTAAGAATGTGTCTGTAACCCTACGGTTCTGTCTTCAATGCAGTTGCAAAAAGTGTCTGTAACCCTGTGATTTCGCCGGCTTCAATGTCTTATACTACGTTCTGTATTGTCTGTTTTTATCAACCTGCGTTCTGCAGAGTGTGTGTGTTCATACTATGCACTTCGTGTCTGCTATAAACAAATGAATTAAATTAAATAAGGTCAGCTTTTCGGGCATAAATGGTGCATGTGTTAATTTTTAAGCTAAAGCAAGGTATGATCCACGTGTTCAGATGCCACTTTATTGCTGTCTTTAGCAAATCCTCGTTGGCCTACACCTGCATCAACTGACCTACGCCTTTGTCGTCACAAACGTCCTTGTCTCGTGTATGCGGAAGACGCGTTGCAAATGTAGACGGCTACGTGCTGTTGAAGGACGGAACGCTCTGCACGTGCTTCAGAAGCATTTCTAGTGTAAACGCACCCTTACTCATGAATGACGATTGCTGTTGTCCGGGCAACATCATCTCGCGGGAGTTCAACCGCTTGAGTTGTTGCAGGCTATCAGCAAGGCGGTCTAGAATCTAGATAGCCATCATGCATCTATGTAATGGGTATCTGCAAATTATGCCTAATCCTTACTCATTTACTTCCACATATCACTTGCTTTGCCTCAAATCTAAGACATGAAAGTTTCAATTTTAGCTACACTAGAAATTATTTCATTATGAAACTATCAGTAGCATTGAACACTTATTACGAAGCTAATCAGGGAAATTAACCGAGTGAGCATAGGATAATTTACACATTCAAATGGCGTTGAACCCAACCAACCTCCTAAACCAGTGGTTCCCAAATTGTGACACGCGCATCCAGGATTAACAGGTCGTCCTTATGCTAACTCTTCTGTAACAGCTTGTTAAAATGGATTCTGATGTTGGCCTATGCATCTACCTGCATGTAAAAACTTAGTTGTTAGTAAACAGACAAATAGCCTACTATTTAGTTATTAACCTGCAGCAAAACATATGAAGTTTCAATGAAACATAACCTTTAAAATGTGAGTTGTCAAAAGGCAGTAGCACTGCTCACAATGGTGGCTATCTAGAATCTAGATTCTAGACCGCCTTGCTGAAAGACTGCAACAACTCAAGCGGTTGAACTCCCGCGAGATGATGTTGTCCGGACAACAGCAATCGTCATTCATGAGTAATGCGCTTCTCTTGCGTGCAGTGTAAACGGGCAAACGGAACATCTGCCGCAGCCGCTTCGTTTCCGCGCGTAAGTAAAGTTACGTGTAAACCCAGCTTTAGCACGGCGTGGTTCGAAGTAACAGCAAAAATGCCAGACGAGAATTAAAAAAAAAAAAATAAAACTGTCTTATTTGGAGCTTGGCAAGCCGAGCCATCGAACGTTGAAGTAGCTGTGTCAGCACAGTTGAGGAGATTCGCAGAAACGGTACGATAAATACAGAAACTTCCAGACGCAACCAAGGAACATGGATCCAAGAACGTGGCAAACGCGAAGTGCACCATGGAAAAGGAATACAGGTTTGAAACTTTCACTTGCGCAATCTTGCTTGCCTTCTTCATGCGTGTGAGCGGCGGTTCAAACAAAATCCACAAGGTCCTCAAGCCATTTAGTGTTGTTAATGTCAGGGGACCGCAGGTCTTCCAGGCAGTTCGGAGGACGGAGGATGTTACAGTCGAAGATTATATGACTGGCAGATTGCTCCTCAGCGCCACAGATGCATTTGGGTGTGTCTAGGATGCCCCAGCGGCACAGGCATGTACCAATCTTGCTTGCCAAGAGCAGAGAACGGATTGGGAACCAAAGGTGGCTGTCGTCACCTTTTCGAACTCCGACTCAGCTGCTGTTCTAAAATCTTTGAATCCTGATCTGACTCAGATTTTTTTTCAAATTTAAAAAGCCGACTCCAGTTCAAACATTTCAAGATGCCGAGCCAAAGCAAGGCGTTAGCTCTCACTCTTCAAAATTCGCTTCACAGATTTCCTGGTGCACAAATATTTATTTACAGGAAGCCTTTTGGTCAGGAGCTGCAGTAATACTTCTACGATGGCGTGGTAACAGAGTAAGCAAAACGAGGTCCGTACGCTAACAGCACAAACATGAAACTCAGCTGCAGAAGCCGCACCAGATCTGTGCGCGCGCACAGAAATGCGGAGAATCAGGAAGCTGTCGGATCTAGAGCACGTGCATGCAAAACTCCCTTGGGGCAATGACGAGTTGACGCAAGCAAGCCAGCAAGTACAGCAAAATAATCACAAGTTGTAAAATGCTCATTTGTAATGCGAATGGTTTTCATCCACCATACCACCAACGCACAAAACTAACCCTGTAGTAGCCTACAGTTTTCAGAAATTCATGCTGCTATACAACCTACTTGGAACAAGTTGTGATGCTACTTTTCTATGGTGTTCCAACTGTTTTACTGATTGTTCAACATGAAATTAGTGATTGGCATGCACAGCGATTAGCGAAATGACTAGCAAACGTTTTCGAAATATGATGAAGATTTAAAATGTACGCAATTTCATGTTGCAACTGGAAACAGATTCCTGAACTACCAAAAGAAACATTATTGATTTCACAACTAGCATTTGTGAAAATTTGTTCAAGATCATATCACTGTCGAGAAAATACTGCGTAACACGTACATTGTAAGACTTCCAGCCGCATGTACTATTTGACTGCTGGTTTTTATTGCTATCTGCTTTCATTCATTCATCCATTCATTCATTCTTTAGTGCATATATTCTATGGATATGAGTGATTCACGTGCATGGTTTTGGCAAATGTGCAACAAAAAGCATGAAATCGAATTGCTCTTGTAGTCGATTTCTGGCACGTATTTCAGCGAAACTGTTTGGTTGCGATATTGCAATCATTACCAATGACCTTGCAGAAACATTAGGCAATTTCAAGTCCTACTTACTGCGTTTTTCCGAGTCCATATCCGACCAGGGTTGCGGAGCCGGAGTCATAAGGAATCGGAGGTTTTTGGGTGTAGTCGGATTCCTAACAACACTGGGAGTCGGAGTCGGATTTTTTAGTCCGACTCCGACTCCAGATGTCCAACTGGATCATTTTTGCATCATCCTCCTAACTTGGGAATTCCTGTTTAAATGGTACAATTTCCTTTGAAACTTTTGTTGAAACAGAGATATTTTTGCTGTACACCACGATTTCCATTGATTTTAACAGCCAAACTTCATTCCCTTTATGTTAAGGAGTCGGAGTCGGAAATTTGGAAAGGTCGGAGTTGGGTTCGCGGTCGGGTATTTCACCTCCAACTCCGTAACCCTATATCCGACACAAAGTTTTTCTCACAAACCAATGATCTAAACTAGAAGACAAAACACAAATCAGTAATACCGGAAATGTGAAACTGTCACGTGTGATCTAAAGAAAAAATACATTAATAATAGTCATAAAAATTTACCATTGACATAAAGGAAAAATGCAGTATATAGAAAAAGTACAGTAAGTTAATAATTTATTCATTTGAAATTTTTTTCACCACCTCCCAATTGGGTATTAAAAATAGAATTGCGCTTGACACTAACATTTCATGCTTCTATAAAGCTCTTCGAACACTTAACACCAATATCCAGGCAGAAAATAATTCCTCGACAGCCACTTGTGATAAAGGCATTGCCAAAAAGCTTTTGCAAACATCAGTGATAGGTTCAGGATAGTAATATGCATTGTCTATAGCAGTGGTTTCCAACCTTTTTTGTACCGCGACCCATACCAACCCACAACCCAAAAAACCCCCGGCAAAAACTCAAATAAAGCAAATGTAATGCAGCTGTGTACAAAAATATCAACTCGCGACCCCTCCAAAAATGAATCACGACGCCTCTGGGAGTCGCGATCCCAAGGTTGAAAACCACTGGTTTATGGCAATGAAGACAGTTTTCAGTTTCACTCTGTTTCCTTGATCATTTCGTCTCTTGCGACGACTTTGCTGCGAGTTTGCTCTTGATATTCTGGAGAGATGTTTCTCAAATTCGTTTTCCTTTTCACATTCGTTTTCACGGGATCTACCACTGGTAATTTTTCTGTGTTGTCTTGGGTAGTATCAACTAGAAATGCTAGAATGTCCATCAAACCCTCTAAAAGCTCGTACTATAGCCTAGAATGCATTTAAATCTCGCGCGGTTTCGCGCCAGTGAGTCGGCTCGATTTTCGAACTCCCACGGGACGGTGACGTCATGGATTGTTTTGAGAAACCTGTCAAAACAACCTGCGGTTTTGTAAACATGGCCAGAAAGGCCGAAATCGCACGGTTAAAATTGTTTTTTTCAGTCTGAACTACAAGTCTTTCCCGATTCAGAGCGGATCTGAACATCTCTCTAGCTCGATCCGCTGGCGAGTGTTGACCATATAGAAAAGGGGTGCATTCCACCCCAGACTGGGGTTTGTGGGTGCAGAAATTTTCACCAATTTTTTTAATCCATAGTTTTGGCTACAGATATGCTAGAAAGCCATTCAAGGGCTCTAAAGACGCGGATTTTGGCCTAGTTTCCGAAAAAACTTGAGCCAAAAGAATGGGTCAATGGGTTGGGGCCCAGAGACAGGTAAAGGTGACCAAAAAAACGCAAAAATACCCCCACTTGTGACGTTCCCCCCGCGAACGCCAAACCGAAAACGAAAAACGTTTTTTTTCGATGTCAACTAGAAGACTTGCTGAATCCATAGAGGGTTTGAACAGCTCTCTAGCTCTAGCGGCTGGCGATTTATAGCCAAAAAAGTGCCGGCCAACACATTGGCCGGCGCGGTCGTTAACTATTTTTACCCTTTTCGTCTGAATAACTTTCTTCTAATCAACGCAAAATCAGAGCGCGAATTGGTTTTCACAACGACCGGTAGTCAGCTTTAATAGGCCCACTTGAATACAAATTAAAATCAGCAAACTGGATTTGTCTACAAAAGTCAACCGTGGATCAGTGATTTTTGTAGACAAGTGCAAGTCTGATTTATTGATTTTTGTAGACAAATGTCTTGGGTAGTATACACACCAGAAATGGCAATCTGCCGAAGGAATGCATCTTGCGGTCCTTCCTTAGCTAACAAAAGTTAACATAATGATGTCTGAGATGAGGGTTGCCAACACTATTTTTACCCTTTTCGTCTGACGAACTTCTAATCAACGCAAAATCAGAGCACGAATTGGTTTTCACGACTAGTAGTCAGCCTTAATAGGCCCACCTGAATACAAATTAAAATCAGCAAACTGGTTTTGTCTACAAAAATCAATAAATCAGACTTGGACTTGTCTACAAAAATCACTAATCCGCGGTTCAAGTCCGAAGTAGAACTAACATGTCCACAAGTCCGACTTCGTAACAACGCTTTCGTGACAATGCACTTTGAGCGACTGGTTTGGTGAAATAACGCGGTACCAACAGTGACCGCTCATGGCAGCAAAGCACGAAGTGGTTCCGCCATTATTTATACGCTGCTGATAGTAATCCTTCGTGTTGCAAAACAATGCGAGCGCACCGCAGCCTGTGCGCTGCTGATGCTAGAGGCATTGTATTTAGGTCTTGTGGCATTGACAGATCTTCTTAATGCAATTTTGAACGACGTGGTGTTGCCGAACAGTAGACATTAGCCGAACCCGACGAGTGGTCATTAGCTGAACAGCAGAGCAGTCAGCCGAACAGCAGTCAGTCACTGTTGTGCAGAAGAATCGTGCATACAGCGCTTCATGTTCTCAATGCAGCCCACACTTTGAGAAAAGTTTATTGATAGCATGAAAGATCCGTTGTTTGCAAAAGTTTAGTAACAACAATTAATGTATTTGTAAATCTTAGCATGTTAGCTGTTTTATCTATACTCTGATCACTATGCAAACAACCTACACAAGTTTCGACGAGGGCCCCAGAAGCCAGGGGGCCTGGTATCGGTCTTCGTAGCCCCTGATAAAATTGCTCTGAGGCCCTGAGTATGGCTCTTAGTTTTCGGAAGGAGTTTATTACGAAGTTTGGTGAAATGGAGCGAAAACTAAAAGATTCCGAAGGAAAGTTAGAATTATGCATGGAATACATCCTTGGCTGCTTTGAGTCCTTTGGTTTAGCACACACTAAGTAGTAACTCCAGAATTAAAATATCCTTTTAAATATTACTGTAGCAAAAGGGTTGCTCAGCAAAAACAACAATTGTTGGTGTGAATGATTTGCGCAACTGTTTATCCAATGTACGTAAACAGCCTTGACTTATGAGTAAGCAAAAAATCTCTTTTCCTTAAAGTAGAAAACAGGGCCGTAGCTACGTTTTAGTTTGGAGGGGAAAATCCAGTTTTTGGTAGGCAAGATTTTTGTTTTTTTATATGTTTAAAACAAATTTTTCTGGGAATAACAAAATTTGGGGTGACACAACAAATTTGGGGGAGTCTGTAACCAGTATTCACCTTCACTCAGGATTGTTGTGGTCGTGAAGCTTTGACAATTCGCGTCAAAATTTTTATGTAAAAACTGCAGGTATAATTGTTGGGCACAAAAATCAGTAAAATAATTTTTTGTAATACTGTTTTCTCAACCATCGATTTTTCATCGCTCTTGTCGAATTGCCTGGGAGAAACGTTACGCGCCCGTATTAATTTAATTAGTGGTACCATTCATTTAATTAGGGATTCATTTCATTAGTGATAAACTTGCAACAATACTGGCAGCCAATCTAACCTATGGGCCGAGAGAAAAATCAAAATGATTCAACCTGTTGCGTTGCACGTTGCATGAGATTTAATTTACTAAAAATGTATTAATGTCTACGGAACACGGCGTTTATGCAATATTTTTATTTGCGGTTCGACCTGACGTAGGCTCCTTGGCTTGTTTGCGTTTTTGCTGGTACTTATGTAGAACCACTTATCCACGAATTGCTGGATTCGACTGAGAGGTCAAAAAGAGTTAGTGCTATAAATATTGTATCTGCTTAAACAGTCTAAACCTAGAAACGTAAAGCTTGTAAGTTTTTCCCTGCAGGTATTGACTGGTTTGTTTCACAATCAAACGTAGCTGTTTCTCAGCTTTCGCCCTTGTTCATGTAGGCTTGCTTCGTTTGGGCAAGTCATTATCCTGTTATGCTGTCGTTATCGTTACCTGTTAGTCTTTATCTGCATAAGATTTCATCGAGATGCATTCCTACTCTATCTCGTCGTTTAATTCCATCGTAAGTTGGCAATATATCGTATCGTTTCCAGAGGCTCACGCAGTGTAGTAATTCGCATGCTATCGCAGCTTTTGTTTATGAAAGTTTGCTGTTTCATTAACTCTATAGCTGAGTAAAGCTGGTGGGAGTCTGTGACCGCAAATCTTTTTACTGGGGTTTCGCTGCTGAAGCATCATGTTCTCAGAAGCACAAGGCTTTGACGGCGTTATGATGCCCCGTATCACTGCCACACACTTTGCTGAAATATGGAACAAGTACGATGTCGACGGTAAGTCTCAAGTAAAGTAAGCGGTGTGCAGTAATTGCATAAATTCAAGAAATCTGTTAGTTTAAAGCAATGGTTCCCAACCGGGTTGCCGTGGCACCCTAGGTGTCATTTACAATACTCAGGGGTGCCGCGAGAAAATAAATTTTTCAATATATCATTAAAAATACATTTTAAAATGTCATTAAACTCTTAAAGCAAACTGCTTGGGGTTCGCCATTGAGTGCCGCAAATTTTATTATTTTTCTCTAGGGTGCCGCAAGCTTGAAAAGGTTGGGAAACACTGGTTTAAAGGTTTCATTGTCATCGTAATGACTATAAAACCTTTAAACTAACAGATGTCAACTAACTTTCACTAGTAATTGTACCCGAAAAAGCTTGGCTGATATATTGTCGCCATTGCGACGCGTCTGCAGATTTCGTATGTGAGATCAACAAATCGACATAGAGAATAAACGGTTCAACACTTTTGGTTGCAAAAGTTAACAGCTACAGTATGAAACGTCAGTGACTTTCTCTCCACGTTTGTTCTTGTACGGCTGCAGCCTATCGTTAAGATGTTGGATTTTGATGTTTGCTGGGCTTACCACAATGACCACCTCTGGCAAAATTTTGTGATAGCTGTAAGGGTAAGAAAAGCAGTACTTTATCAATCTTTTAAATACATTTTTTGCAGGAAATGGACATATCGACGGTTGTGAATTGAATTCCTTCTTTTATGATCTGATCAAAAAGATTCTTAAAAAAGTATGCGAGGCGAAGTTGAGAATTTTTTTCAACACGTGCTGATGCTTGTGGTCTGAGACTGATTTACTTGTGCCAATGCGAGTGGAATGTAGATAACATTTTTGTGTAAAATACTTTCGGCAATGAACACTTTAATCAAACAAAATTCCATTTCCAAGTTTCCTCAATCTGTCTCTTTCACAGACATATTTCTGTGACCGGAAGAGCGTATACATGATATTGGTAATTTTATGATTTGGTTCAATCGCATTCGAACTGTTGTATCGCTTGATCTTTCCTTATTAACACTTTCGCCCTGCAAGATGCCTTTCGCCTATATAACGTCTGTACTGATCGCCTGTAAAGTGCGGCAAAGCCACTTTGTAGTCGGTGGACTAGCCCGTGGCCTGATGTTATGTGCGTCCGCTTCGGTGCTGGTAGGTCTGGAGCTACGACCCTAGACCGGATCTTACCAAGACCTTGAAAATTGGTGCTGTAGCCTTGTTACCAGGCATACGGTGTGCGGAAGAGTTAAAGGAACTATCCAGTATCCAAAAAACGAGTCAAACGATACCAGACCTTATAAACACTCAGTTACAGCGCTATAAGACCGCTGTGTTACAAAACGCCATCAAAATCATGTCTCAAAAAACATTTTTGACGGCGGTGTTGCGTGTGGCGACGAATAGTTTCGTCCAGTGCCCCGGATTTTCGAATTTTCGATACAGAATATCAAGGCTATAATTTAGGGCGGCAGAATTTCCAGGAGCGTCAAAAAGTTTTTCAAAAGCTTTTTTGAACTGCTTTGATTAGCATTTTGTAGCAGCCATTCTAATCGGCATATCAATCTCCACTTGAAATAAAATCGATATATTTAAAGGTAATTTTTCACACATTAAAAAATCGTGCCTTCGGCACTCACATGACACGGAACAAATTTCCTCTTGAATGAAAAGCGGGCGGCAAAATTTTTATAGCCTATGCACGGCCAGCAATAGCAATTCGGCCTTACCTGTGACTATGTTAGGAGTGCGGATGAGAGCTGTCATGTACCTATACAATGGTTTCAGACCGTTGTAATTTTCAGTTTAGAAAAATTTTCAGTGAGGTCGGATTTGATCAGCATTTGTATCAAAACACATACTATGCAGGAAATACGTTTCTTGTAAGACGCGCTGTTATATGCCCCGAAACAGGCGATAATTTTTATTTAAAGGTAGTTTGTCGCTTTTGGATTTTCGGTACGTTATTCGTTAGAGAGTTCTTGAACTGTTATTGGCTGTGTTACGCGTGCGGTTGTTTCGCAAAACATGAACTTTCAAAACAGTCTCTTCCCAACCAGGATATTTCCGTGGCAGTGGAAAAATATGACACGAAGCCACATCAGCATAGCACAGAGCCTAAATGTCAATCGTTGCTAAGTCACCTCCTGTAAGTTTCGGTACTCATTAGCTTCAGCATTGCATTTTTCCCATGCCCACAGAATATTGGGTGCATGCCATAACTATACGCGTAGCAAGCTCGTTAAATTTAATTAATCCTACTGGCTGTATACTTCATTTTTAAAATGGTTTTACAGTTATTTTTTACAAATGATTTAGCGTTCGTCAACAACTTTTCTAATTGCCCGTTTGAAAAAGAAACGTATCCTTTGCTGAACAGTCTTTTCAATTGAGAAACAGTATGCGGGATGCCTGGGGAGATCAAACGCCTCTTGTAGAAACCTCAACGCCATGGGCAGTTCCCTCAGCTGACTTTAGAAAGATCTACAGTGTTACAAGAGAGAGATTTTATTTCTCGCTGAAAAGCGTTAGAAGTTACTCATCTAGTCACTGCGAAATTTACTACAACATCATATACAAGTTTTTTGCTCTTCACTGGACTGCTCGCATTCTCATCACTTTTGCAGTTAAAGTTTTAGAAGTTTCCATATCTCATTGCATTTAGGTGAAACGGTAAGTTTGCTTAAATGAGTTAATATTTTGTCTTCTAATACTAATCAGCTATTACAGCAAGGCATATAAATTTTACCATAATTCGTTGGTTCGCTGGTTATGATGTTTTTCACATAGTTTCCTTACGTTCTAAAAGAAACAACGATATTTAATTCTTACCAGCATGGATCTTCTGCACCGCGAACCTATTCCCAGCAGGTTTAAACATCTATTACAGCAAGGCATATAAATTTTCCCATAATTCGTTGGTTCGCTGGTTATGATGTTTTTCACACAGTTCCCTTACGTTCTAAAAGAAACAACGATATTTAATTCTTACCAGCATGGATCTTCTGCACCGCGAACCTATTCCCAGCAGGTTTAAACATCCGTTGATGTCAAACAACGCGTCAGCATAACAAGATTAATCCTCAATGTCACAGATTAATATCGATCGCCAACCGCAGATTTTATTTCCATGCCGTCGCTTTGGGACTTTTTGCTTGCGTTTGATAAATTCATGTTTAGCCTCACTCAGAATCAATAGAGTTGGGCTTTATGAATAAATACAGAAAACAAATTAACAAATTAAATTTTGTACTGCATTTCAAGCACCCCAAAAATACTTCAATAAAAGCTTCCACTTGATTTTTACAACATTGTCAGATCAAATTTATATTTATTAATGATTAAAAAAATTATTATGCACAAAAATGTGTGGATCAAAGTCCAATTTTCGTCATACCAAAAAAAACACAAACTTGTCAACTCTTGCTAAGACTTAACAAGGACACAATATTGCATCTGTTCTTTTCAAGCTTGTTTGTTTGAGAAGTCTGGGTTTTCTGTGCCGTTTCGTCACGTTTTAATTACTCTTTTCAACAAAGCCAAATTTTCCAGCTTTGTTATTTCGACAAAGGCTGCAATCCGAGCAAAACGTATGTTCGAGTATTTTCTTGACTACTTTTGCGTGTAGAAAACAACCAGGGTAAAGCCCGGTCACAGAAACAAAAAATTATCAAGTTTAAAAACATTTATGATTTCGCGTGCGGTATCCATTTTTTATTTTTACTGTGAATGCCTTGAATCAATTTCTGTTAGCTTACATTTTCTTTTCATTACTTTTTCTTTTGACTCTTGTTGGTGTTGGTATCGAAATGATTCTCTTATTTTGTTTCAGGAACCTACAGAAGAAGAATTTGTAAACATAAAAAAATCTTTCATGTCAGCTTTCGATAGAAGCAAAGATGGAAAGCTATCCATGAACGAGGTATACGATTTGAAAGAATTTACTTGTTTCTGGTAAAAATGCAAATTTCGCATTATTTCACATCTTCAGAAAATGCTTTCATGGTGTTCAGTTCTGAAAAGATAAATTTTGAATAATGCTTCCTGGATTAATCGTCCTATAATTGACTAATATAATCTACAATGAGACGCCTTACCTGCGCCATTAAATGATCAATGGCTGTTACGAAGGCTTGCGAAGTCGCCTGCTGTACGTTTGAGTACTCATTTTCTTCAGCATTGTATTTTACCATGTCCACAGATATTTTGTGTACAGCTACTTACCTACGCCATTAATAATGTTCATTTTGCCCAACTAACAAACGCCGTTGTAACTTTACCACAGCTGGCAAAAATGCTTCTGCATGAAGATGAAGTCTTGTTACTCCTTTTCCGTCGAAACATCCCTCTGGACTCCAGTGTGACATTTATGAAAGTGAGACAAGGATTTTCTGCTTGTAGACTACTGCGTGTGTGGACTGTTCAAGAGAAGTTTACGGAGTGTTTGGGTGTTTGAACTAAAGTAACTCAAACAACGTTGTTTCACTACTTAGTCTTAAAGATCAGTTCACAGTAAATTTACTGTGTTCATTCTACAACCTACAATCACGACAATCTTCTAGAAATCATTCTTCGGTTGACTTTTGTGCTTTCGAATTAATTGTACCGAACGTTAATTTTGGCCAGGTAGCCTTACTTCACTACATTTGCATGCATATTTTACCATTTCAAAAAACTGAGCATATATCTGCCACATGTCCGAAAACATTGGATGGAAACAAACGTGTTGGCAAGCATGTGTTTAGTTCATGTTGGTGAGGCTTATGAGATGTAAACTATTCGTTTTTACCACAGATATGGCGAAAGTACGACAAGAGTCGAAGTGGATATATAAATGAAGCCGAGCTAACGGTAACATCAGCATGTACATGATATTATTTGTAGAAAACGTGTCGTACCACTGACTAAGGGATACTTGCGTTTTTCCAAAACGAATGTATTCGATGTTTAGCGTTTCATCACAAGGTCCTGTGATTTTTGATAACACAGGAAAATAAAATAATTTCCTACATGTTCCGAATAGCTGGTAACACTGAAGTTTTTCAATGACAACTTCATGTAGCCTACTGCTAGTCTTGACTGACCTTCAAATGTGCTTTCCAACCATTTGTCTATTCACGTTAGCCAGCAGGATTGCCATCTTTCATCCGCAGACAGATGCACGAAGTCGACTGCTTTACATTAAAAAAATCAATTTTGAAAGAAGCAGCAAACATTTATCCTATTACTTGTGAGCGGTCAAGTAAAAAAACGAAAACAGCAAACGTTTGCCAACGTACATTTTGAAAATCGCTTAAGACAAAATCACAAAATGTTCCATAACATTAATCAAAACGTTTTACAGCAAAAGAGTCGAAACAAACACGACCGAGCAGGTCGTTTTTCATTTGCCTTTGACAATAGAAATCCATAACGTAAATGTCATGTTGCGAAAAGTTATCCCCGAAAGGTCAAATGTTCTGTTGTTGGACATTTTCGGAGATACCTAAACTGTTCTTGCTTATGTTTATGCTTCCAAAGTACAAGACCGCGATCATCTCGCAAGACTCCTTTACAGGACCACCAGATAATATTTCATTTTTAATTTTCAACGAATCTTCACAAACATTACGAAACCACAACAGGATTCAAGGAGATATCTGAAAACGGGTTCTAATGTAATGACCAATTTCGCAGTAGATCTGCAGTAATAATTAAAGCAGTTTCAAGTAATGCTTTATAAATATGTTAAATATTGAATCTTTTTATTCGGTCATTTTGTCTAAAACTCGATTAATTGTTTCATCTTTTTCATCCTGTTAGGCTGCATGATTTTGGTACAACGCGTGAGCGATTCGGTGTTGTTGCAAAGTTTCACAGCTTCTCCAAAATAGGAACCGTGGAATTAGGCGATACATTTTTAATATGAAAATGAAATGTTAAAGTTTCAATCCAACCCGTGAGCTTTTCTTTACTCGCCCCCCTAACAGCGTTGCCGTCGCAGTTGCACCGGCAGCTGCCCGAGCGCGAGGCTGAATAGAAATTTCCGTCGTTTACTGAAATGACACTGCCTTTCCTCATTGCACTTTTTAGTGTGCTATTGTTTCTACTGCACTACCACTAACTATATGCGGATGGATAGAAAGTTTGCTGCTGCTCATTTATGCTTCTGCGCAGATGATGGGCATGTAAGGAAATCACGTTTCTTATTCAGGCTATTTTCGTCATTATGCTTGATTCATAGCCTGCTCTATTTACTGTATTACAAAATCCTAAACAAACAAAACAAAACGCGTGAATAGCTTAAGAAACGTTACAGGTCAAAAGTACAATCAAATAGTAAGAAACAAGATAAGCCTTTCATTTCGCCAAACCCGGTGTCAGCTGATTTCAGTCATTAAAAAACAAGTAGAAAAACTACTTTTATACAAGTTGAGTGAAAGTCTCGTAAAAACACTTATCCACAAGCTTGTCGACGGGACAATAATGAATTGATTCGCGAAGAGGCAAACATTTTATTCAGGGTTTTTTAAGGTGTTTTAGGGACCCGATTCGGATCCCTAGAATTGAAAATCGGGTCCCTTGAATCAGAGAAAATTACCATCGGGTCCCTAGAATCAGAGAAATTGGGTCCCTACAGGTCCATACCGGGTACCTAAGATTTTCCTTTAAAAAACTGATTTTATTGATAGTTTCGTACTATGTCAGGAAAGTAGAATTGCGGTATTCTTATAGATCGCCAGAACACCGATTTAAACTTCTGTGTAAAAAATTATAAAAGTGCACAAACATAAGATCAAAACCGTAGCACCACGTAGATTAGCACATATCTTTTAAAATAACCTAACCTATGTAATTATTTCTGGCTTAGGGGTACAAGTTTTGTTCTCCATGGTATTCTTTTTCAGGCTACAACTTCAAATTCGTAGCAGATCTCTATTTTTGAAAAAATCTGCAACGAAAAATTTAAACAGGGCTACCGTACAACTACGCAAGATGGCTTGAAGGTTGGTTCACTGAAATGAACATATTCAAAACGCTTGTGAAAGAACCAAGCCGCACAAAAATTTCACGAAATGGGTCTAACACATCAATGGCACCAGAAAACCTAAGCAGAAACGAATCTTGCTCTGATATGGAAAAATTGTAAAAAGGATTCTTTCACGAATGTAAAGGCGTCAGGCTGAGAAGAGTCCTCCACAACGATGAAATTCATGGTTGCAAAAAAATAATGGGGGTATGAGGCAGAAGGGATCCAAATATCGTCCGATGTGTCCTGTCAGGAAAAGTGATAACGCAAAACATATCCTCTTCTTTTCAGGTGTACTGATTGCTGCATATCTGCTCATGCAGTAGACACAACGCCCCTCGCACAAAAATGTGGCTGCAGCAGGGCCTTCCCGTGGTAAACCCCTGTTTCCGTAAAGGTTGCTCGCGACTGGTTTGTCTGACGGTACAAATTGTGTAGATACTTCCGTGAAAATAAGTAAGGGCCATCAATGCCATCACGCATCGATTGTTGCCTGTATCAAAAAACTGCGTTCGGGCTTTAGGAAGAGGGTCCGCTTCATCCAATTCGAAACATTCTCCCCCAGCACCCATCTCCAATTGTAGCCCCGACTTTGCGTCAACCGCGAATCTGGGAAGACGAATGGAGATATCGCAGAAAGCTTTCACTTTGGGAGACTTGAAGAACACACGTAAACAATATCTTGCTGGCGATTGCACACTGGGACATCACTTCATTCACAAGGAAAGAGCACGAACTGGTTAAGCAATTAAAGCGATATGGGCTGGCTTTTATTGGTATCTCTTTGACTGAGCGTCGTGGCTCCAACACAGTGGAGCTCGGCGGGTATAGAAACTTTTCTACTCCGGCATCGAGCCAACAAAGCCTGCTCATATAGACTGGCGTATGGATACTCGTAAGCTTTCAACAATACGTTTGTGTTGATGAATGGATCCCAGTGAGAGGAAGGGTGTGTATATTGAGACTGACGTTGATAGACCACTCTCTGCGTCTGATACAGATATGGCCATAGTTCCAACGCACTGAACTTTGGATGCGTAAGGGAGATTAACGATGCCCTGTGAACCGCTAAAGCTAACGAATCACTATCCGTTTGAGAGACCTGTTATGAATATGTCAGAAGTGACACTTGTGTACGGAAGGGTGTAATCGCTCAATATGATGACGCTCACCTAATTTATAACAGAAAGCTTAAGCTCCAAGTGTTTCATCAAAGCGCTTTGCGTCATTACCTTTTTTCAAGACGAAGATTTGCACACCTGGTGCAGGGATTTGTTGGGTCAACGGACAGTGATTAATTTCTGCATTTTTTCAGTTGACCTATTTCTATAAGTGTTCGTCTGTTAAACGAGAACTCTCGACCGATCACCACCGAGTTGTCTCCTGCGTAAAACTTGAAAAAAGCAGCAGGCCTTATGTGGAGATTTGTATGTGCTCTAGAGATGAGCATTGGACTGAACTTAGATTGGCTGGGTCCGGACCATTACGAATTTTGTTGATTTTGGATTGGATCCGAATTGCAGAATGTTCCAAAAATTTAGGATCAGGACCGGATTTGGACTGGGTTAATGGAAAATAATTGCATAATTTTTGTCATCAAAAAGCTGTATTTTCTAACGTTTTGGACTTTACTTGGACTTGGATTTTGAATTACCTAAACTTTTTGGACTATGGTTTGACTTGGACTGAATTAAAAATTTAGGTCTGGATCTGGATCGCAAAATATGACAGTCCGCTCATCTCTGGTGTGCTCGTAGTATTGTCTCGCCACCTTAATTGTTGAAACACTGGTTGCTGCTGCGACAGCTTGTGCATCAGCTGGCGCGCACATATTGCAGCTGGGGTCGAACGTGCCGTCTTCTATCCTGTACCTTACTAGCCTGTGGCCTGCTGGCATATGCGTCCTTTTCGGTACTTGTAGTTCTTGAGTTCGACTTTCGGCCGGGTCTTACCAAGACTTTGTGACTTAGTAGGCCTATTGTAGGCCGGGTCTTACCAAGACTTTGTGAATTAGTTGGCCTATTAAACGCTGTCTCCGGCTCTAGAGTTATGCTACGGTTTCCATTATGATGCAGCAATGATTCAAGGATTTTCGACGACGATGCATTATTCCAAAAGTTCTATGAACAAAATGATCGCATACGGAAAAATCGCTGTCCCCAAGTACGAAAAACAGGAAGAGATAATCGTGCTGTTACTTGGGTGGGAATTTGTTCGGAGTTACGTCAGACGTTCCGATAGGCCAGGCCTGCACAACATACGGCCCGCGGGCCACATGCGGCCCGCGAGATCTTTTCTTGCGGCCCGCGAGAACTCAGTTGCAGAAAATGTTGCAAAAGC
>Ga0210059_1001641_pt1 | contig 34109 bp, 25 predicted proteins | sample Ectturendosymbi2_FD_188042 | JGI IMG/M metagenome (GOLD analysis project Ga0210059, IMG submission 188042) | Ecteinascidia turbinata endosymbiont from Florida, USA - Sample 2 (SPAdes) (version 2) | ecosystem: Host-associated > Tunicates > Ascidians > Unclassified | place: Key West, Florida... | reverse complement strand
CCCCGTAGTGATTCGGCGCCCGAGAAACTGTGCCCCCTCGCCCCCCCTCGTTACGTCTCCGGTGTTATGCAATAAAAATCGGAAAATTTTCTGAAAATAAACAAATTTTCAAGTCCGAACGTCATGAACTTCTATTCCATGAACATCTGCAATTTTCGAACACAATATTAGGCCTACCGCATAGAGCTTGCACAGACTGACAACAAAGGTTTCTGGCGGCATTTCAATTTCGTCGTGTAGTTTTTGTGTCATTTCTGATCCTGTCCCACGCGTTTTTTCAGCGTGGAACTGTGTTTGTTTTGCTAATAACAAAACTTTTCCAACATTCAACTAGTTACTTTTTTAAGGTTAGAGAAGTTTGAGAATAATTTCTGAATTTTTTGAAGGCCGCTTCTGCTCCGGAAACGTCCCAGTAAGCCTGGGTAATGGTGAGAATGTGATTTAGCCAATATGTGTATGGTTGTTAGCCGTGTTTGTTAAAAAAAGTTACCTGAGCAGTTGGGTCTTCACTGCCATGCAGTCAGTACACATCCGGATGAACTCGTCCTTGAGCCCCCCCCCTAAAAAAATCCTGGTTCCGCCTATGACAACCCTGTCAAACATATACCTATCTTGTACTCCATTAATCTGTATCAAACTCAGTTTGTCTTGCTGATGATGTCTCTTGGAAATTGCAGTCTAATATTATTTGTGTGATACTGCAATTTTTTTGTCGCCACTAGTATTCTTGACGTCAGGCAGTTTGTGAAGATGTTATGATTTATGAGCTTGTATTAGGAAATTTCGATTGTAGTCTTGAGTTTGTTTTTTCTCTGCTGTTACTTCAGCCTTTCAACTTTTCACCTGTAAGCTTTGCTTGCAATTTTCAGGACTGAGGATGCGTAATTTTACGTGAACTCAATTTCCTATTAAAATTTGCTGATCGATTCCTTGCTTACACCCATCGTGGAAAGTACATACTGCAATTTTTAGTCAAAGAACACTGTAACTTTTTACAAACGCTACACAAAGCTCGCCAAAGATCTCCCGCCAAATTTTACGGGAAACCTAACACTATACCGAACCACTATTCCAATATTTAACATTAAAACTAGCTCTACCCTAAGCTCTAACCATAACCACTAATGCGGCATAAAGAATTGCATAACACCGAAGTAGAATTCGCCAGTGGTAAAATGCGGTAAAATTTGCCAAAGGCGCCAAATGCAAAGCAGTTGTGAAAATTTGCCTGAATACTTAATTTAGTGTTTTAACCTAAGGAGCCATTTTTAGTATGGATTTGTAAGCAAATTTTATTTTAGTTTCATTTACAACAGGATTTTGTATAACTGTTCTAGAAATTGAATATGCACTGTCAACAAAGAACATATAGGTTTATATGAAAGGCCTCTGCCACTATATTGTATTTTGAAGGGAAGTTCACTCACAAAAACTAGAGAAGTGGGGGCGATACCAACTTGCTATCGCTTTATCTTATGTTTTGCTAGCTTTGTCTTTCCAACTTTCAGTGTTTTTAAAGTTGTGTATTATGAATACCCTTTTGAATTTTCTGTAATGTCAGCCATGCCGTAGTCTCAGGAACGTATCCTTGGGTTGCCCTCATACACCCCTTCCTAGGCTTGATCAAAAGGTCTTATCACGGTTGGCTGAGTATGATGACGTCATCAGAGGACCCTTTTTAAACCTTGCTTCGGCCCCCCCCATACCTAAGTCCACCACTGGCCACGGGTACTCCCTACACGGTCAGAAAGCACTGACGTAAGGCTATTTAAATACAAGGAATATAGGTAAGGAGAGATAAATTAGTTTATTTTGCAGTCTGCACCAGGTTGAAACTAGCGTTATCAACAATAAAACAAGCTCTAGCTTTGTAGCAAACTTGTGAGGAATCTGCCTGCTTGGCTCCACTTTCATCCTTTTGCGACGATTATGCGTTTATTCCGCACTTCGCAAATAAACAATAAACCTTTTAAGTCCCGCGTGCGCAAAAAATTCTGCGAAGACGTGCGCCAACAAATTCGGCCATAACTCGCCAGTCGATTGAGCTAGAGAGCTGTTCAAACCCTCTAAAAATGCGAAAAGTCTTGTAGCTTAGGTTTAAAAAAACTTTCCAATCAACAAAAATCTAAACAACATGTCTTTCAGCATGCATCTTTAGAGGATTTGAACAGCTCTCTACCTCAGTCGGGTGGCCAGTTATGTTGGTGCAAACTGACGCAAAAACATGGCGCACGCGTGACTTAAGGGACTGAATGTTCACTAGCAACAATAACCAATCTTTGCAATAAAATCGATATTCTCTACTTCTTTGATAATGTGTGTACAGGATTCTATTTTGTTAAATACTTAGCTCCAAATTTTGCTGATAGTTGCATCTTTTGGCCATAGTTCACTTACAAGTAATTTTATTTATTTACGTGTTTTTCTCAAACACAAGGTCCGTATCACATCAATGGAAAGAACATAAGGATACAGAAATACTTATACATAACCAGGGACGCCGGAACGGGGGTGCATTACGGAGGCACTACCCCCAGGACCTTTGAAAGTTGGGGCAACGGGGGCACAAGTGCCCTTACATAACAGTATCATAAGTAATTTCATGATTTATCAAGATCAGTTTGAGAAAACTTTACAGCAGCTATTCGCGCACACGTAAAATTCAGAATGTTTTTCTATAATTTCTCTTATTAGTTTTAAGGTCAACATTGTTGCTAAACATGTAAAGGCGAAAAGAATGACTATTATGGCTATGGGCGTGCTTTCACACTGAACTCAAGCAAACAATTTTGATCTCGTGCTACATCAAAGGCATGGGCGTCCGCAGGGGCGAATCCAGGAGGGGCGATTGAGGTGATCGCTCCTCCTAAAACCTACGAATTAACCGTTTTTACCATGATTGTGTACAATTCGATAACAGCATTCGCATTTTCGCAATACAAGGCTACTTTGTCTCCCATTGCTTTGTCACAGAAGCGTTGGGAAGTATACTTCATCTCTCTTAAAGCAGTGACCCGGATTGAGGCTTTACTAACAAATATTACTGAAATCGCCCCTAACCTTATCCCCCGGCCCCGGGGCTGGATCTGCCCCGGGGTCAAAATGGGCATTTCCCCCTTTCTGAAAATTGGGGCTAATAACTAAAACTTTCTAGAAAATTTGACGTCAGCAGCTCAATTCCGATTAATTGATTTATTTCTTGAAATAACAGTTTATTTGCCGGTACCACACTTAACACGGCTACACTTACAAGAGCCAGGTTCACTGTTCTGGTGTCATGCAGTGCTGAGCTTGCAGTTCACTCATGTTGGCTCCTTTGCCTGCAAGCATAGGCGTAGTCAGGCGGGACATAGGGGCCATGTCAACCAAGAATGTTCAGAACATATAATCATTTGTGCTTTGTGAGGCGGTATCACAAAGAAAATAGTGTTATTCGCCTCAAATCAAACATTTTGTCCACCACCAAATTTTTGACACTCCAAATTTTTAGGCTGGCTACGCTACTGCCTGCAGGGGCAAGTTGCCAAACTTGCGAGCGGATTGTTTTACTGCTGGTCTTTATCGTATAATAATAACATGGCAACAAATCTTCAAATGTTCACTTCAAGTTACGATATTAGGCGTTTAGTCGCATGTGACTCTTGAACGCAGACATCTTGGCAGGTAATGTAGCGAGACAGTGGCTGCTGATAGCGGCAAGCATGGACATCGTAGAGCGGTGGCATTGAATCCTTGACCTTTCAAACGAGGGACAACCGGGGCAAAGGTTTCTTTTCATAAGTAATTTTTTGATTTAACAAGATTGAATTGAAACTAGTTGTCTATAGTTTGTTTTCTTATTTTTGAAATCAACAGTGTTGTTGAACTGTAGCAAGCACAATCAGGGGCGTAACGAGGTCAGACGGAGCCCGAGGCAAGAAGCAAGTGTGGCGCCCCCATGTTCGAACCTGAGATCTTTCGGAAGTAAATTTACTGTATTGAAGAAAGTACTTGTGAAATTGTTGGGACTTTTCGGCGACCCAACAGACATTTGGCGCCCACTGCAGTGATTCAGCGCCCCCATAATGATTCGACGCCTGGGGATTTATGCCCTCCTTGCAGACCCGTGGTTACGCCCCTGAGCATAATTGCCAGGCCCTAGCCAGGTTGAGAAACCAGGAAAGGCGAAGAGTTTACTGAGAGGAGCCTAAATTTTTGTAACTATGCCCAACACATTTTTCCAGGGAAGGGAAAAATTTTTTCATGGGTGACTAAGCCCCCTGCGCCCCTCCTTGTAACGGGCATGATCATTGGTAACGATTTTTTTGTTTTTTATAAGTTTGCATTGCCCTCAACTTCTTTCTTCCCCCCCTGCCCTACCGACTTTCCGGCGTCCCTGCTCATAACGTTTCACAATGTAAGAGTTAGTTGGAACACGTGCAGTAGTCAATGCTGAAGAGGAACGAACACTGAAACAAGGCACCAGTAACTACTACTGCATCCGGTTATCGTCATACAGTAGTGTTACGTTGTGGGAGAAAAGCGGAGATTTGTATAAAGCATCAGACAATTGAAGTGAGGGAATATAAAAGTTGGGTGAAGATGCGCATTGTTTAACAAAAGCATACAAATTTTATAGTAACCACCTGTTTGCATTTGAATTTGAAAATTGATTAATTTGCAGTAAGACAAGAGTTTGTACTTTTTTATTATCGTTTACTCCTGGGCAGTGGTTGCTTGTGTGGAACCTCAGGCACCAGTAATTTTTTTATCCACAATCGGTGCGTTTTTACTCCAGGTACGCCTCAGCTGCAATAAACCATAGGCATGCAAAGTCTGTATTCTTCAACCGGTGTCTTGACAAAATGTTACGTCTTTTCATTTTTTTGAAGTTGTATTAGGTTTCACTTATCAAACTAAGCAGAAGCTTTCGATACGAATTACGCGGGAATGACTTTAGTATTTATTTCTGATTACACCTTTTGTGCTATTCAAAGTTGCATCCTATAGGTTCACAGATAAAATAGTTTATTTCGAAAAAATTTGCAGTTTGACGTCTTTTTGAAGAGATCCGTATTAATGATATGCAAATAAATTTCTTTAATGAATAATATTTGGAAGTAATGTATAGTTGTTGGCATATTAATAATAAAAATTGACCGTGTTGAAACGGTAATCACTTATTGCGAAAAATGTACATTTAATGATAACAAAACCAATCCAATCGTCATGTGAAAATCTTCCATGCAAAAAAATTTGTTTGGAAATCAAAAAAATGTATTTGATGCAGACTGTTGTCCAACTAGTGATCTCGTCTAGTGATCTGCCAGGATCACAAATTTTGAGTAGCATTCAATTTTTCTATAAGCAGAAAATCGCATAGTTTAATTGCACATAATACTTCTGAAAAAATAGCTTTGTCGCAAATGCGAGTATATGAACGTTTCACTGGATTGACACATTCTGAACTTATCTGATTCCATTATTTGGGCATTTTCCAGAAGGGCGCGCGTTGCACGACTGTATTTAACAAATTTCATGATTTTTATGCCCCATTCCTGTTGGAAACAGATTCCCGACACTAATCGGCTGGTTATTTTACGGAAAAGAAAAAGTCTTCCCTCTTGTCGTCGAAGCGAATTTGAATACACAGGTGTAGGGAACTATATTTACTATCACGCACCACATATATTGTGGACTTTCGCGGGCCGCGCGAATAAATAATTTTGTCTTAGCTTTTACCCTTGTCTTCCTGAGGAAAAAAAGAAGAAAGAACTACTAGTGGGAACGAGAGATACTTCTGACTTACTGTCTAATTATTTGCTTACCACGGAGTTTCGTTTTGACGCAATGCTGTGTTCTTACTTGGATAACGAAAATTCTGATTTGGGCCATATTAAATGTTCACGCAGGCTGCATTTTGCCCGCGGATCGCAGGTTCCCCATCCCTGGAATAAAATATAAACTTTCGCATGTGTCTATACTTCCAAGGAACAGACAAGATTCTACAGAATATATGAAAATAATGAATTTTCTAGAAAAACCTGTGTACTTGAAAAAAACGTCTTTCAAAACTCAGAAACATACCAAACTTTTAACACGTTTGGCACATCGTAGGCTACTTTTCCCGGTTTTCGACAAAGTTGATCTCTACCTGACCCGACCTGCTTGAGGCATGACGTTCATTCCCATTTCGCCATTAGTCTGACTCAAACAAGTCATCGAGCAGCCTGTGGCAAGTTCTGTCAGTTATGTATCAGATTTGGGGGCAAATCCAAACTAATCATTTTTTAAGTAGGACGAAAGGCAATGATAAATGACTTTACTGAGTGCTCTATTCGGACTTGAGCCTCTTACCCGAATTTTACTCTTCTAGGAAATCACAAAATAAAACACGTGAGTGTTAACGACAGCTTAAACATCGAAATACTGAAAAAACAGTAAAATGGTGAAAAGGAAGCAAAAAACAAAACTAAAAAGGTTAAGTTGGCTTCTCAAAGTCATTTGCTCAATCCTGTTTGACAACAAGAAGTTGAAAGAAAAAGAAGCCAAGATATTAAAGCTCTGAGCACAATATGAATCAAGAAAACCGACGGCCGACGACAGTTGAAGTTTCATATAAGTGCCATGCGAGAAGAATGGAACAGCTATGTCCAACCCGAATGGCTTGCTGAGCCAAAAATTATGTCACTATCTTGACCAGGGCCGCACATTGAATGACATGTAAATTAGGGCCGCAATTGGAATAGCTTACTTTGATCTTAGCAAACTAAATTTAGCTTAAAACTAACATATTGAAAGCGTTCAAATTTTAACTGCAATGGTAACAAACGTTATAAAGTGGCCCTGAGCACCACCACCTTGTCAGTATGTAGGAGACTTTTACTATAGCGAAAACCTAAAATAGTCCGCACAAAACCCTCTACTGGGCCGCGGGTTGGACATAGCTGGTCTACAATAATAATATAGAAACCTTTTCGAAGAATCTTGACGGACTACAATTATTGTTTTTATCTTTGCCTTGTATAGTAAAATACAATTGTTTTCTCGATCTTTCAGCGAAAAGCTCAAATAAAGGTGGTTTCACCAGCTTTCTGGTATTACGTTTACACAGGTTAGAAAATGCCTAGAACTTTATGTCTTAAATGTGCTTTATACATTATTTTCAGAATTAATTGCTGTAATCTGCGAATTTTTGACCATTCATGTGTTAAAAACAAATTTTGTCTTTGTTAAAATACCATGGTGGTGAAAGCAGAAGCTAGAGCCGTAAAATTCGTTCAAAAATATAAAACTCTTTGTTTCATAGCTTACCGTTCAAAGATATAGTCAGTTTTTAACAAAAAATGCAAGAAACACAAAGGACGTTGAATTCTTCATAATCTCCATGCTAAACTGAACTGCTCAATAACTTGCAAAAATAAACTGAATCACCCGTGACAAACGCTGAACAAACTGTTTCTTGTCTCTCACTCCTCTACCTGTTTAGATTAACATAATGCTCTGTAAGAGTTGACAACGACAGAGAAACAAAACAACTTTGGACAAAACTAACAGAATGATAAGCACTCCTTGCAATCGAGCCAGTAGGAAATAGACCCGCTCTACAATCTGTTACAAGGATGTCTGTATAAAACAACCGTTCGTTGCCGTCTTGTCGCTGAGTTGTAGGAGTAGCGATTGTAATGACGGTGTGACTCGTCATGCGTTGTCTAACATGCCTCGAGCAATTTGAATCGTGGCATTTGCAAAAACTGCCTGCCTACGTGCTGCGCTATTTTCTTTTGTTTGTGTGTTTTCTTGACCAGCAAATCCCCTTCGTGCAACTTGAAAACTTCTGGACGAGATGATGAAAAGTAAAAACTGAAAACAATCTGCAAAACTATGCTATACCGAGAAAGCGGTCAGTGCCCTCAACGAATGCCTAAGTCTAAATGTTTGGAGATCTTTGCATGTATTTTACGCCATGGAAACTGTTCATATTCACAAAAAAAGCCTGAAGATCGCCACGATTCTTTTTCATTGCCAGAACCTAGATTTAGGAAAAAAGACTCAAGAACTTCAAAGCAAAGAAACTTTCAAATCATGCTTTTTCAATTTTGTTCGCTAAACACCAATATATCCAATCATAAACGAAATTGATGCGTTAAGACACGTGACAAAAAGATCAGAATAATGAACTACGATGTGGCGTGAAAAATCTGTGACACTGCAAACAAACATTGAAACAAAATGCAAAAGTCAGATTATGAAATGTTGGAGCGTCGCACCCTGAATAGGGAAAATAATGGCTGAGTAGCTTTAAAAAAACAGAAAAAGAGAGGTATAGACCTACTAGTGAAACAAAAATAGGTTCACTGGGAGGTTAAACAAATTTCATGTAGTACTAATCTGCGCAGCGAGACATACATAGCATACAAATTTTATACACTGCACCCCCAAAAAACTGCTTTGCAGAGGGAAATGTTTGTACATAGAAAACGTCACGCGCGTTTCAGATACGTTTTTTCTTCATATCAAGTCGTGGCGTGGGAAGACTCTCCACATATAAGGTTTCCGATGTCATATTTTGTCAAAAACGTTTTGCATTTAGAATCACATTTAAATCTTAAGGTAGTAGGGTGCATAAAAGTTATTACAAATCAGGTAACCCTGGGTAGTAGAGTGCCCCAATTTTATTTTTATAGGCTTTCGGGGACATTTTTATAAAATAACTCTGGATCCATTTTATTTGTCTCTGAAAATCAGGAAACCTCATGAAAACACAGGTTTCTATCATCTTTCCTAAGTGTGAAATCAACAAAAAACAAGCCACTTGTAGTGGACCGCCCAGGATTCCTGAGGAGTATGCTATTCACTGAGGTACATTGGTCACAGCAGTCTCGCAATCAGTGGTGTAACCATGGGTGTAGTGGGGTGGTAACGGCCTTCCCACACCTTTTTGCACTAGATCACATTAAAAAATGGCTGCGATGTCACAAATGTGTCTCCAAGAATCTCATGCTCCATGCTCATCAGAGACAGTATGCTTAGTTTTTCTTGCCCAAATGAATTTCGGTGATAATTCTTAATTCTACGAAAACTTAGAAAAAGACCGCTCTCGAGTCGGCTACAGTTGGCAACCATATAAAGATAACTTTACATTACAGTGTTTACATGTGCACATCAGGTGAGAAAGTACGCATATCGGATGAAGCAGAACGTGTTCAATCGGTTTCATATTCTCATATAAGATCATTGTCGGGGTCATGTGTATAATGTTACAAAAACCGCCTTGAGCTTTTCAGCCGGCTGTTTGAGGAATCTCATGCCTGGTTCTGCTCCCATCACCTTGCAATGATTCAGCCTGTACGTATCATTCAGCAATATTTGTAAAGCCACAACAGTGACCGACACCAAGCGAATCTATCGCAATTTATTGCGTAAGGAAACTAGTTTCGTGTATTACTTATCTTCAGTCCTGCGCAAAAGTCGACATATGAAACAAAAAGAAAAAATTACGCACTGTTGCTAAGATCAAACTCAAGGTTACAAAAATTGAAGATTACCAAAATTTAGCACAAATGTAACTCCTCCACTGAACACAGCTACAACACTGTTCAACGAACCCAGATGTTATTGTCTCTAATACTAGTTGAAGAAACTGGTGAAAACAGTTAGGAGTGATTGTTAAATTTCGATGTGTTCCCTATGCATACAAATTAAAAAACAATTTGAAATTAGAGGAAGAAGGCATTTATATTTTCTGTGGGATTTTAGATCCCGCTGCAGTTCAAGATTGCAAAATATTTCCTAGTTATATAAATGTACTATTACAATTAGTGAGAGATATCATCAACGGAGTATGTAACCAGCGTTATGAAAACCGTGTTGAGCAACAAAAAGGTCGTCCAAATGTTAATCTTTGCGCTACAGAAGAAAATGTGGAAGAGGAACTATAAGTAAATCAGTATTCAATTATCGTTGTAATTCAAATAAGCACACTCATATGCTTTTGTTCGAAACACAAGCTTTCTGGGTTTTTATTGTATGAATATGTTCTTTTTGGTGTGCAATATGGGTTGATTTGAAATCACTGAATGGGAGCCCTGCATGTGACTGTTAAACACATTGCTGGTAATGCAGCGAGGCAGTGCCACTGCCCACAGCGGTAAGCCACGTATAGCTTTATACAGGGATGTAGAGCTAACAAAAAAGGTGTGGGAACGCACCCAAAAAATAGCCGTTTTTAAACAGCTTCAAATTCATTTCAAAGCAAAACATGAAAAAGTGTGGGAACGCCTTTCCCACGCGTTCCCGACTCACTACACCTTTGGTTTTATACTGTGCGAAACAATCAGGAGTAAATCTACAGCAGTGCTTCAACAAGTTTGAAAAATCCATTGTTAGTGTGAAACTATGTGATCAACCTACCCGAGTGAATAGCTTAATCAAACGACTCGCAGATTTCTTTTCACACAGTATAAAAATGCGTGGCTTGTTAGAATACTATGCAGACTTGTGGGAACGCACCTTTATCGTTAAGGTTTAGTTCTGACTTCTTAGTGAGCTCTAAATGAAAAGTTATATTTGCTGTGGCGAGTTTTCGTAATTCATCTGCTCAGATTTTTTAAGTTTGCGTGGTGTTCTAACTTTAGTAAGTTGTCCGATAGTTGTTGTCAATATGTTGTTCCACTTCTCATTGCGTGAAGCAGTTTTGCGGAAGTGTCTAACTTTCTTGTTTTTTCACCACTCATGTTGTTCTAGCCGTTGATTATTCTTAAATTACGACTTATTTGTAAAAAGTGCCAGATAACATGAATAGCCTAAAAACATATTAGGCAGTTTATGAAAAGAAAAAGCATTTCTGATGGCCCAAGTGAAGAAAACATTTCAGACACAAGATTGAGAATTGAGGTTCAACCGTAACACAGACAAATGGTGTAAAAAGGGTAAAGCGTTTTGTGTACGCCCATTTGCATTGCAACGTCAGCAACCTAAAAGGGATAAGCAAAATCTCGACGTTGCCCTCCCCTGGAAAAATATCTTCAGACGCCCATGGATGCACGGATTTCGACCTAATTCTTGGGTCATAAAGCGTGGTGCTGTTTGGTTTAATTCTTTTAAAAGTCACTCATAAACAATAAATGTCAAAGTTGTCACTTTTCTTAATCTATATACTAAATGCAGTAATAGATAAGCTTTGCAATTTTAACGTGTGATGAATAGCCTAAAAACATGAAAAACCAGCAAAGGAGTGTTTTGATACTCAAGCGCGAGGCCCCGGACATTTGCCCGGTTTGCCCAATGGTTAATCCGGCCCTGAACCCTGGGTGTAACCAGAGGTGTAGTGGGGCGGGAACGCGTGGGAACGGCGTTCCCACACCTTTTCACATTTTGCTTTGGAATGGATTTGAAGCTGTTTTAAAAAGGCTATTTTTTGGGTGCATTTCCACACCTTTTTTGTTAGCACTACATCCTTGGGTGTACGTGACGGTGGAGCAGAGGGGCGAATCGTCCTTCCTGGCAAGGTGAATGTTCAAACCGGGCCCCCAGTTAGTTCATATTTCGGTTTTAGTTTTCTTTTGGTTTTCAGTAGGTTGTTGATTTTTTGCGTTTTTCGGAGTATTTTCCGATGATTTAAGGTTTTAAGACAGCTATTCACATCCGGATTCACCATCATTTCTCAAGTATTTGCTGAGTGTTGGCTGGTGGGTCCCCTGCAGTGGCAAGTGGTCCCCTTTCCGCTAAGTTTTCCCTCCCTGCCTCAAAACTCTAGTTACGTCACTGCTCACAGTAACAATGGATTTTCAGATTTGCGGAAGCATTGCTACAGATTCACTCATGGTTCTTTTCACACAGTACACTACAGGGTGACCCAAAAAACAGAACCTATAAAATTTCTTATTAAACCCTACAAAGATCCGGTAAACTTCCAGCACGTTGCAGGTTTTAAACTTCAGTCTGTGTACAATCATTCCCCAAAGTTTCAGCCATTGAAGCCTCTTCGCATAAAAGTCATGTTTTTTCCAAAATATGCTCCAAATGGCCTACACGGCGTTGGAGGCAAACGTGCATACGTTGTGCAAAATTTTCAATTACTGTCGCAAAACCATTCACACATAGTTACAGTTTTTTTCCATGACCACCTCCGGATGTTTTTGCTTTATTTGAATTTTATAAGGATACAAATGAAGGTCTTCTTTAAAGAACCCGCCTCAAAGACCCTCGAGATTCCCAGCATTCGAATGCGTCGTCTAAGTGAGTTTTTAGGGCTCAGGCCGACCGAATCTCATACAGCATCAGTGTTTCTTTGCGTCCTATAGTACTCACCGTCCGACCACCAGAATAAGTATCTCTCAGACCTTTTGAATTAAGATTTTGCAGTCCTACACTCTCTAAACTTCTGAATCCAGTCAAAATTCTACTTTTTGAAGGAGCATGACGACACTGCAACTTTCTCCGAAAACTTGCTCGCACTACTTTGTATGAACTGTTAGCGAAATAGGCCTCCAGGCAAAAGCCTTCTCTTTGGTTAAACAAGACATAGTGGGAAAAAGTATTGTTGCAATATTTCATCCACCAAGTCTACTAATAGGCCTACAACTTAAAAAAGAAGAGGAATAATTAAAATTAAAAATTTTATTCAAAGGTTTGCGGTTCTCTTTTTTGGGGGTAACCCTTTACTACGTGACTTGCCGCTATGAGCAGTCACTGTCTCGCTACATTATCTGCCAAGATGTCTGAGTTCAACAGACACAAGCGGCAAAACGCCTACTATCGTAACTTGAAGTAAACCTTTGAAGATTCGTTGCCATGTGAATTTTTACGCAATAAAGCCCAACAACAGAACTACCCAATCGCAAGTTTCAGTAAACTTCTTCTGCAGGCAAAGGAGCAGACATGAGTGAAATGCAACTCATCACTGCATGACACCAGAACTGTGAACCTGGCTCTTGTACAGTGTGAGTGTCATACTGGTAAATAAACCCTCATTGCAAGAATAAAGTGAGTCAATCGAAATTAAGCTGCTGACTTCAGGTTTTCTAGAAATTTTGTTCCTTAGTCCCAATTTCCAGGGGGAGCAAATGCCCGTTTCAGGGGCGTAACAAGGGGAGGCAAGGGTGGCGCGATTTCCCGGGTGCCGAATCACTATGGGGGCGCCAAATGTTAACAGGGGGTGCCCAAAATGTCCCAACAATGCCACAACTACTTTTTCAATACAGTTCATTTGCTTCCGAAAAACCTCAGTTTCGACCACGGGGCGCCAAACATCGCTTCTTGCCCCGGGCGCCATCTAACCTCGTTACGCCCATGGCCCGTTTTGCCTCCCCTGCGGACGCCCATGTGTACAACGCAGGAGATTTGCTCGTTGCATCGATACAAGCCGACCCAGATCACTTGCGAGCATTGCTGTGCTGTAAGCTGCAACTTGGCTTCTCTTTTGCAAGGTTTTGTCCCTTGCTATTCATCTGCTCTGTTCCTGTTGCATGAATGACGGTGGTGTAGATATTTTATGTTTGTCAATTCAATGCTGAGTTGCGCTTGTGTTACAGGCCAACAGCAAACGATCGAATGAACTGAACGTTGCCACGCTGTGTTTCAGAAAAGTGCTTTCAAACTAGTGCTTATTTTATGTACCAGGAGAGTTCTTCGTATTTTGAATGTTAAGGATTGAGTTTTCGGGCGGTGAGTAGTATGTCTCACTTTTCGATGCAAAAAGCCTCTTCCGAAAATATTTAAAGAAAACTGATTAGAAAGAACTAATTTTTAGTTTCACGTAAGCATCAGAAATTGAGTGATATAGGTTTATGATGAGATGTGGTGAACAAAATTAAAGCAACATGAGTAACTTGCTGGAACCTAAATTTTGCATTTTAAGACCATTTCATATTCTTGCACGTGATTAATTCATTTTTTGTGTGTTGAAAGGTGCACTTAAAACGATTTATCATTAATTTGCTATGTCCGCATGGCTGTAGTCCTTTTCGCATAATTTTTGCAAAAATTTGAAAAACCAAAAACTACTTGAAATATGCTCTTGCAATGAAACAAAAGTCAGTTATAGTGAGTGGTTTTAAACAGCGTTATCGAGCATTTAAGGCATGTAATTTAAGGGGTAAAAAGTAGAAACGCAATGCTTTTTCTTACTTTCTTGCATTGTCTCAAAATCGTTTCTTTTTGCAGATATCAACCAACCAATCTTATTAAATTTGTATAATTCAAATTTCAATCAAACTGAATTGTTCAAAATGAATAAGATTTCGGGACTGACGATGCACAGTGTTACGTGAAATCGATTTCCTATTAAAAATTTACGATAGATCCCTTGCTTATCTCACAACCAGAAACAAATACTACAATGTAGATGGCAAACCGGGGAACGGTCATAGAGTTATTTTACAGATTCCATATATTTTTAACCATTCATTCCTATATTGTGGCTATAGGGTTTCCTCAAACGAACATTTCTCTGGAGGTGTTTTACGCGATACATGGAAGAGGAAAAGGGTTAAGCCAGAATTTACTTACTAGTTTCAGGGACCAAAACTCATTAACTACAGGTAGTTTGACATGAGCGAGTTAGGGCCTCTGGCAAGCAGGGTTTCGTATCAACCAAGCCCATAGCCAAGGGGGGACATTCGGGGTCAGTGTCCCCAAACACTTTTTTGCTCCTCCAAATTTTGTTATATCAGAAAACTTTGTTTTAAACATGAAGCAAAGAAAATCTTACCCCCTAAAAATGTATTTCTTCCCCCAAATCTTAAAACTTGGATACGGGCCTGGTATCAACAATTGTTTTGTTTGTGGGGCGACGTGACACTTTGCGATTCAGTTGACATGAAAAGACAATGCAAGTGTCACCTTCGCCCCCGGTCAATGACATGTTACTAAAGGTGTAGATTCTGTCTAACTTTTCATCACCTTCAAGAACAAGGACAAAATCAAAATAGAAGCATTCGTTGATTGATTCGTTGTGACGCTGTTATGGATTTCTTTACTCGTTGGTAATGTACTAACAGGAGCAGTAAGCCTTCGTCGCTTCGTCTGCAAACACTCTTCATGGGAGATCGCTTAGTTCAGGGGGTCGAACCGGTACTTTAGGAAGTCGAATAGATGCTTCTCAGTACACGAAAGCCGTCAACGCCTTTTTAAAAAGTTACAACAAAAAAGAAGCTCCAGTGAAGTGGAACAGTGTAGCGAGCACGCGCCAATGAAGCTGGTTAGTAAGGTTCGATTCCCGGTCGAGTTATACACAAGATTAGAAAACAGGTACTTACTGTCTGTCCAGCCTCGTACTAGACGCCAGTCAAAGAGTATAAGGAAAATGATCAATTGTGCACTGACTAACCACAAGGCAGCATTCACTACGCGCGTGATCGCATGGCCCCTGGTCAGACCACTCCAAACCGTGTATAATGAAACCGAGCTGATAATGATAAAGTGGAAATCAAAACTATCATTTTCTATTTTTGGATATGGGAGGATGGGACTAAACGCTGAATAACTTTTTTCTGCTTCATCAGAGCACCGAGTGCTTTCATACACCAGGTTAAAAACAAGTGTAAGACCTTGAACCAAGGATTCCGTATCAAGTTCTAACACGAAATTTCGCTCGATCTGAATCACAAATGTTTTGAAATTTTTCGGGTTCTCAGTGACATGTTTTCACAGTCTTCTTCAAAACAGTCTTTTGTTTGTCCTCCAGGAAAGCGAAAAAGAACGTACCGTGTTGTTATTACTGCCTTACAACTATTTTTTCCCGAAGAGAAAGTCAACTTAGGCAAAGCCAGCAACAGCCAGGTCGGTCAGGTAAAACAACAACCAGGTCAAAATTAGAGGGAAACGGGCACTATCGAGAGTAAAGAACTTCACTCAACGCTTCAAAGAACTCAAGCAAAATTATGCACGAGTTGATTGATCTTTTGACAGCGTGATTACGAATAGCAAGCTTGCGCAAGCGAGCCACAAAGCATTTCTCAAAATTAGGTTTGTTACCAAGTATTGGGCTTTGCTGACCGCTCCTATTCACTATAACCGCTCCTGTTCCCAATCACATTTCCTGTGAAGGAGGAGATCATTTAATGTTCTGGAGCACGAATCAGGTGCTTTCCGGTAAGTTGCTCAACACTGCCTTGTTTTGTGTCGACTGCCTTCACAAGTCTGCAACGCACAGCCTTGATCGGGTGATCGCCACCTGTTGAGTGGTTTAACATCTCGAAATAAACAATTTTGCGAAAGGAAATTAAGTAATGCCGTAATGCCCCGTCGAACGTCAATTACATCATCAGGCCAAGCACGCATTGAAAAAAACGTTTGCTGAATCGATAAGTCTATATATCGTGTTCCGCGCTTAAGCTACTCAGAGTTGTTCAGTTAACACCCATGATCTCATTTCAAGGTTGCTTGATAAAGCTTTCAACCAATTCGAATTATTTTGCTTACGTCTCTTTCGCTACAGCGAAAACCATCGATTGAACTTCAGAGAATTATCTGGTACAAGCAGTCATCCCTTCAATGCTAATGATTCAGCTGTGATGCAGTTATAAAAGTCATGTCGACCTCCGCTGACAGCAGCTCAGAATCCAGACGATCGAAAACTGGTCGCAAGTCATCCTGGGACCCGTGGGAAGTAAAACCATCAAAAGAAAATCAAGGGTCCCGACCTGTCGCGTTGAAACATTACAGCAAATACAAGAGACCAGATGATCCAGTGTATGACTACATTGAAGAAGAGGGGTGAGAAAAACGTTGTTTATATAGTTGTCTTTCCATTTGCTTCTAATGATGTTGAGCAAGGTTTTATCCACAACACCGCTTAAAACGCATTAGATTTAATTTTTCTATAATGAAAGATGTTTCGTAAAACTCATAATGATAAAACTTTTCGTCTTGAAAACTTTTTGGCTCTTTCGTTGGCAAAGTCCTATGAACTGCGTTTTCGGGGTTTTCTCAAAAAATAAAAATAATGATAAATATCATTGATGATAATCGAAAATCCTTTGCTGTACAGTTTACACACCTTGAGTTGGGTTCAGTGAAATTTTTGCTTGACAGGACATGATAAAACCGAAGCAAGTTTTGTGAGTTGAACAGTTATTTAAGGAAAAGCATCGAGGCTGTCCAGAAAAAAATCATCCTCGCTTCGCGGCCTCACCAGATTATACATGCTCCGTTAAAATATGTTCAGGGCAATTTTTAAAGGAGCGACATCGAAAACATTGTTTCGACCTGCTTTTCGAAATTATCTTACTGTAAAATGTTTTTGTTCTCCGCTTTTGATGATTTATCTTTAACTACTCCCAGTCAGCTATTGCACCACTGGCCTTTAACCGCATATTCAATGAACGCTAACGTTAAAACCGGTTCGTAAAAAGCTTACCAAAGGTATTGTGCATTACAGAAAAGATAACCATGATTACGAAACTAGCCTGCTGGATAAGCGATCCAGATTGAGGCAAAAGAGTACAAGTATCGACACCACTACTACGGAAAGCAGCGGCGTGACAGATACGTCATTTTCTGATGTCTCCAACTACACCCCTCGGCGCAAAGTAGAATTTCTTTCCCAAACTGGAAACGACCCAACACAGCATTGTGAGAACGGTTTTCAATATGACGGGAAGAGAAGGCAAAGCCAGTGGGATGCATATTTGGAAACAGGCAAAAATGTCCAAGGAGCAATTCAGTCAGGAGTTTTCAAAATTACACTTCATCAGGTTATTCTTGCAAAGCACATATCGGCGTACTTAGTTATTGTCATTTGCTGAAGTACGTAGGCCTTTGTAAATGGGCCAAAACTGTTTTGCTGGTCTACTTTAAATCTCGTTGGTGTTTTGGTGTTTTCCTCAATTTTATGTTTTTTTTCCAGAGTTAATGAAGCCAGTAGCTTCTTCCAACTCGTCAACCTCTTTTCAAATGTATATACTGCTCTTACACTGGAAATTAAATCCTATACATGATAAATGCTTACTGTTTGTCAGAAAGATATGATTTTATAACTACTTACACCACCTACAGTATTTCCAACAGGGTTGACGTAAGAAGTTGCTCTAAACAAGTTGCAAATAGCCGAAATCTACAACCCTTCCTGAATAAAGTCTTTTGTGCTGTGTTTTGCCAGCGAGCCAGAGATGGCGAAACGTATGAGCTGCATGCAATGCTCAAATCACTTCCGGACCAGCAGAGGCGAAGAATCCTCAATTCCTCCACTGATGAAGAAGGAGTCACTGCCCTTCATCTAGCAGCAAGGCACAACCATTATGAAGTTTGCAAACTTCTCATCGATTACGGTTCAAGTAAATCCTTTCAAATCATAAAACTTCCGATTTTAAGTAGATTTTAGCAGTTTAGGACAGTAGTGTTACTAGTTTGAGAAGGCCCGGAGAAAGCAATCCAACATTTTTCATGTGGAACAGTGTAATCTTACTTTTCTGACGTTTACTATTGCGTAACGTGCAGATGATGTTTATTAACAAATCAAAAAATCAAATAGCAAAATTTCTTATCGTCTTTCCTCTACCACTTAAAACTTCTGCGCTCTTGTCCTACAAAAGTAAAATGTCATCGCGACCCAAAACAAAGTAAAATCACGAGCTATACTACTAATCCTTTAAGAGTGCGTTGTTGATGCTATTTCGCTTTGCACAAAATGGCGAAACAGTCTCAGCAAAACTGAAATGCGACGCGGCAATGGGACGTTTCATGGTAAATACATTTTGCTTGTTTTAAACCAGGGGTCTCTAAACTACGGCCAACGGGCCAGATGCGGCCCGCGAAGCTATTTTGTTAATGATGAAAAAATAATATGCAGTACTTACGAAAAATTTGTAGATTTGGTAGAATATAACATATCCCGCAACAACCACATTGCGTAAGGCGTCCGGCCCTGGACAAGTTCTGTATTACCTTATGTGGCCCTCGGACAAAAAAGTTTGGAGACCCCTGTTTTAAACCATTAGGAGCAAAATGGGTAATTTTTCTTATAACACGTGTTTGCTTTTAAAGAGGGTGATCTCTCTTCTGACAAAAATGTCTGAGAATCTGAGGTTTTACGTTCAAACTTGTGTTTTATCATGTTTATGCGCCTTAAATATGAAGCACTAGTTTTAAATTCGCATATTTATCAGTGCCAGCAACGAAAAACTAAGGGAAGGATATAAACACAGTCAGCGCCCAAACCTGCTCAGTCTCTCCTTGTAAACGCTTTCGAATTGTTTTCGCATAGCTGATTATGTTACCGATCTGTTTGTGAAGACAGTTAGTATTTTGGCATGTTGCAAAATTTGTGGGGATGTGGAAATGAATCCTTTAATCCACGAGTTGAACACCCACAGACGACAACTTCAATTCGTCTATCAAGAACGTAGACAGTCTTATATCCACATAGCGCAATCATCGTTGTAAAGAAGTTTTGATAGAAATCCCAAACACCAGAGGTGGGCCAAACTGTCTTCGACTGGGATCGACAAGAAAATCTCTTGCTAACTCGCGATCGACCGGTCGGTACCAAAGTCACAAGGACAAAATGCCGAAATTGAGTATCGCACGTGCAAATATAGTGCACCATCGCCTTAGCGATGCACAGAGGGCAAAGTATCTGTTACGCCTAAATCATGATTGTTACGCAATAATAGGAAAACAAATTACAACCCCTTCGCGGCATTTGCCACCCTAGCCTGCGGTCAGTCATCTCAAGAGGCACCACAGAATATACGTGACCAGCCAATTGATGGATAATATTAATGTACTTTCTGGAACATTGATTGAAAAGTGTTCTTTTTAGGTATCTTGTCAATACAATGCAAAATCAGGCTCGATCGACCAGCTGACACTCGGCGATTGACCGGTCGATCGCGATTGACTTGTTGGCCACCCCTGCCTTACACTACGTGCACATACTAGCCTATTAGGTAGATGCAAGTTCTATTCGCAGCAAGCATCCCAACAAACGTTTACAGACTTCAATACACGAATGTAACTTTTGCAAGTTGTAAGCTCAGCGTTACTCCATGCCAACAGCATGCCAATGCGCTTATGCCAACTTTGTAGCAGTAAACACAGTCTTGCATTGAAAGCCTGCTTATGGCTTATAACGACGCTCACCGAAGTTTGCATCACATTGCCAAAGGAGAAAGTTGATCAAAGTACCAGGTCACATCTTTCGTCAAGTTATTGCATGTTTTGATTCGAATTTTTATGTTTTGATTCGAAATAAATGTCCAAAATAAATCAGTTATTTTATGTTTTGATTCGAAATAAATGTGCGCATTTCTTCATCTCTATTTGCATCTTCATCTAATATCTCTGTCGACTCACTCATTTTTATGCTTCTCAACAAGGCTTCATTTTCGCCCATTATATACCAGCTTGTGCAAGAAGATGAGCGATTATTGTAATCGCTGATGGATATTTCCAGATACTTTGAGTGGCCTAAATCTTATGTTCAAATCACACACCCATTTCTCTGTGTTGTGTGTAGTGTAAATGTTCCTCATATGTCTTGTGCTATATAATAAATGTGAAATCGACGTTGAGATAAACAAAGAGAAAACAATAAAAATAAAAATAAAGTAAATTCTAAGTGACATTACATTTAATATAGTCGGGCAGATTACTTGTCCAGATTTTGGATACCATACATTTGAGGCTTGATCAGCATTACCACCTATTCTATATTTTCTCTCGTTGCTTTGCAATAGTATAATTAGAAATTTGCAAAACGTGCCAAACAAAAATGAAATCAAAGCCTGTAAAAATGTTTTTAGTCCCCTAAGGTCGGCCACGGCCGACATTTATCGCTACAGAATAGATTCAATGTCATAAACCAGAAGCTTTGCGACAGGCGTGTATAAACACCAAAAATCGTAAAAAGGTACAGCATTTCCGCACTTGTATGGGCAACGTCCAGCAGGTTTACATTCAAGTTCAAACGTCTTTGTTGTTTCAGATAAAATTGTCTTTTACTGAAAGGCCTGGTAAAATAAAAGTTGGATTGTGGAATTTTTTAATTTCTCGCATGATGTCAAGATTATCGTAGAAGCAAATGTTCAGTGATCTAGAAACTCATGTTTTGAAACTATTCCTAGGCTTTTGACTACAATCTGCAATATGAGCGTCTCAGTTAAGTGCCATACAGTTGATAACACTGAATTATTGCTTTTGCATCACCCGGTAAACTTGAGTAATTTCTGCTCATCAACTTACAACCATAAGATCCAACCTACTCAGCCGCCAGTATAGAAGCGAGTGTGAAAGTGTAAGAGAACTTGTCAAATATCTTAAAAATTCTGTTTCGCGTTCATACATTTTTTCTGTTTGCTGAAAATTGTCAAACCATGTTCATTTCAATTCAATGCATTCCAGACGTTGATTCCAGAGCAGAGGGGAAGGCAACGCCTCTGCACTACGCCGCGCGGTACCGACCGCGGAAAAGAGCAACTGATGAAGAAACCGACAACGGTGCTTTGTATATTAATCAGGAAGGGGTAAATGAAAGGCTATAAATTGCTTATATTAAATAAGCATTTATTTTTATTTTTCAGTGTTTTTATAATACATTTCCCGCATTCTTTAAAAAGTAAAATACTAGCATCATCCATCTCGGGTTGATCGCTGTTCTGACATTCTGCAAATTGTGAAAAATGATCATGACAATGAATCGTTGTTATAAGACGTTGCCATATGTCTGCCGAACTCAAACACTAGATATGCGATTATTTGAAACCAGAACAAAAGCGTCATTTCGTTGCTGGCCGGCCATGGAGCCCACGTTAATCTGAAAGACATCGAAGGTCAGACACCGCTTCACTGTGCGAGTATCAAAGGAAACAAGGAAGCTGTTTTCGAGCTATTGAAATGTCGTGGAATTAACATTGAGGTAAAAATTTTACTTTAGAAGTTTTGTTTATTATATATTAATTGCGAAAAAGAAATGTACTTCAAGACGAAAACGATTTCTGTATCAACATGCAAAGCTGCATCTTACAATGTAAACTTAAGGTATTTTTTATTTTTTAGGGTATTTAACAAGTCCAATCATCCGTTTCGAAATTAACAACACTTACGTAACGCACTTAGAGATTTTGTCTGAAAAGCGTGTTTGTTCAGTGTTTTAAAACAATGACTAAGACTTCAAAGATAAGAAATTTTGCGGCAAGACAGTGTGTATCCTCCCCGGGTCATCCTCTATAACTTAAGCGAGTTTGCGCGCTTTGAGATCCATAATTGGACTCGTTTCTAAATTTCTAAAATAACAGTATTGTTACGCTTCCAAATTCTATGCAGTTGGTATAAATGCCAAGTGTATAAGTTTCAAAAAATTAAATTTGAGAACACTGTCCGGGCGATGAAGAACTCGCACATGGCTGACTTTGTACTTGGTGCAGAGCTATGACCTTCAAGGGATGACAGCACTTCATATGGCGGCCACCCACGGACATGTTGAAATTGTTAAAAAATTGATCGAGACTGGATCCGATCTGCACTGCGTCGACAACGACCAAATGACCCCCCTTCACTTTGCTTGCTCCGAAGGCAACATTGAAATTGTCCGAATGATTTTACGAGAGGGGGAGCGGCAAGGAACTGCATCAGCACTCAGGTGAATGGCTTTCTCATTCTTTTTCATAAACTTTTAAGCTTATAAATTTTAGCAGCAAAACTCATCTGAAATTCAAACACTTAAGTGATCTTTTAATTCTTTCATCTTTCACGGATCACACAATGTCCTAAGTAACAATTTTGACAAGGGAAGCATTTACGCGAAAAAAACACCATGGCTGAAATTGACTTCACAGTGCCGTTTTCCCTCGGACCACGAGAGCCTTTTTGACGGTTTGTAAATAAGCAACAAATAACACGGTAGCAAACATCTAACGACTGTCGCGTCTAACGACTGTCGCGTGACAAACCAGTCTAACCTCACGCCAGGCCTACATATTTGATTGTGGCGTTTCCAAAACGAGTTCCTCTTCTTGCTAATTGCATGAAGGTCATGTCCATTTGGTTAAAAAGCAGAAGTTTGAAAAGTTGGTCTTATTTCAATAACTTTTGATCATTTCCAGAGAAAGTGCAGTGTTTGTTCCGCCGTGGATATTTTCAAACTTTTGTGCCAAAAAATGCGTTGATCTTTTGTTTTCAACAGAAAAATGCTGAGAAAACCTGATGCAGGAGGAAATACTTGTTTGCATTTGAGTGTGAGCAAGGGCCACAAAGACATGGTGAGGGAGCTTTTAGGACAGTACGGTTCAACGAAGGACCTTCAAGAATTCATCAATATGTCTCGATCGCACAACGACACACCCCTGCACATTGCCGCCTCCCAAGGTACGTCAATTATCAACATTTGTAAAAACGAAAACAAGTTTGTTCACTTTGTGTACAGGTTTTACGTGTTTTTACCTGTAGTTTTATCATTTTTGCACTTTTTTCCTCTGTTTGTAAAACTAAGTCCTATAGCTGTGCACGACATGTAATTTTCCACTTTTATTTCAGTAAAGAAGAAATTTTCTCGCATTTTGTCTATTTCTACCGTAAAGACCCAGACCCAATTTTACGTCTCAATCACAAAACGTCAGTGTCTAATGAGCGAAATATTGTGCGAAGTCACAGTCGTGGAATTTGATAGTATGGTTCCCCCTCCCCAGGCAATTGAAAGACCTGTTTTTAATTTTGCGGTATTTCGGCAGCTTTCAACACACAATTACGTACATCAGCGCAAGCACATTTTTATTTCTTGTATTGCGTCCAAACACAAACCCACATGAAGCAGTGGTGAAGGAAGTAGAACATACGCTTTTCTCGCCAGACAAAAAACAAATACGCAAAACCATGAAACATCATAGCCGCCGAATGATGTCATTGCGTTTTTTCGTTAAAATACGCCCCCACAAGTAAATCTGCCTGCTGTGAACATTGTTTCAAAGACATACCGTGATTCCACCATCCAACAATGTTTGTCAAACGTTACCGTTTCTTAAGTAAAAAAGAAAAGACTTCAAAATGCATACTAGCCCTTATCTCATTATTGTTCACAAACTTTAAAGGTAACTGTAAGGCAGATATAGTCCTAGGAAAGCTTAATAGACTTACTTGTACAGGAAAGATTCGCAATAATCACAAAACCAAACGCTAACAAATCTCTGCTCGAGCGCAAAATCGAAAAACAATGCCAAAAATTTTGCCGACCACAATCTATGGACAACAGCTATTAACACGTTGATCAGCAGACAAACCACTGGAAAATGTTTTTGTCTGAAACTTTTGCGAACAACAACTTTTTGAGGGCACTAAACTTTCTTTGAGAAGTTCGCGACATCGTTTCCCATGGCGCTTACGTAGAAGCTGAGTTAACAAAGGTGAGCGCGAACTTGATCTCTCAGGCGATTCTGCGTTGACCACGAACTGAAAGTTTCTGCAGATTGCAGTAATACCCATACAACATTTATAAAAACGAGAGCGAAACCTTGAACAGATGAACGAAACCAAAAGTAAATCAACTAAGTTAACTTGCTTTCTATGCCTACAACGCAACACTTCACATCTCTTAATTTCAGCCGTAGACCGCAGCCAGTCTAGCATCTTTTCATGCTACAATAATGTCAAATCAAAACTCTCTTCGTAATTTCGCAACAAACACATTTGGCAACTTTACCAGTTGTCTCAGTCAGCAAAAAAGCATTTTCAAGGTTTAGTAAAATAAAATTTTTAATCAGGCCACTCTCACTACCTCAAATGTGCGCCCCTGCTTTGGATAATTAGGAATGCTCGAAGTTACTGTAGATTTTACGCAAATCATAGCCACTTACCATGCTGAGCAACATCGAAATGCGTTCATTGCGCCAAATTCCCTCCTCGCTGCCCGTGTCCTGAACCATTTTCACTGCTTCGATGTCTCTCTTGCGAACTGCTGCCAAACGCTCTCACTTAGAATACATGAAAACGTAGCTGTGTAGGTCTGGGCACAGGTATTTATGCACCAGTTATCTTGCAACCTGAACGAGATAACGACCAAAGTAGTTCTTTGATGATGGGGTGGGAAGTTTAGTTGCAAAGGTTTTCAAATAAATGCTCGTTTCAATTTGCAGCAATGCAATTGAATTTAACTTGCATGAGATCTAGAACGCTCGTTTTAAGTTTATTTTCTTCCTGCAGTCGCTTCCTTTGAAGCCGCCGAACGTTTTTTCCAAGAACAACAGGCCCTACGCTGATGATTAAAGCGCACTGTTGCAAGTGCTACAATGGTAGACAAACATTCACCAGGGTCTTGGACATGCAAGATTCTGTGTCGCTTCATTCAAACACGTTTTCCGCCCGAGACAGTTTCACAATTGAGATGTCATGTTGTGCTGCTGAAAGAATACAAAACTTTAAACCACATTGCAACAGATTCCAGTAGTATTTCAACATTCTTTCAAGTCCAAAAAAGTGGAAGCTTTCAAATGCCAAATTTTCTTGGTAAGAAAACGTAATGCATTGCACTATGCACCAAACACACTTATTCGGTTGTTCCACTTGCCATAGATGCTCGTCTTGCGATTGCACTGTGAAAGTTATCTTCGCAAACTCTATAGGTGCTTCTACACATTCATTTAAAAAATAGTAGCAATAATTTGGCTAAGGCATATGATTGAAGCACAAAAAATTCACTGAAGCATATAAAAGTATCTGGTTGAAACATATCGAAGAATTGTCGCAACTCTTGCAAAACCGCCTACTTCAACAACAACCAATATGGCAGACGTCCACCGCTCAGTTGAAAAAGTAACTTCGGGGATTGAAGATGCAAATGTTGAAAACAGTTTAGAATTTTAATAAAAAGTAGTTTACCGTATTGTACAACTGGAGCGGGCGTGGGGCTTTACTGAAACTAAAAATATAAAAACAAATTTGTTGCTCACAGGTCATCTCGACATCGCTCGCTATCTGGTGGAAAGTGGAGGTGATGCAAACAGAAGAAACGACAGTCTGCAGACGCCGCTCCTGCTTGCCGCACAACACAATCACTTCATAATCGTTGAACTTTTGATGGAAAAGTATGTTAATAACCATTCGTTGCACTGAACAAAAGTGAAATACACCCGTGACAAATTTGTAGTAAACAAAAATCAACGCACGGAAACTTTACTTTTTACTAGGATTACGTAAGGCAAAAGGTAACATCACCCTATTGTTTTGCTGCATTTGTAGAAAATCACTCAGAATGTATCTTCAACACAATATTTGATAGCTTGGAATACATGTTATCAAACTGATTAAATTACAGAATATTAATCACGCGGTTAACCAAGTTCAGTAAAAGTAATACACTCTTTTCAATTTTGTCACAACTACCTGCTTAGCTTTGAAAAAGCTAGATTTACAAACCTCTTTTCGTTTCCGCAAAATGACGTAACAATTATTGTTCCATTTCAGCCAAGCCGAGCTTGAGATTCGTGACAAGGACAATCTGACGCCCCTTCTTGTGGTCACCAAGTGTGGACATCTTGAAACACTTTCGTGGCTAATGGAAAACGGTGCCGATATCACAGCGACTGATAAAAATGACAAAAGCTGCTTGCTACTGGCAGTTGAGGAAAACCGTACCAGTGCCGTCAAGGTTAGTGTGATGTGAGCACAGCACCTTTCTGTTAAGTGGCACTTCGTTTTGAATGTTTTTCTTAACCTTTGACAGTTCAAAATATTTACTTATATTGAGAGTCGAAATGGGTCATTTTGACCGAATCATTTTCTATATCAATGTACATCATAGCTAACATCCACTGTTGCTTTTATTGTCAAAAAATTTTATTTCAAACACAAAAAAGGAAAAAGGATAATCTAAAACAAACTTGACAATGAACTAAAACACACTTTTGCTCTGTCGAAAAATCTACACACTTTACAAAAAAAGAAAAATAAACAGCACTAAGGTCTTTCTTTTGCTGTTTTGTTTCACATTTTCTTTTTACACCACACCATCTTTGCAGGCTGGCGGACCCTGTTGCCGCTTGTAAATTGGTTTGCACATTTTGAGTATTACATTGGTTTTCCTCTCCGAAATTTTTATAACATTCAGAGCCTAAATGGTCAAAATATTCCGAGAAATATATTGATCCTATCTCACTGGGCATGACTGCATTAACAACCTACTCCAACTAACCACATACTTATCCTTCTAAAAGTGGCAGATATATGAAAAATTACACAATTTCTACTAACAAAGAAAAAATTACGAAAAACAATGTACATTTATGGGTCAAAATGACTCATTTCAAATTGTTGAAAGTTAAGGTAAATAGTAAGTTACAGTAATTTTTTTATGATTACCATACTGTAATTACTTTAATGCTAAATACATACTGTTGCACAATCATGTTGTTTTGCTACATTTTTACAGGAGCTGTTGCGTCATGTAGAGGTGAGGAAGCTTCTCGACGAGACTGACAAAAATGCAAACAGCGTTTTGCATGTGGCTGCAAGAAAAGGACACCTGCCAATAATTAAGGTGAATTTATAGTATGAAAAAGTTTACGTTTGTGTAAAACAATTTCAACTAAATATTGCAATGTGAAAACTGCTAATAGTTTACTTTTCCTGATATGCTGTAAGTGGAATGATTGCCAAATAATGTTTAATCGTGGTACAATTTTTTCAGAGTTAAATCGTAAAGTCATAATCCTTTTTTTGTCTTGCTCCTGAAAAAGAGATGCAATCACTCAAAGCAAAAGGTCTCACGATTGATGTAACAAGAGAGTACTGTGGTGATTAGCTAAAAAAGTTTGTAATCTAACGGAAATCAAATGTTATTTTAAGCCACCTCACGTTCTCTTGAGGTAACAGTGCATTTGCATTGATTTTGACTGAAGAAGATAAAACTGCGCTCTCCATAATAGCGTTTGACTTCAGCTGTGTGTAAACTCAGTGCTGTTTGCTTTTCAATAAAGCTTCGTCTTTTAAAATAGCTGCAAGATATGAATGACACTAAGTTTTACTAACTAACTTGGCAATTTGTCAGGTTCTCCTGGAAAATGGGGCAAGAATCGATCCTAAGAACGAAGACGAAGCTACTCCTGTGCACGTGGCTGCGTTTTACGGTCAGCATGCTGCTCTGAAAGAATTGTTGGATCATGACAAGACAATGCTCAACAGCGTGGACGAAAACGCAAACACAGCACTGCATTCGGCTGCCACACAAGGTATTGCGTTATTTTCACTGGCATTGTAGTCATTCTTGTTTTGTATTTGTTTCGTTGGAGTTCTGTTTGGAAGCCACTCGAGTTTGCAATTAAGTTTTGCACGTCTGGAGTAGAAATCGCACTTTTACTACTTTCGCAAACAGTGAATATTGTCTCAAACATGATAAATGTCAAACTAATTTTTATAGCCACATGCTTGTGCAGGCCACACGAAGTGCGTGCAAGTTCTGCTGCAACACGGGGCCAATGTCGGACTTCGAAACACCAAGCAGTGGACTGCTTTGGACTGTGCATGCACGAAAGGATGGGAGACGACTGTTGTAGAACTGCTGAAGGCGCAATCTGCAGTCAACCCCCCCAGTGGTTCCAGGGTGATGACTGTTTTAATTATCCAGTGTTTGGTGCACTGTGCATTTACGGGCTAATACCAGCCAAGATTAACGAACTTGCTCAGTTTTTCTTAAAATAAGTGGCTATTGATGAGAAAGAAATAACAAACTGTTACCATTTCTACACATCAAACATATTAAATTAAACTTAATAAAATCGATGTATTGATAGACTACACCGCTGCATCAAGCGAGCATGCATGGTCATAAACAAGTCATCGAAATACTGCTCGCAAGCAAAGCGGATGTTGGATTCAAACTGTCGGACGGACGCAATCCTCTTGACTGCGCCATTGACAAAAACCACACCGAGTGCGTACAAGCAATTCTCAATCACCACACGTGGAAAACCGCCATGCGGAATGCTTACATGGATCCTTTGACAGGTGTTGCAAGATCACGATAAAAACTTCGATTTATTTGCTGCACTGAGTAGCACAAGAAGGTTTTTCTACTATTCAGGCTATTTTTGTGGTATCTTTTAAAATTAAGCAACAAAATTGTGCCAGTTTTACTTCTTTCTATCATTGGTAATACTTGGTTTTAATCAGTGTCTCTTCTAAGGGAAGAGCAAATCTTCGAGACTCTTGAAACAACTAAACTTTTCAATCAGGACACCCTTTTCCCGTCGTCTCATCCTCCATCCTACAGCATATTGTAAAATCAAAAGCCGGTTCTTGAAAAGCGTTTTGCTCCGAAGTTGAACGACAGCACTTTTTAATTTGACTTTTGTCGGAAAGGATCACGGTGTAATTAAATACGAGGCTTTTTCATCTGTAAATCCAAGTCTATGTTCATCCCTTTGCCATAGAAAAAAGTAAAAGCCACTATTTGACTGTAATAACTTTCTTCTATTCACTCCAATGAGTGCAGCATTTTGTGAGAAACAGTAAAACACGTTTGTGCAAGTTTTAAGCGTAAGTGTTTCATTTTTTTGAAGCCAGAGCCGTAGCCTGAAATTTGACTTCCGCCTACACAGCCCTGGTTTTAACTGAGTTAAGTCACAAATGACAAGAAGTTTTACATTGAGGTAGATTTCATTCCGCCATCGCGTTTTTCTGCAGACACCGTTGTGACGCCGATGCGGAAGCTGATCACGAAAATGCCGGACATGGCTCAACTTGCCTTCAGCAGATGCATGACAAACAACACAAAACCGCCTGATGATGTTCGCTTGGAAGTAAGTTGGCTCGTTGCTAGCATTCAAGCAAGATTTGCAGTGTTTTGCTCAACAGGCGAAATACAGCACACCAGCTGTTGAGTGTCTGGTCTGCCTGATTCAAGGAAGATGAACATGTAAATAATTTTGTTCTTGTGCATTAGAGCAAACAGGTGATATGATTTTTCGGGATATGGTCGTTCGTCTGAAAAATGAAACACTTCAAGACGTTGACAAACAGTAATGATTAATTGTTTGTTGATTAAACCCACAGCAAAGCAGAAAAACTTGCTGGGCAGGCCGGAAACCGCGGGGAAACCGGGCAATTGCTTCCCATAAAATTTTCAAAAACATATTTATATGTTAGGTACATTACAAGTTGCAATCATTTTGCCCCCCACCCGAAAATAATTAATACAATAACAAGTTACAATCATTTTTCCCCTTCACGAAAATATCAGCTGGTTGCGGTCCTGCCACTGGGACAGCAGTATCCTAGGGTTTGAAATGGTTGCTTGATAGAAATTTAAAAATGACATTGGAATATAAGCTTTTTTATAGCGGCGACGTCAGACGTGATCATGTTGCATCCTATTCGCCTGATATCGACCGACTGTAGAAGTTGTCAGCGTGCTTGTTGCTAAAATGTTAGTAATGTTACTCTTTTTTCTATAAGAACGTTGATTTCTGCAATAATCATTGTTCTCGACAAGAATCACTTGCCATCTTTGGCTAGAGGAAATTTTGTCTTAACAAAATGAATCTATGAAGCATGTACTCATTTTGCAAAAATGTTGTGAGTTAAACATTCCACTAAACCAAATCTAAATATCTTAAAACATTATCCTGATTTGTTTGGGGAGGAATTAAATGCAAAGCAAGGTTTTGCTGCAGATAACAGAAGCCAAATTTGTTTTATGGTGTAGGTAACATTCGACTACGAATTTTTGGATGACATGTACACAATTCCGGAATGGAGACAGCAGGGCTTTTATGATGATGGAAGAGAAGATATGGTGAAAGTACAAACTACAAAAAGCTACACTAAGTTCAAAGAGGCGCATCCTTCCTATGAAGCTTTCACGGAACAAGGTCGTCTGCACAAAGGAGCGCAAACGTACGTTGAAGATGCAGTGAAACTTCGTCACAATCACCCCCTCAGCATCATGGTGAGTATCCGCTTCAGAAGTTTAAAAGCACGGTGAAGGCAACGCAGTGAATATTCACACCCCTGTGCCGGCTATCTAAACGAGTGAAAGATTTTTGGACGACGCTTATAACCCTGTAAAATGTTTCTGAGGTAATGCAAAACACACCAAATAACGTAAGACGCATTTTCCGCCTTTAAACTGACTTTCTAACGGTTTCTTCTGTTTTCCATTTCAATTTTTGAAATAAGACTCTATAACTTTCGTTTTATCATAACTTGTGGAATTAATGCTGTCACAAAAACGAGTATTAGCCAGATGACTGTGTGTTACGTGTTCTACGCCCTGCTTCAATATCTTATATCAACTGCAAAGTAATATGTCTGCACGTATCGTTTTATATTAAAGCAAATATATTAAAGCATTTTATTAAAGCAATGCAGGAAAACGAAAGCTAGTTTGATAATGCCATGGCTGCAGTGAAGTTACTATTTTTGGTTTGAAAATGACGAAAATGTTATATAGCTCTGTTATATGCCAGTCATATAAACTGTAAACAAAGCTTCATATGTCACCCACCAAAACCAAGAAAGAAAAGGGTGGCAAGCTATTTTCAAAGCGTGCACCAAAGTTTGCAGGTGCCTAAAGGCAAAGGCAGAAATAAGCTTCAATTATTATGTGATATGGATTTTAAGGCTGGTTTGAAGAAAGGTAGCTCCTGAAATGCAGGGTGTTTGTAGGATATAATCTAAAAACTGTAACATTTTGTTTTGCGTGCTTGCTGTCTTGCATATCGTTTCAACCATGATTGTAGGAGATATTTGTTAATATTTCGCAATCACCTTGTTAGTGCACTTAAATAGTATCTGTCATTTTAACTTTGATATATACAAGTGCGTCCAAATTAACTTTATGACCAGGAAATGGAACCTCGAGATAGGGGATGCGTAGCCCTACTTTCGGAAAGAAAGAGAAGCGCCCATTTGTTGATTTGCAAAAACCGTTTTTTTGATCTAAGGCCACAGTGATTGTTGCTTGTAGTGTGCAACTGCGCTCAATGGTCAGTTTTAAAACTACCGGCCCGACTGCTAAACCAGGCCCCAAAACTTTGTGGCAAATATTTGCGGCTTACTATAGTTGGCCAAAGTTGAATTTGCTTATGTGCGCGAACACGAAGATCGTTTCTTTTTGTATTTGTCGCAGACAGTCGCTTTCCCGTGATTGCTTTTTACTTCCTCATCTGTGATTTCGTACCAGAGAGCGAGTGTAAGGGAAAGACGCCGGACGCGCTGACGTGAAGGCCGGCAACGCGTTAAACATTCGTCCACGCCGTTGCCGCTGCGTTCCCCTGAATCGCTGTTTCAGCAAAGACTTTAGGAAGAAAAAGTGTTTTTTTTTAGGAAGAAAAAGTGTTTTTTAGGAAGAAAAACAATTTAGGAAGAAAAAGTGTTCTGTCTCCGCTGGGTAGAGAACGAGTTACTTCTCACTTGTGGAGTTGAGCAAGAGTGTGGTCGGGTGATAGTCCTAGCGATTTGTGCGTTTCACCCAGCGAGTCAGAAGTACAAGCCCATTCTGCAGGAAAAGCAAATTGAAGTTCAATTTAAGCTGCGTTTGTGCATTATTTCTACCCCGTTGCGTATGTGTGTCATGTATTTCTAGGTGAATCGCAAACGGGAAGCACTTCTTCAACATCCTCTGGTAACGGCCTTGCTCCTGTACAAGTGGAAAAAATATGGCGGAATGGTGTACTACAGCACCTTGATCTTTCTGATAACGTTCGTTGCATTGCTGAACAGCTACCTCTTGCTCATACCACCACCTTATTCGATAGACTTTCCAAAGTCTATGGCAAATGAACGATTTTACCAGGAGTTCGTGGCAGATCACATCGTCAACTACACAGGTACGAGCTTTTGGGGCAAAAGAACACTATATCTGAATCACTTTCGGCTAAAACTCAACCGAAAATTGTTCACATTATTCCAATTTTCTCTTTAAAACCTTGAATGAATAATTAAAAGTTTTATAGAACTTCAAAATTTTTCTACTAAGTAATTTCTATTTGGTGCTTATCTACAACTTTACCTTCTCAAAAATATAGATCAAATGTCAACTTAATGTTTAGTGAACAGTGTGTGAGAGTTCAATTTTTGTCAGTATAGTCTTAAAATGTGTCTCTTTTTATTGTTCGTTAATTGTAAACTTTTGATCTGGCATTTTTTGCTAAAACATTTTTCTATGAGAAAGTTCATAAACGAACAGGTTTTTTGTTGCTGCTATTTCATCACGCATTCAGTAGTGATCTTAGTGAGTGTGCAGGGTGTGCAAAATCGGGGTCCCCATTTTTGATTTACCTGTTTGAGGGGACCCCATTTTTGTTTACGCGATTTCAAAGCTTTATGAGCTTTTGCTTGTGACTGTATTTTTACCATAATGATTGCATAATATTCAGTAGAAAACAGTTTGATTTGCTATATGAAATGATGATTATTTAATATGTTTGATAACATTTGTATTTTTAACCTCTAAGATAAGAAGCCACATAAAATTATAGCTTATGATCAAAGGACAATGGTCCCAAGGTTAAAATGTAAGACGCCCCTACCACGATGTTAAAGGCCCCTAATCAAAGAATCAGCAGACATGTTATTGTTTGGTAATGTATAAGAGGCCCAAAATTCTTAAATAATAAATATGGCGTCCCAATACAAAGTTAAGAAGTTTCAATTTAAGAATATTGAGCCTTTAATTTTGCGAATTGTTTTGCTAATAGTTGCAAGATTTAGCTACTAGACTACCATTTTTGCTTATAAATCCACTAATTACCCAATTTGCACATCCTTTAGCGAAATACCACACAGAGAAACCCATTACCATGATTCTATTTATTCAGCACATACCAAAGACTTATAGCTTTGTGATATTAACTTGTGTAAGTTTTTACTGCCATAAGTGTAATGGTTGTAGCTTGTGGCCTGTTAAGCTCAAGCCAGCACTGAAATCTGATTGAAATTTGTGAATGAATGCTGCAGTAGAAGTGTATTGTTTTATGTGACAAAATAATGGTTTATCCAGTCAATAATACATATGTCATTGGGTACAATATATTGCAGAAGCTATGCTATACAGTGCATCCTCGATTATCCGGCCATGTTGGGCAACCTTTTTCCAAAATCTTGGCCGGATAAGCATTTGGCCGGATAAGAAAAGTATCTATCGTAGGGTGCCCACCATCCACCACCTACACCACACTTAAAAGAACCTAAAGAAAAAAGAA
>Ga0210059_1001640_pt1 | contig 34117 bp, 21 predicted proteins | sample Ectturendosymbi2_FD_188042 | JGI IMG/M metagenome (GOLD analysis project Ga0210059, IMG submission 188042) | Ecteinascidia turbinata endosymbiont from Florida, USA - Sample 2 (SPAdes) (version 2) | ecosystem: Host-associated > Tunicates > Ascidians > Unclassified | place: Key West, Florida... | reverse complement strand
CTCATCGCCCTCTGGGCCTCCAATAATGATTCGAACTCCCGACAATGTCACTAGGGTTCAAGAGTCAGTCGGTCGGAGTCCGAGCAAATCTCTGCGACGAAGGAGCCAAGAACTTGGCATTTCTATGTCTTCTGTAAGGCGCATGCTGGTTAAGGATCTACAACAGTTGCAGATTATAAAATGTTATCTTTTCACCTTTCAATAAATGTAATCATCATTGTGGTATCATTTAATATCCTGGATTTGTGCCCAATCGCTTTGTTTCAACAATTGTGAAACACCCTGTACATTGGTCACACACTCAATCTCCCTCTACCAATGGTCATCTCAAGCTTGTGGTTGCATTGCTATAGATTCACTCTGGCTTCTTTACACACAGTATAAAACTACGTGGCTTACCGCTACCAGCACTCACTGTCTTGGTGGATTTATCTGCCACGATCAGTGTTGCCACTCTGTTGTTATGGAAAAGTATTAGATTTCATGATAAAAATACACTAGACTCACAATAAAAAACACTAGTTTGCAAAAGCAAAATTACACACAGTGAAAATGGCCAGAAAATGCGTTGCAATACTAACCACAGACATTGTGCAACCCATTGCAAGCCAGAGACAAAGAAAACGGGAGGTAGCAACAGCGGTTGTGTTTGTTTGTACAAGTCACTGAAAGTTTTGACTGATGACCAAGTGATTTCGCAGCGGTTTAACTCAAAACATATTATGTTGTCTTGTGCAATTTAAGATTTAATTAGGTTGAATTTTTAGCAAATCACAATTGCACTAAATCAAAAGGTCTCAATTACAGTTACAATAACACAAAATTGTGCAATTAATTGCATTCAACTTACTCGTGAAAAACACTAGATGGCCACAAAAAAACACTAGAACACTAGATGAAATGAAAAAACACTAGATCTAGTGGAAAAACACTAGGAGTGGCACCACTGCCACGATAGCTGCATTCAACCTGGTTCAACAGCAAGCAGCAAGACGCCTACTATCACAACTTGAAGTGAACCATGTCATTGTTACGCAGTAAAGACCAACAGCAGAAGAATCCGCTCCCGGGTTCGGCCACCCGGTGGAGCATAAGTGAACTGCAAGCTCACTACGGCATGACACCAGGACCGTGAACCTGGAGTGTGAGTGTCTTACCGGCAAATAAACTGTCACTGCAAGAATTAAATCACTAAACGAAATTGAGCTGCTGACTTCAGTGTTTTCTAGAAAGTGTGGTTCTTAGGCCCAATTTCCAGGGGGCGCGAACGCCCTGCGAACGCCCACGCCCACGACTAGGTAGGCTACTGCTTGGCGAATTTTTTTAAATGTCATTTTATACATCCCGCCGTGTATGCAGGCCCGTCGCCAGGATTTCGCAGCAGGGGGGGCCAAAACCCACAAGGGGGGGCCACATTTTTTAAACACAATATTGGATGTATGCAGCAACCTGCGAGCAAAACATGAAATGGGGAGGCACAGATTTCAAATGGGGGGGCCGGGCACCACTGCCCCCCTGCTGGTGACGACCCTGCGTGTAAGAACCAGCGTGTAGCAATGATGCTTTCTTATCTGCGAGTTTTCCCACACTATGACATACTGCCGGAGGAAAGTTCCATGCTGCTTCCTGATGATTCCGGGGTAGTGTCAGTGATTGATGCAACAGAACGTACAGAATTTATGTCGTTTAGTGATTTCTCGTTATGTGAGCAAGACTTTCATCAACAACATGAGCGGTTTTAATTCGCTTTGAGCTGCTAAGGCAAAAGTATTCTTGGAATTTTGATAAATTGTTTTCCATTTCTATCTGCAAGACCAAAACGAAGTGTTTAGTTTTGTTATTATGATAGAACAAAACAGGTGGTTACGTCATAGAAGAAAGTTTTACGCTTGGCTTGTCCTCCTTTGTTTTGCAGAGGTCTGTTGCGTACAGTAGGTGTAAACGCATTTTTGACAAGCGGAAAAAACGTCCTGCGAAATGAAGCTCACAGCGCATATGTAAGTATTCTCATATTCTTTGGTCGACGGTTAATGCTCGGAATGCTCCCGATAAACATCACTTGATAAGGCTGTGAAGTAGGCCTAATGAGCAGTCGTGCACTGTAAGACAGGTTATCTCAGTATCTGCGCGGGTATCGTAGCCTATAACAGCAGGGATATAATTTACTACCAAAAATGAGGAGACCATTCCTTCAAAGCCTTGGTGGAATAAAACTGTAAAACACCAGAAAAATATAAATGTTTTCTTTATTTTAAGTAGCCCAGGCATTTTTGAAAATAGGGAATCCCCTAGGGATTATCTAATTAATTTATGTTTTTTTTGCCATAACTTGCCAACCACAAACGCTAGAAGGCTAATCAAGGGGTTTAAAGGTGCGGATTTTCGCCTATTTTAAAAAAAAGACACAAAAAATTCTCCCATGCGTTTGGGGTCCAGGGTCGATGACGTGGGCCAAAAAAACCTAAACCTACCCCTACAGTGACGTCACCCACAAAAATCTCACATCCAAAACTTCCTTAGTTTTTTATCGAAACCACAAGACTTTCCGCACCTTTAGAGGATTTGAACAGCTCCCTACCTCAATCGACTGGCGAGGTATTGCTGAACAAATCTTGCCCAATCCCGGGCATCTGATAAATCACGCTAAGACGGTAATTATGAGAACCTTATGAAGCGCTGCTTGCCACATGTCTGTAAAAAGCAGAACGCGTGCTTTTCTGCACTTAACCGTTCCATGAATCGTTTGTTTCTAACATTGGTTGATGTTGGTATTACGTCAATGCATCTTTGTTTGACTTTGATAGTGCATGGTGCTATTACCATAGGTGGCTGGAACCGGGGTGGGGGCGCATGGGCCTAGGCCCCCCACTTTTAACACAATTGGTATTGGGTCCATTGTAAAATTAAATTGTTTAATGAAAAATATTGCGGAATTTTAGCAGTGTTTTGTCAATATTGTTTGTATTTCATTATTTGTAATTCGGCAGTGAATTTGACAGGATTCATAATTGTGTGTCAGAATACACCGTGCACAGTCTATGACCGTGCTATGGCTTGCTTACCGCATTAGTGTTGTTGAACTGTGTTGCCAGATGGTGTAATACAACACAATTTTTTACAAAAATGGTGTAATTTAGCATGCTCGCGTGGATGGGCGTCGGAAGGATTTTTTCCATGGGGACGAAAGTGGATTTTTCCAAAAGCTTTTCTAGGGGGCCAAAGTGGTTAAATTTTTGTCTTGCCACTCGAACCAAGAAAACAGCCTTTTTTGCTGAGATTTTTGAATTCCTGCCCCCTTTCCGACACCCAAGCTTGTGTACAGGAAAAAGTTCATTTCGCACCATTAAAAACTGGTGTAATTTCAAGCGTTTCAGCACCATTCTAAAATGTGAAATTTTGCTGACTCTCATACATAAAATCAAATATTTGACAGATCAGTTTCAATTGTGTTATTGTTTTTGCATTGGCAACACTAAATAGCTATATTTTATTTCTGCACTGGCAACACAAATAACATCCTTACAGAAAACTTGGTAGTTGCTACATATGCTCTGTCTTGTCTTTGCATTCCGGTATCTAATGCAGTTGTAGAATGAGTATTCAGTCATGTTACTTCTGTGTTTAAGATGTGGAAAAGCGTGATTTTGAATGTGTAACAGGTATCAATGCAGTGTCATTTTTCCCTGCCTGTTCTTCAAGCTGTGTTCTTGTTGTTTTTAGTAGCTCAATGGCAACTCCGGCATACGGGATCCTTGGGCTTAGCCGGACTCCTCGATTACGATTTATATTGGAGAATGCGAACTTGCTTTGTTGCTCACCACCCACGGTCCCTCTTCACTACGTTGTTAACTCGGGCTCGTTTCTATGGACCTTTTCACTGTTCATATATTTTCGTTCCACGTCTGGCGTTTCGCAAGAGGCGAATTTTCATTTTCGGGGTCCTAGGGCTAGGCTATTCTAAATTGGAGGCCCTTCTGGAAGGTTTGCGACGTCTGATGTCGTACAAAGTAGCACTACACGTGCTCGTTACATTCACTGAACAAGTTGTTCCAATTCATAAACATATTACAGTACTTTATTCTGAATTCCCTCGATATCAGGAACAAAAACAGTCACAATAAAACTAACGAAAAAGGCAGCTGTGAAGTTATCTGACCACACTCACATTATTTATTGAGTACCGCACTGGCCTCGTGTAGTATAATCTGAAAAATGGATTCAGGCGTTTTGCTCCACAAATTATACGTAACGATAACCAATTCTCAACGTCATAAAAAGAAAATGCTCATCGTCATTGACTTCAATATTTCGCGCTCATTCTTCTACAGAGATCTTTTGTTAGCGGCGTAGTAAAAACACGTGCGTTGAAGCAAAACAAGAATGCAAATGTAAATGCTTATAGAAATGCTGGAAATTTTCCTTATTCCCAAAATTTTGGGCCCCCCGAAATCGGGTGCCCTAGGCATAAGCCTTTTTAGCTTAATGGTAAATCCACGCCTGCCTTTCGCGTTCATGTTACAGGTGACTTGAATAAAACAATATCGTTCGTAGCAGGCGTTTTCTCGACTTCGTTCGCTCGCGCTTTACTCTGGCTCATCCATTAAAGCTCGAGCTGCCCTATGCAATTGAGTATTTTTGAAAACATAATTCATATCGGGCTGAATTTTTTTAAGCAATGGATTTGAATGGAACATTAGATTTTAAGTCCAATCTTATGGACAGTTTCCGTTTCGAGAATAATTTGAAACGAACGATAAATTGTCCAGTAACTTGGCTAATATGAATGAGCCTAGTAAGCAGAGGCCTTACTGGCGTTATCATTACTCTGACGTACGTATGTTACTCAACAATGGAGAAGTTATCATGAGAACTTCTCATTTATTGTTACGTAATTAACGTCACAGAGCAACGACAATGCCAGTCAGAATGAAAGCAAATGGAAATTTCAGTGACGCAGGCGTCGAACGGTATTATTCAGTCAGAATAAATCGTATGATGAGCCCGAGTGACGCTGTTGACCTGAGTCGCCCCTGTAACAGCCTAATTGAATTTCAGGTGGCTCATCGATACGTTTCCTTAGTGGTGTAATTTTGTCTAAAATGGGGTAAATTAGGCCTTCATATGACGTATAGGTAATGACGTCATGTTTCAATACTTGTGACGTCACACTTGTCAATTCAAAGCACAAAAATGTCATATATTTTTTGCCGTGCACTTGTGCCCCCCCACTTTGAAAAAGCTTCCGCCTCCCATGGGTATTACGTCAATGTATCTTTGTTTGAAAACGCGAATGATTTTGCATTTCAGGTACCCATTAGGACATAGTCACAACCTCATCAGATCTGGCGACGAGATCCACATGCCCTATGACTTTTGGTAAGCTGCTTGGCGCAGAACCCAGTACGCGCTAAAGCGCTGCGCAGTTTTCTATTGTAAAATGGTGCTTTGATTGAGCGCCTTTTTTTGTCTGATGTTCTCTTCGTATGCAGCTTCTGTGTGTCTGTCTGTAGTTAGCAAGAAGGAAACTAGTTCCGCATTAGCCGGGCATACGCGATTTGATCATAAAATCGTCATTAGTTGAACAACTCGGGAAATTGGGCTGTTTTGCCAATTTGAAAGGTGCTGCAGATCGCAGAATTTTTTAAAAAGTGTTCAAGGCAGAACTTATCGGCTTATTCGGTATATTTTAAAGCAGGTGAAGACTTTGATTGTGTGGCATCTTCGTGGGAAAGTTGTGGCGGTGTTTCTCGTATAAATACTGTAACCTCGTCTTTTTTCCACTCAACGTTTTGTTTCTGGATTGTGATGAACTGAACGTCCAGGAAGAGATACTTACCATGGAGGACCCGAGAGTGGTATTCGTACGTGCTCATTGCGCTTGGAATTTTGGGACTGGCGACCAACCTCACTGCAATGCGTACCGTAATAAGGACGAAATCTTCGAGGTAGGTTCAGCTTGAACTTTTTGTAAGTTCAACACCATCTACTGCTGTATGACTTTTCAAACGTGATAGAACCGTGATTTTCAATCGGTGTTCCACAAAACGGCGTTTGAAAGCGTCACTTTCCTATATATATTGCGAGAGTAATGCAAAATGTCTTCTGTGGCTCAAAAACATGGTTGAAAAGCCCTGCTATAGAAAACAAACAATGCTTAACTTTACCAAAAACAGGCTCTTTAACCATCACTAATGAAACCGTATTGAGTAACAGACAATGATGCAGTTGAAACCTGAACGTCTCAGGCCGAAATCTGTTTCAAACTCTGAGACCGACACTTTGCCAAAATGGAATTCAAAGTTTGAGAACGACAACCGAATTGTCTTCAAGGCTAAGAATCGCATCTAAAAGCTGTCTGCTAGGAAGTGACCAACGCGTTCATCATAGTGCTTCAGAAAAATTTATTCAGTTGTTTGTGTTTTTTTTGGGGGTGACAGGTCTTATTTAACAAAATTCACTCTTCACCTTCTTAACTGCGACATATAGGACCAACGAAACAACCGACTAGTTTAGGTTAGCTAACTCGTGGCTTTGCAGCGATATGTTGCACAAAATCTCAGGTCTAAACAAATCCTTTCAAGCCGAGAGCAAGTTCGGGGCAAGGACCTGGTTCTTCCGAAACCGAGTCTAACCAAAATCGGCGTAGGTATCGATACTAGCTTCGGGATCGCGACAAGATCTCACTGCTCCATCATTGGCAATTGGCACTTGTCTCAATATGCTAAACAACAGCCTACCTATGGTAAATGAGTTTGTAATGTCTGACTAAATTTCACGCAGCATGTTGTGGTCATTCTGCTTTTTATCGTAATATGTGCCTTAAAGGTTTTCTCAATTGTGTACCAAACTGATGAAAATCTTTGCGGTGCAGGAACTCCCCCTTACACTGGATCATTGCAAGTCTCAGCTGCGTAAACATTTTTTCAGCTCTATTTAGTGGACTGATCATAGCTTGGTTTTTCCCGGCCTACAAACCGTTCGATGCGAGGCTACTGTTTAATGTAAGTTCGTTGAGATTTACGCACTGCAAGCGCTTTGACCGTTTTCATCTCTGTGAAATCCACTTTTCAGAAAAAGACAAAATTTGGCAATTATATAATGTAACAAATTGGAAAGTTACAAAAGTGCAAACGAAACATTTCGTTGAAGCGTGTGGATGCATTATTTTTATTATCGACATTTAATAAACCATGAAGATAAATCATTTACACAAGGGGAGGACACAGTCGAGACTCAACAGAGGCCTTGTGCGCGGGAATGCACAATGATTAGCCGCGAAGCTTGTTCCTGTCTAAATGAGCACAGCGGAGTCACGACCAGAATTGGATCAATGACAATTTGTCATTGGGCTGGATGTAATTAACAGCGCATTTTCATGTATTTGTAATTAGGATTGTAAGTAAGAGTTTTTGTGTATTTGTTAATTTGCTATGATTTAGCGGCGGAAGTCCCAGATGTTCTCTTTGTGTGATTTGGATGGTGTTTCAAGTACCTTCCGTGCTCTACGCAAGGCAAGGTTAAGCAACGATTAGCTGTGTGCAAAACAGAGGATATTTTTCAACTTTTATGCTTAGTTTAGTTGATCAGGTTGTGATGAAATCCGACCTGAAGCAGGGCCGTAGCCAGTTTGGGACACCAGGAAGGGCGAAGAGTTTTCTGAGAAGGTCCCAAATTTTTTGAACTATGTCCAATACTTTTAAACCATGTCCAACACATTTTTCCAAGGGGGGCGAAAATTTTTCTAGGGAGGTTTTGCCCCCCTGCGCCCCCCCTGGTTACGGGCCTGCCTGAAATACTTAAAACCATGAACAGAAACGGGGGTTGTGTGTCTCAAGTGGCATGTCGTTTTGGAAGGGCACCGAAAGATTGGCCAATTGGGGTGATCATGTGCATGCACAAGAAGGGGACAGAAAGCAATGCAACAACCACCGGGGCATTTCTATCCTTACCCTCAATGGAAAAGCGTGTGGCAAGTGCCTTGAAAAAAACATGCTACGAAATAATTTAACCAAACGTGTAGGGTAGTGGGATTTTCACTCTGCGACAAACTCTTGAGAGTCTTGGGAGCATGCCAACGATGTCTACGCATGCTTTGTCGATCTCGAAAAAGCACACGACGCAGTCTCCCGAAAAAAGCTCTGTGGAGTGTTTGCAAGAGTACGGAGCAGTGACGTAGCCAGTCCCAATAATTTTTTGGGCGGTCAAATCTTTTGACTTTAAGCGAGCAACGGTATTTTGTTTGGGACACCGACTGTCAAAGTACGAAATGACAAGATATGTTAGAAATTTCGGAAGGGGCCATGGCCTCCTTGACCCCCTGGCTACGCCTATGACGGAGTTGACGGCTACCTGTTAGTGCTCGTGGTGTCAAGGTATTCCTGCTCAGAGACTTGTCTCCGTATCGGCGGGCAATCTTCCTATCTTCCCAGGCATCCAACTTCCTGAGCTTCGCCGCAAAGAAGCCACACTGTCCCTAGCACGCCGTACCATAGAACATGGACATCTGCTCAACTCAACGCTTACTTGCCCACCGGGTGGGAATGCATGTCATCTTAAATCGAGACACCAATTTATACCCGCCGCACATCAACTCATCGGTTCATTTGACGGCAACAGAAGTACGCCGCTCTGGGCAGATCGCTGATGGAATGCGGATTTGTTGGAGAACATCACGAGAATCCCATTACCGTCGCCACGCGGGGGTTTTGGTGGGCTTAGCCCACCCAAACAAAGCTCCAAGTCTCTCCAAATTAAAACATGAAACACCAGAAATCACTGGATCAGTGTTTTTGTCAATTTTTAGAACGTCAAGCACCCTTGCACATACGTAAAGCCCCCCTATTGAAAACTTTCTGGCCACGGTTCTGCGAGACCCGTACTTTCATCTCCGACATCAGCACCCACCCTGCTGGAATTGCTCTGCCAAGAACAGCGTGGGTCCGGCTTAACCGCTTCCGCAACCACGTCGGACGTTTCCGCTCCTGCTTACACAAATGGGATAAGGCTCCTTCTGCGGCTTGTCAGTGTGGCGCAGAAGAACCGCCCGTTGACTATGTTGTCCGCCACTGTCCAATCCATCGACCTCTCTATGGAGCGCTTGGCGATTCTGGATGACGAGACAATCGCATAGCTGCTCAACACCTGCTCCGAGATCTAGTGCGGCCAAGGCCAAGCCGTGGATTACAAGAACTGGCTCAAACGATGAAGAAGGCGATGTTAAATCACAGCCGTTCACCGTGTGTGTGAGACTTCGACAAGAGTGCGTGCTTTCGCCACTCCACTTCACAGTCGATAAACTCTATATGATACGGATAAATAGTCACAGCCGAATGAAGGAGCCAATCCCTGATGGAAGCTGCCGGAATAACCGTTTGCAGATTTTTGCGAAAAAATCACGGTCTTGCGTTTCGCGGTAAAGTACGCGGCTGTGAAATTCGTAAATCCCTGAATGTCGAGCCACCCCCCAAACAGAGAGCTCCAATGGTTCGTCACGTGACGGAAATGTTCAAGGTTGCTGAAAACCGTGAGGTATTTCGACTGCCCACTGGTCTATTGCCCTCGCACGACCCCACCGAGAGGAAAAACTGATGTGTGAAAATAACTTCGATGAATGAATTATTAGCTTCGCAGTTTCTCTGGCCACTTTAAGTGTTTAGGTTTGAAGCAGTGTTTAGTTTTTTGAGGGAGTGCGTAGGTTTGAGAACTAGCTTTGCTGCTATCAATTATAGATCACATGCAAATTGTTAACTTGAAATGCAACTTATTCATCATCAGATGGATACAAAATTATGTTGTAGTATCGAAGTTAATATCGTTCTACACGCTTGGTATGCAAACCACTAAGTTAACCTATGTTAAAATGAATTACAAGAAAGTGCAGGCCTCCTACCACGTATTACAATGCAATTTAGGTTTTTATGATTGATTTATGCAATTACTTCATTTTAACATAGGTTACATTTTAACATAGGTTACTTTCATGTCTAAGAGTCTAACGCGATATTTTCAGTACAGAGTAACTGTAACTTTGATGTAATCAAAATTTGAACGAGCAGTTGTACCCAAACTAAAATCATGTAAATTATACTCATGTGGTGACGCCCACGTGATAGCGAAGGAACTCTGCACGAGTTCCACTCTGCAAGCATCAATGTAGACAAGTACAAGTAAATTAAATCTGTGTTGGTCCTTGTCTATAACAGGGAGAATGTTGAATCTACAAGCATTTCATTCAAGTTGCATTTACAGATGGGCATGACTGCATCGTACGGCACAACCCTGCTCGCCGCAGCACATGTGAGCTTTCTGGCCGTCGCGCAATACCTTTCGTACAAAAAGCCGATCTGCCCGCGAATAGCGAAGGCAAGTATGGTTCACTTCTGTTATCATAACTTTTCGTTGCTTTGAGTGAGATGCAAACGGGTGTTAGGCTACCTGGTGCCTTACTAGGATTGGCTTGCAGTAAGCAGCATCAGCTCTGCAATATCAGTTGCCAGTCGCTGCAACTCTGAGTCAAGGGCGAGTCCACTTACTAACATTAAGGGGGATGGGGGTGGGCGGTAGTATGTTTGGCAGTATACTTCATAACACTGCTGTAACAAAATAATGGAGGACAAAATAGCCTTATATCGCGAACAATGAGACAATTGGAACATGACGAAAGACTTATTCGGAGTTGGTTTTGATGTGTTGTTTTCCGAATTGTACAAAATCATGGTGAATAAAGTTACTTTTGTAGGTTTAGGGGACGATTGCCTAATCGCCCCGTGGATCCTCCCCTGTACTGAATAAAATAGTAAATTTGCCTGTGTTGAAGCAAGGTGAAACACTGCAGTGGATCCAAAATCAAACTTTTAAGGTTTCAAAGATGGAAAATGTTGCTTGTTAAGCATTGAAGTCCATACCCGTTCTAGCCCTGCGCGGCTTCAATTTTTTTGTCCGCTCCCTCCGCGAAAATTTAAATCAGCCCAGCACCCCCAGGAATTTGAGAAATCTTGCCCGCTCCTGCCCAGCACCCGCAGACTTCTAATCCGTACCCGCCCCGCGCACCCTCCCAACCCGTGCGAGCCCCGACTCGCACTGTTCCATCCAAAACCTGCACCTGTCACAGCGCGTCTGAAAACCACTAAAAACTCAAGCAAAGCGTTTCGTCTCAGGTGGCAATTTATTCTGTGGTTCATTTCAAAGCAAAACAGAAGCTCTTAAAAACACTCTAAAGTAAAACTGTGAAACCTTTTGGTCAACCTTCAGCGCATCTTTCTTAGCTTTAAGAGCATTGCTCAAAAACCGTATGGCACTCGCTGACGAACTCTTCAAACTTGCTCCTCTGCTATTCGCGACATGCCCAGCCATACTAACACTCGTTCACAGCAGCGCTCGTTTGCATCACGCTGGACATTTTCTTGCAAGATCACTGAGAGCTTGAAACTCCAGTTTGTGGCCTCGCCACCACTGGAGAATGTTGCTACACCATTGTACCATAAGCTCTGCAGTATTGAATTTCTCGCTCATGTCCCTTTCATCAGCCTTGGGTTAACTTTCAGTTACCCCCACAAAGAATGTCTTGTCCCGCGCCTGTCCCGCACTAATTCAACGCGGCTAGCCGCATCCCGCACGTGTTAACCCGCTCTACGCAGGACTCACAGGCGCGCAGCCACGGGGAAGGCATTTGGGGTCAGTTCCCGCCACTTTTTTGTTTCCCCCAAAGTTTGTTGTGCTCAGAGCTCAGATTTGGTTTGAACATACCTTATAATAAAAACAAAAATCTTCCCTCCTAAAATTGCATTCCCCTCAAACCTGAAAACCTAGCTACGGACCTGAGGACTCTAGTACCCAAACACGTGAAAAAGCAACGGTTTTGGGTACATCGAAACGTATATCGTACGCGACGACGAAATGTAGTCAGCTATGTTACAGTATTTTTGTTAAGCGGCGTGTTTTAATTCGGTGGGCGTGGGTTCACCAAACTGGTCGCTTTAAACATTGACAAAACCCAAATGCTGTGGAATTTATTTCCTTCCCCTGAAAAACGCTTTTACGCTTCAGCTTTGAGCGAGATCATGTTAGGTCAGAGCACAGACTTTGTGGTGATGTTTTCTTGAAGAAAAATGATCGTAAGTTTGTAAAATTTCGACTTGGACTTGGCAAAACTTTTTCTAGTCTTCAACTGCATTTTTCTGGGGTTAAGTGCAGTTGCAGGAAGCCTTATGACGTAGCCCGTGTTGTATATAGTTGTCAGGCCGACAAGTATGATGGAGCACTGTACGTACTCGAGAATTTTACATTCTCGTTAAACTTTGAAATGTCTCTGAAATCTCTCTCACAGCATAAACTTTCCCGACACTTGTTTCGGTAAGCATTTCTACGTTTTTGCATAATTCTTACAATTGTGTTGGTCAAGGAGTGTAGAACATTGTAAACATTTAACTCGGCATCTTGGTATTCATTTTATATTAGCCAGAAAGAAGTCCATGTGGCTAGAAAAGAACTGACAAAATAAGGCCATTGCGTATCTTTGTTATGGTGCAAATCACATCTAAAATATTGGCTACTTAAAAGTTTATTTAGAAACATTTTAACCATTGCTTAAATCCACTAAGGATTACGTAGTAAACTCAAAAGCTTGAAGCGCCTCGTTACTTCGAATGGAGATAACAGTAGCTCAACGATTTTTTTAATGTGGAGACCTGACCTTTTTCATTTACTGGCAACTTTTCTCTACGAGAGCAGATCGCCATCTGTCTGATCTGGTTGCTTGTCGTCGTTTTCGCCGCCATGCTCAGCGCCAGCTGGTTCATGCCGGACTCGATCTACGACACTGGGAACGCGGACATCTTGTGAGTACGCAACGCCATAAGCCCGACCCGCGTTGGTTTTGAAACGTGCGATATTGGACAAAACATTAAGGGGTTATGGATGCGCCCTTTTTCCTGTTGCTGCATCTGTTTTGCGTAACTGCGGGTCACGACCAGGGGTGGACATCAGAATTTAGAGGCTCGAGGCGAACTCTTAGAAAGGGTCCCCAAAATATCTCCACTGCGAAAATTAAATGTGAGACTAAGTGGATATAATCACATCGCCTGCATTCCTGCCTGGCGGATGCTGAACAGTTTTCACTAGAACGACTACCAGAAAACATTAGCGGGAAAGTTGTTGAAAGATTGCTGTTCAACTGATTTTGTGTCTGCGAGTTAGCTGCGTGCATAAGGGCTGATATGCTGCTTTATATTCAGCATGTTGTTGGCTGTTTAAAATAACCCGATGGTTACGATACGGCAACTTGAACAAAGAGGCAATGGCTACATTACAGCAACTTAAACATAAAATGTTATAACTGCAGTAAGGAGTTTGTTCCTCTTGCAACGCTGTTTTTTTCCGAAGTGAAAAACGGTCAAAACACTCTGGTTTCATGACAAGCAGTACAATATTGGAGGGAAATAGAATTGCAGTATACATGTTTTTTATTGTAGTCAGAACTACGAACGGTATATGCTGTGTGATTACTACGGTTCAGTCATTAAGTTTTTTTTTATTCATTAGTTGATTGCAGCAACAAAGGAGGTTTGGTTCTCGGGCCTCGGACCTGGGAAAAATTGAGTTTTAAATTGCTTCTGCGTGTGAGGCAGACGACCGTTGTGGCCGTTTACAAACCCGTGCATACTTTGCAATGGCCAATTTCTGTTATGTTTTAGATTTTCTGAAGTTTAATTGACTGAAGCTAGTTTCGCGTTGACCTAAAAGTAAACTGCTGAACAAGAAAAGAATTTGCAGACCTTTTCTTGGTTTCAACAGGTCAAGCAGAGACTTCGGTTCTCAGTTTATCTTCTTTTATTTACCTCCTATTAAGTGAAGTTCTACAGCAAGATTTGACGAGATGACAATGTTGAAGAATAAACTTTATACGCGGTGACCAGTTATTGTATGCTTCTGACCTGCAGCTGACCGAATGTTTGTTGAATGGATTCCTTATGTGCGTTGCAGATACGAAGTCCAGCTCGGCATAGCAGCTTTTCTTTTTCTGGCGCTATCCTTGACGGCGGTTCTCATGGTTTCTTCGATCGTAAGGATGCTCAGGCTTGCTCACGACAAATGCGATCCAGGCAATGGAGTTGTTTGTGTTGTAGTTTTTGGTAGCGTAAAAAAGTGTAAGATTTTAATGAAAATAGCTTTTATTGCTTGGAAGTGATTTGTCCACTTTGAAAAATAAATTCGAACTAGTTTTTCGGTCCCCGAGTTGCTTGCTTGCACCGAACTAAAGGATTTAATTATTTTATCGAAACTTGAATTATTTGCGTTTTTTCTGCAGTCTGGTCGTTATTCACAATTCCGTGTTGTAGGCAAATTCCTTAATAGGGCAAGATTCGTAAAATAGGACATTAATGGCCATTTTCTTTTTTTTAAATCCAGAATTCGAAACAAGAGACCTTGTGAAGAAGACAGGGATCAAGCCTTTCTCACACGTCCTTTCGGTCATGTTACTGCTTGGATTGTTTGTAATTGGATATATGCCACGTTGCGGTAAGTATTGAGAGGTCGTGCAAGTTATTATTTGCAGATTGTTTGATGCACGAAGAGCTTTTTATTGAAAAAAACTGGAACAAAACCAACTAGAATTGTTAGTGCAGGGTATATGATGCAAAGAAATGGCATACATAGGATGTATTACTTAATAAATAATTTTTCTATTGTATTGCGTTGTTTGTTTCACCTTTTCACTCCAAGGAGAGAGAAATTATAAATATGAAAATCAGAAGAAAATGAATTAGTTGCGTTAGAAACAATAATATCACATGATGATGTTACACATTTGAAAGATTTCCCATGTTCGCAGCTGGGAAACTGAAAAAACGTGACTTCATCGGAGGTCTGCTAGTTCCACTGAGTCTAAAAAAATAAAAAAATCAATTTTCATAGCTTAAAGCTTTACATTGATTGAGCACGAAAAAGGGTGTTTGAAAAGCTTTGGGTTTATTTGTTTTGTTTCAGCATGTTCCATTCGTAACATTCACATACGCAAAATCATTAACAACAGCCCAAGTTACAGTGCACGACAAATATCTCGAAATGAAAAAGCATCGATTCACCAAGAGCATTTCGCACTTAGACAACTATGCTCTCCTTAACAATTAAACAGAAGTTGAATGAAAATTAATTTTGATCGATGTTGTGGTTTACGATTGAATAAAAGTGCTAAAAAGTGGATTTATACATTATTTTGATATCTCAGTAACTATTTTCAAGTACAAACAGTTGTTAAAACCATGTTGTCATTTAAGTACATGGTGTCTTTTAACAATATCACTAAAGGTTGTATGATATTGTTCTGTATCCATATACCACTCCTACATAAAATATGCTCCATGCATAGGTGTAGGAGCAGGCAATGTTTTGAGGGTTCAAAGGATATTGTGTCCTAATTACCCCAAATATGCCCGAAAAACGTTTATGGGACGAACGTCTCTCTACAAATTTTCTGTTGCACTTGGTACATGTTGCCATAGACTTGAAAATAAAAAATTTGGTTCTTGAAATTTAGTTTTCAATAGCCCAACTGAAAAGAGAACATTCAGAAGCCTGCTGACTCAGTATTCTTGAACATTTGTCTCATAGTTGAGGTTTGGCGTTCCATTGACATTCCAGCCGTTACTGTCAGCAAGGAACCTCACACTTAGCTGAGGTAGGCCTAAAGTTGCTTCCATCGCCGAAGACATATAGCCCATGTGATATATGTGGCATGTGTCAAAACATATTATGACTGTGCTGTGAGTCTCACAACATTGTCTGTTGAATTGCACATATATGCAACATGCAACAAATTGTGTGGCAAAATATGTTCATCCAAACACTGCAGGTAAAATTGAAAACAAAAGCTTTTTGTCCTTGCCTGGCATGGAATCTACTAATATGAAGTACAGTAGGTGCCCTGCAGCATACTTGATTCCCACAATGTACACTTAATAAAGCACATAAGTGAAATGCGTTTTTTTGGCCCAAGCTTTCAATTGAGTCAGTTACTCATCAACTCTCTAAAGCTAAAGCACGAAGTTACCAGAAACAGTTACAGTTTATATATATTTAATGTGTTTTCTATGACACAAACTTTCATTTATACACTCAACAACAGAAAAGTATAATTTCATTAATATTGTTAAAAAATTTCGAAACTTCTTTACCGGAATTTTTTAAGGTTTTGCTCAAATATTTGACAAATCAAAACATTTAGGGATGCGCTAGCACCCCTTGCACCTATACACTGGCTTCATGCGTTGGTGTCATCTTTGTCTGTCTCATTTCTACTAGTCAGTGTGGTGGTTACAGAGTCAAGCTGCTTGGAATCTTGAAAAAAATTCAAGTGGATTAGCCGTTTTCACTGTTTGTGATTTGTCTTCCTTTTGTACACTATGTGCTGACTTGCCCAACGTCTGCCTTTTCCTTCACATTATGCTGACGATGAACATGAATGGCTGATCAGACCCAAGCAGCGCGCCCAGCCCAGGCCCAGCCTATTTGCAAGAAACTGATCAAGAACTTGCTTTATGTTTTGCTGGACTCGCAGATATTACTGGTTGTTTTCAGGCATCACGGCACAGCGACAAAAACGCAAACGACGTTCATTACCTCGTAAAGGACCAACGCTACAGTTTTGTGTAACTCGATCACTTGGTATATTTTTTTCAAAACACGTTTATTGCAGCAAAGACAAACTTCTCCCACCTAGCCGATGCGGTGAAAGTATAGAGTTGGTTGAGTTTATTGGTCCAAACATCACTCAATTTCATGAAAATTAAAGTTGAAGCACTGGGCACCGAAAAACCTGTTACAGGTTGTCTCGTCGGGCACCCCTCAACAGTTTCATAAATTTCCACCATGGTTTAAAGTTAATGGCAGAAAGTTTGGTAATGTAATAGGACTATATTTTTGAAAGGGATTGCAGTCTGCTGTATGATCAACACAGTTTCGCAAGAGTGATAGGTCGCAACCAGTATTAATCGTGATTTGCCCGATTCCGCAAGGAGCTGAGCATGACAAAGAAAGTATAATTCCAGCTAAAATAAAACTCTGCTGGGGTTTCCATAACCCATTCGCATCCAAGCAGACAATTATTTGCTATGCAACAGTTCGTATTTCTGTGCCAAGAAAAAGCCAATTTTCCAACTTCTGCAAATGCCAGCCACTTGAAAGGTCATGTGCAGCGTGGTGGAGAAACCTTCACATATCGTGCAGAAGTGGCTAAGCACGGTGCAGAAATCCTCAAAGGGCACGGGCATGCTGCAGATGATGGAAAGGCCCCTTGACGCAATCTCGCTGCAAAACAAAAAGACCGCCACACCAAAAACAACGATAAAAGCCATAAAACAGCAAGAAACAATCAATTCATGCACACAAAACGCACTAGAATCTAAAATTGATATTGCAATTACAGTATATACGTGTCAAACCAAAATTACTGGTACATCGCACGTAAGCAGAGATCGATAAATTTTACAGCGCTTAGCCATTACACAGCACCCTATAGTTAATCACTATATGCTTTAACTGGTCTGCCTTTAAACTGCTTTTTGAATGCCGGTGTTTGAAATGTCACATAAGGAAGGATCAATGGAGTCCCAGATGTTGAGCCAAGGCCTTTTAGAGATCTTTTTCCTCTAATTGTTGAGGCCAGTTTCCAGAGGTATTCACCTCGTGTGGCAGCACGGGTTGCGTGAGAGTGGCCCTGACTTACAGCAGGAAAGAATTGATTGAAATTAACAGGAATTCTGCCCCAGTATAAACTATGCATAAATTCGCCTATTTCAAGAATGTATATATAATAATTTCAAGAACGTTTGACTTTTTCTGCAGTGGTAAGACTCTCGAACTAAGAGAACTCTAGGTCATTGCTCTTACTACTTTGTTATGTAAAAAGCACTTAGTCGGTTCAAAGCAGTTTTTCCAGCTCCACACCAGACACCAGTTGTACATTGGAAATGAATATAAGCAAAACTGCAGTAAGCTGATCTGAATGCATTATTATCAAGGTAATATCTTATCCTATAAAACATTCCAACATTGCAGGAGAGTTTTAGTTTAAGGTTATGCATGTGGTCTCCCCAAGAAAGATTTTGTTCAATCGTACACCACAAGATACTTGATGCAAGTTGATTTTAACTTAAAATCACAAGATTGGCTTAAGCTGTTGTTGATAAGCATATAGGCTCTGTGTTTTTGTAGTAATTTGAAGACAACGTATTATACCGCATCCATTCATGAACTTTTTGCAGTTCACTCTTTACTCCATTTTGCAAGTTAGCAGAATTGGTACAGAATATGGTTAACAATGTATCATCAGCAGAGAGCGTAGAAGTAAAGTTTAATAATTTTGGGAAGTCGATCACGTACAATGCAAAGAGTAGAGGTCCTCAAGATGAAACCTGGGGTACCCTAGAGTTACCTCCTTGGTACTTGACCTATATTCCCCAACAACAGTACACTGCTGTCTGTTATGCAAATAACTAGTAGGAAGCTTGTGAGGCAAAACTCTAATCCCATAAAACTGTTCCAACTCTAGAGCTAATTGTAAGTGCGAACAGAGTTTGCTTCAGAACAAGTTTGGCTCCTCGCTGACGAAGAGCGATATGCTCATTGCTGTGATCTCACTCTAGTGTCCAGCTGACTACTCGAACTTTATATTTTAGCTAAAGCTTGCTCAGCACTTCTTGAGCCGCCAAAGTAATCTTGCTACGTGTTTGTGTTTTACGAATGGCTTGTCCTGAGTGAAACAAGTTTGTTTTTGTTTGCTCATCCAAGATGTTCAGTCCTTAAAGTGAACGTTCACTGCTCTAATCAAACTTGGTCTATGGGTCTTTCGAAATTTATTTGCGACTCGCTTACGATGAAAAAGTCGTTTTTTTCTGAGTAAGTACAGTAGGTACGAAGCTGTTTTGTTTTTTCGCTAAGACATTTCGGTCATTTTTTTGGTGAGACATTTTGGTCACTGAGACGTTTCGATCATTTGTCTAGCACAGTTGTACTGACACTCGCCGTAACAGTATTCATTTAGTCTGTATTTTCAGACATTCTGACCGAATTGACTTTAACGTATTCAGTCATTTTAAAAAAATGCCGTTTATGACCGACAAATGGCCGAAAAAAAACAGGTACAAAGCCTTAAATTTGGAAATCGTTCCACGGTTACTGCGCAACGAAAGGTATTTTTGCGCTTTGTTAAATGCAATTCAGAAAGGCTGTAAATTTTTCGAAACGTAGAAACAAAACGCGACCTATTTTGAGCGATGTTGTTTTGAGTAAAAGATATTTGAAATGAGAAGCACTGCACGTAAAACTTCATAAAAGTTTTGACTCGCGCAGGCGAACTCCTGTGGTTTGCCAAACTACAACTGTTCTAAACTGCCAAACTGTTGTTCAACTGCTGAGCTGATATTAAGGACGCTGCTCCGACGAAGTGAGCTGTTTCGTTTGCACCGTGCTAGGGGCTGCTGCTCCTGGAGGTGTTTAAATAAATACTTGCTTCTGGCAGCGTGTTTCCTGTACGAGTTTACTTTGTATTGGCGACTTACGGAATCTGCTAATTACTTTCCGATATGGATGGTAAATACCGACTTCTTGGATTATTTCCGCTTTGCTGAATACCTATGCGTTCGTCTTTGCGAAACATTCATCATTCTTTTGTATGGCATGAAATCAAGGTAAGTGACTTGTTTTAAAATTATTGAAAATCAACAGAAAATATGTGGATATTGTGGAGTGGCAACGAATGATGTTTCACGGAGCTTGCTGAGTCGCTGAGAGGGTACCACTTGCGTCTGATCTTCCTGCATTTTCACGTTTTGTAATTAAAACGTTTCGCTATTCAATTAAAACGTTTTGCTATTTATTCATTCATTCGCAAAGTTTTTCGAAAAGAAGGTAGAACTAACGTTAAAACTCGCCATTTTCCCGGAACATTGAAATGCTGCAAGGCGTGCGTGTTTGCCTTTCGTCATTGCCAGGAACGTTTTGGGCACGTCGAGCGACCCGAGCAAACGCATTAGCCTACTAAATTGAAATAAAGCGTTATTGACACTAAGTAATCGCTACCTTTTCGTTCAGTGTGGCCTTGCGTTTTGCTTCAGACTATCAACAATCAACAGTGCTTGACTGTGCGATTTGGTTTGTCGCTAAAAGGTGTAAGTTCATAGCAAAACATTTCGTCAGTTTTTAAAATGAAAAATTGTGTGCTAATTCACTCTTTGCGCGATTGACTCCTAGTAGCTTCCTATTTAGCTTATGTGCTTTAGGGGAGCTCCCCGTTAATCCATGGATATTGCGGTGTAGTTGATTTGCAGTGAATTGAACACGAAATATTCGAAGCGGGTCAGAAAGCAAATACTAAAGGCAAGTGATAACGTGATTCGAGTCAATGACCGACTCGAGTCAGGCTTTTTACCGAATGACTCGATTGGCGATGAGTGACTAGAGACTCGAGTCATTTTCACGAAATCTCCAAACGTCTTAGTGACAAACACAGTTTTCACACAATGAAATGAGCGTTTTTGATTCAGTGACGCATGAATATTGGCGCACGTTTTCTGTTACGACTGTTTTCTAGTGGTGTTATTCTCTTCTTTCAGGACCAGGGGTTCCATGAACTGAAGTAGCGTTGAGATATTGCGTTTCACTGAGTGACCAGCAGCCCACAGTACAGCACATTGTGCACATTACCCTGGTCTAGTGTAGCATTTAACATGATCGTGGCAACTGGTCCTATACTTATACTTCAGCTTTTTGTTGGGGCAAGTGAAAGACAAGTAGGTGTATTTGTTGCAGCATGGTTAACCTAGACTTGTCGAATTGACTGAGAATGAAGGAAAGAAGTGAAATAAAACCCAGCTAACATACAAAAAATAAAACGTTTTTAAAAGTTTTTTGTATGTTTAAAAGTCTTAAAATTCTTTTAACAACGTTTTGAAAACGTTATCTGTTAGCTGGGCAGCTAAAAAACAACACTGGGAAAATGATTAAATTTATTTAGCTCGTCACTGACTCGAGCTTGAAAACCAATGACTCGAATGTTTTTGTTGCTCGACCAACTCATGACCCGACCTAAATTCGAAAAACGTAAATGACCCTGATTCGACAAATATGACTCAGTCACGTTACTGCTAAAGGCTAGTAAGTATCATACGTGCGTACAAAGCAATTCTCCACCATATTTTGCACCAGCTGAAACAAGTCACCACAGTGTGCACTGTGGCGTTTAAACCAGGCCATCGCAGTAAAGCCAGTGTCGGCTCTGCCATTAGGTGAACTAGGCGGCTGACTAGGGCGCTGGGCCAAAGGGGGCGCCAAAAAAGGGCCAAAAATACAACTTTGTGGTTTAAAGAGTGACGTAGGAATACCAACTAAAAGTAACGTAACATGATGAAAGTGAATGGAACACACCTTCACGCGGTTTACGAGTAGATAGAGGTACTACACTATTTCGGATTTGCTGTAGAAGAGTTAAAATTTTTCCTAATAATTCAATTTCACAGATACTAGATAAACTATGTCGCAAACTGGTGTAAATTGTATTCATCTAATAACGTTTTGTAATGTACAACAAATATCCTTATTTTCGTAATGTACAAGGTGATGATATGCAGAGTAAGAACCTTTGTATAGGAGCGATGGGCGGTGGAAGGGTCTTGCCTATGGTGCTTACAATACACGTCTATCAATGCCGTGCTGTCAGGGCCAGAAAAACATGCCCTGCAGCAGACCAAACATTATCAAGTAAGCTGCAAAATTTTAAGGTTACCATGTCTGTTCTTTTCATTTTTTCATTTTTCTTAGCTGCATCGTTTTTACCGGAGTTGGTTTATGTCGACATCTTCACTAAATTACGTTTCAGCCATCGAATGCAGTCAGGCTGGGAAACGCTGCCGGAACGCCAGCATGATTGGCGTTAGTAGCACAGTTAACCAGTCAAATTTCGACTACAGAACGCACCACCTTAATTTATTCAGCCAAACAGATTCGCAACTGCAGCTGAGCTGGTACACATCATAATCAACATGGTGGCATTCGCGAACGTCAGAGCTTTGTTGTGCATGTGGAACTTGGTCGACTGTTATGACACCAGACTATAACAATGGGCCTGCCGAAACAAAGTTTTGATCCTGAGGCCTGTGCTAGATTTTTTCTTTAGGTGAATACTGTAGCGCCTTTTGCTTGTATAGACAATATATTTATTAATTTAGTGTTCAAATTGAACACTGCATTCATCTAATAAAGTAGCTTGATGTAAAAATCGATCTTATATACGCCATATGTAAAACGCACGGTCTTTTTGGGGGAGGGGTGAAGGAGTGGACCTTATAAACCTTGGGACGCACCAGCAAAAGGATGGCGTCATCTAAGAGCGAACACTTCTTTTAAGCTATGAGGGTGCCGCTGAAAATGGATTTTACCTAGAGCGCTGGGAATGGCTTGCTCCGGTCCTGAGCATACCTAAACCCAATTTTGCCACCAGAAATCGATCTTTTCGCAGTGCGTCTTTTTTCGCGATGGCGTTATATCAAATTCGGTTAAAAAGACCTGAAAGCAAATTTTTCGAAGTCCATATGTCGAAAAGAAATTGTAGTTAATCTTTCTAAAGCCAGATTGCTGCCTGCGTGCATATTGCAGTGATTACGTGTCTCAAGTCATTGGTTCGATTCAATCGCTTTTATTCGCTTGATCGCTTTTTTTCGCTCGATTTGACGAGGTTTAGGTTTTGTGGAGTTCATGTGATGACGCTATTCAAATCACACTTTATGTAAACTGACTTGTCTCAAGCTTGATTGTTGTGTGAGCAACTCGACTAAAGTCATAATTTTCTGACTCGAGTCATAATGTGGTTTAAACAAAGCGTCCGCACTTTTTTAGAAAATATGAACACATCTGATTTTATCTGACTACAGAGTGAGTCGAGCCGGCAACCCATTGACTCAAAGAGTTGTAACTCGAATCGAATTGCTCATGTCTATGAATCAGTTGAACTCGACACGAAAAAATGTCAAATGACTGGGACTCGGGGAGGTTGTGGCACGACTTATTACTCGAAGAACATGACTTGAATTCGATCGCATCGCTAACATTATGCAGAAAAAAGACGCCCCCGTTGTTTTACTGCAACTGGCTGGGATAGCGGGTTTTCATAACATGACTTCTTTTCCTGCGGTTCTAACACAAATGCTGGGACACTGCGGCTGTAAGTTTCAGGGATCGTATGTATGAATATTACATTTGCGAAAAAAGTTAAAAACGAATGAATTTCTTGAGGAAAGAAACTCGTCTTCGCTGCAGTGGTGATTCGGCTGGTTTGACCCTGCCGTATTGCTGCCTTTTCTCCGAATTCCTGATGAGCCAATACCAAAAATTCAAAAAAAATCTCTTTTTGTGTTGCTTAACCACAGCCGGAACTAAAATTTCAGGCTCCGGATCCAACATCTAATCCCGCTCCAGAATCATTTGGTCCATTGAAACACATTTTATTATTTGTACATTTCGGTTGCCGCACAAGCTAGGTCTGTGGAACCGACACCCAAGTTCCAGGCTCCGACTCCATCATTTAAAAGTTTCCGGTGTCAAGCGAAGTTTCTGACCTCTGCGAGATTTCTGACCTATTATTGCTTGTAGGTTATTTTGCTTCTTAGAGTATAGGAATAAAGTTTGGCGATTACTTTTTTGATGTGTGTTGTGTAAACGAAAACTTTTTGATTAGATGTCAAATACCCACAACAAGCTACAATACGGGAATAACTATAACCACTGAATAAATTTTGGCTTATTCTTAGATCTCAAGTATTTTTCTTTTTATCAATCTAATCCAAACTTAACCTGTCACACTTACCCAAACACCAAACCCTAATCCCTAATAATAACTTTTCTCATCGATTTGATTTGTAGAATATTACTCTGTGCATGTGCACATGGCGAGAAGTCAGAAATTTCGCAAGTCAGAAATTTCGCTTGACACTGGCTCCATCCAAAATTGGTTGGGCTCCGGTTCAACAGCCACGGGTTTAACCAAAACCTTTTCCTTGTCATATATATGAACGCCAAAACCTATGAGGGCAAGGATACACCGTAGAGGCTAAGATAAATACTGCTACCATCAATACTAGTGAAGATTAACTGTTTGCTGCATGTTTTTATAACAAGCGAAGCAGAAATAATGGCGCTGAAAAAATGAAACAAAAGCGAGAAAACTGTGGCGGCAGTGACGTGGTGGTGCCTTTTGCTTTCATATTGGTTTCATCGATGCAAAGGTTTTGAAACCTGGTATTGGTCCATGTTTCGTAGAACCGTGTTTGTTGCTCTAAAAATCTATGCGAATTCTTGACTTCATATTATGGACAAGATTTGATATTGCGTGGCAATAAGTTTATGGTTTTGTTATGAGGTTTTGGCCTGATGGCTTCAAGCATTAGAGTCTTACAAGTTGAATTATAAAATGCTTAGGTATGCAATCAGTGAACTGTGGAAAGACAAGAACGGATTTTTCGGTCGATCTCAAGCAACAAATAGACCTCTAGTGACTCCCGGATCACACAAAGATTTTCCCGACTCAGACAAGACGCCTATCGTTGATCAGTTGCAGAACTGAAAATGACTGTTCTGACTTTTTGTTGAAATAAAGCAACGCTATTGCGGACTAGTGGTGGGCGTCGTCGACTTCGCATCACATTTTCTGCTGCTGATCATAGGCGCACGAAAGAAAGCTTTTTCAGGGCGGACAATTGATTTGCCCTGACAATTACGTAAGGCCCAGACTTTTCACGGCGGCTATGGCTAGGTGCTTCGTGTAACAGTGTGTGGATTTGCTGAACCCTTCATGCACGGCCAAAGCCGATATATGGTCTCCGACAATTTCAGCCATGACTGGCCAGTCGACAGAGCTAGAAAGATGTTCAAACCATCTACGGATTGGGCAAGACTTCTAGTTCCGACTGAAAAAAATTTTTCAGTTTAGGGTTTAGGGTTCTCCGGGGAGGACGTCGCAAGCGGAGGGGCTGATGCATTTTTTTGCCAACTTTATCCGGCTCTGGGGGCCAATGCAACGAGCAATTTTTTGGCTCAAGTTTTTTTTTGGAAACTAGACTATCATTCGAGTTTTTGGAGCCCTTGATTAGCCAAAACTATGGCCTCACACACCAAGAATTGGTGAAGATTTGTACCCCAACAAACGCTAACCTTGGTATATTACACCCATATCATATATGGCCATAACTCACTAGCAGCTTGAGCTAGCGAGCTGTTCAAGCCCTCTAAAGACTCGTGAAGTCTTGTAGTTTAGACTGAAAAAAATGTTTAGCTTGGGATGTCGTTTTTTTGTTGATGTTTACATAATGAGAGAATGTTTGTGCATATTTATTTACATTTGGATGATGTCATAATCCTCTGGGAGTCGAACAATTGAGCCTATTTCGTGGATCAAAGCTTTTTGGATTCTAGGGTACAATACGAGTCTTTAGGTGTCTTTAGAGCAGGGGTCGGGAACCTATTTGGCTAATGGAGCCATGAAACTTACATATTTTCAATTGTATTTCCGTGAGAGCCATATAATGTTTTTCAACACTTAATTCAACTAATTTACTTAACTAACGTGTGTATTTATAAGCGAAATTAACAATTGTATACAATGGTAATGTCTGAATTTTGCTTTAATATCATGCTTCTTGCTGTAAATGCGACTTCTGGTGCTGCATGGTGTTGCTGATGTCTTTGTAGGAAAATTACAGAAAAAGTTTCATCCGTGACAATCGTGTTAAAAAAATATCAAGCGAGCCAGATGCCGTCGTCAAAAGAGCCACATCTGGCTCGCTAGCCATAGGCTCCCGACCCCTGCTTTAGGGGGTTTGATGGACTTTTTAGCGTTTCTGGTTCAAACATTATGGCAAAATAACCAGAAATTAATTAGGGAAATCCCCACTAACCCCTAGGGAATTTTTATATAATTTGGATCTTTGGCACCAGAAAGCTAGGAATCGATCAAGTGCTCTAAAGACTCGTATTTCAGCTTAGAATCCAAACAAATTTGAGCCACTGTATTGGCTTATTGTTTGGACGATGACGTAATAAAAAGAAAACAAAAAAGTAAAACATACCCCAATCCTGACGCCATCCACCAAAAAACCCAAATCTTAAAAGCTTTTCTTTCAGTCTAAGCTACAAGACTTCACCGGTCTTTAGAGCAGCGGTTCTCAATTGGGTGTGCGAGAAGGGACTTCTTGGGATGAAAACTTCTCTGATAATGCAAAAAACAATACATCAAATGGTGCAATAGGTGCAAAAATGATTTTTCTTTCCAGACGGGGTGCGGCCTTCAAAATGAATTGAGAACCGCTGCTTTTGAGGGTTTCAATAGCTCTCTAGCATAAGCTGCTGCCGAGTTATAGCTTGCCAAGTTAGCCGTTAGAGGGCAATTCACACTTTCCTGCAATTTTTTGATTTTTTTGAAAAATGGGTTTTGGAGCCACAATTCTGGTTCCAGATTTGCTAGAAGGTCAATCAAGGGCTCTAAAGACACGAATGATCGACTAGTTTCCAAAAAAACTTGAGCCAAAAGAATGCCTCGGTAGGTTGGCGCCCAGGGCCAGGTAAGGTTGGCCAAAAAAGTAAAAACATGTCCTCATTGTTACGTCAACTACAGAAAACCCCAAATCCAAATAAAAAAATTCTTGAACGGTGTATGACATGGAAAGCACTAACTGGGTAATATGACAATTAATTGCAGCTGCCATAGGCAATTGCTGGCATTAGAGAGATAGTTTCAAAAACGATGTCGCCAAATTCGTTGTAGCTGCAAAGGCATATATCCGGTAATTGTGCCGTGAAGAAATCATGCTTTTACATTGCATTGTGAGAGAAATGGGTTCGCTTCCTCATTTGATATTTAACTGCTGCCTTTCTAGCTGTTCACGGTAGCACGTTTACAGAAGATTCATATTAACTCCTGTTGTAGTTGTTCGTATTAAAAGCAGGGTTGCGGAGTCAGATGAAAAATATCGAAACTTTTCAAAATTTCCGACTCCCGACTCCGACCTTTCCAAAATTTCCGACTCTTGACTCCGACCTTTCCAAAATTTCCGACTCCGACTAATTACACCAAAGGGAATGAAATTTGGCAGTTAAAATCAATGGAAATCGTGGTGCACAGCAAGAAATCTCTTTTAACAAAAGTTTCAAAGAAACTGAACCATTTCAACAGGAATTCCCAATTTAAAAGTGTGATGTAAAAAATGATTCAATTGGACATCTGGAGTTGGAAAAAATTCAACTCCGATTTACCGGTGCTGTTAGGAATCGACTCGGCCCAAAAACCTCCGACTTGAAAGACCAAGATTTTTTCTGGTTAAACGAATCTTGCAAACTGCAAAGTCCCACACTACAACAGCTCTTTAATTCACTTCTATTGTTCGGTGTTTCTCACATTCCCGTGTTTATTCGCAAATGACCCATTTCCAACAGTGCACACGAGGCTATGCTTTCCATAAAACAGTTCCTGCTGAAAGTATGAGCTCGACTGATGCCGGTTTTATACAACAAAACGCTGCGGACAGAAGAGTCTTACAAGCTTAGTGCATTCGCTGCAAATTCTGTTCAGGTAGAAGATATTCGGGAAAGAAATAGCCTCATTTTCAATCCGCATGAGGAATTCGAAAACAAATATAATTACCGTGTAAGTGCAACGGTAACACGTGAAACTTGACCACTAAGCATTGCATCAGCGGCGTATCTAAGGTATGGCAGGAATGGCACGCGCCATGGACGCCACTTTGATGGTGGGCACAAAAATTGCTTAGAAAAAAATAAAATCTTTATTTATAGTTTTTTCAACCACTATTTTGCGCCCCGTGCATTAATAAACTCTAACTCTAAAGCTGCGCACGCCCTTACCCAGGGGTGCAACCACCTCTTCGTTTCGGGGGGGATTTTCATGAAACTTTATTCGATGACGTCATCGTGCTTATTCAACCGTGGCACAACTTTTTCGCAAACGGTCAGATATAATAATAAGGTATTTTTGCCGCAGACACGAAGTCCGTAGTACAAACACACACATTCTACACAAAGCTGGTTAATAAAAACACACAAAACAGAACGTTTTACAACAACGTTGCAGGCTGAATTACCGGTATCAAGCGAAATTTCTGACTTGCAAAATTTCTGGCTTCACCCCATATGCGCATGCACAGAGCAATGTTCAACATATCAAATACGCTGAGAAAACTAATGGTTAGAGCTTAGGATTTGGTGTTCAGGTAAGTGTGTTGGGTTAGGGTTTATGTTACAGTTAGAAAAAGAAAAAGAATTGAAGTGTAAGATTAAGTGCAATAGTTTTCATTGGTTTTACTTATTCCCGTTCTGTAGCTTGTTGTAGGCATCTGACATCTAACCAAAAAGTTTAATTTACACAACACACATCAAAAAGTAATCGCCAAACTTAATTCCTTTTCTCTGAGAAGTAAAATAACTGACAAAAAAAATAATAGGTCAGAAATTTCGCAGAGGTCAGAAACTTCTCCTGACACCGGGCTACACAAACGTGCTTAACAGAACGCATAGGCGTACCGGAAGGAATTTTACTGGGGAGACGGAAAAAATTTGCCCTGAAAATAACATTTTTCCCTAAAAATAAACAATTTGTCTTGAAACTAACTTCTTTAGTTTAATCTGAATGGGGCCTGAAACCCCCTTTAAATCTCTTTTATGCAGTTGAAATCGTTTATAACGGCTTTGTCTATCTATAACCTTAGTTCGCCTATACTGTATTGAAATATTTGGTATCATTCAGAATTTTTGAGCAACTTGCTCTTGCCCTGAAAAACAGAGTTTGCCCTGAATTCACTGCATTGAATAAACATTTTTTATCATTCAAGATTTTTGAGCAACTTGCGCTTGCCTTGAAAACAGAGTTGCTCTGAACTTTTTCACTGTATTGAAATAATTGGTATCAGTCAGGAATTTTGAGCAACTCGCACTTGCCCTGAAAACAGAGTTTGCTCTGAAATTTTTCAAGCCAGAGGGGGGCTGCCGCTTCCCCCCGAATCCCCGCCTCGTACGCCTATGACAGAACATTTTGTAACGGTGTTGGAGGCCGAGCCTCGGGTTTACAGACGCATTCTTAACACTATTTGTTCCCTTGCTGCAACACCACTGCTGAGTGGGACGGCAATTCCTAAACTGGTCAAGCCCAGGTAAAGTGCGAATGCACTGTGACATGCACACCCTCAACGAACAAACACTACAATGTCCGAGCACTCAGTCACAAAGTAAAACGCGGTTGTAGTTTTCAAAGAATAAGGAAGAATATAAAAATCTGACTGCATCAAAGCAGGCAACCATTACGTTATTAAACCTTGTGCATCTTTCGAGAAACCAATGCATATTTTTTCTTAATACAGCCTCAAATAAAAGAATGTTACATTGAACCTGGTGAGTCATGACTACATACACTCACTCTCCATGGCAGGTTGCATAGAGCTCTGCATCCAAAATGTAGGCCACACGCAATTCACAACTTTTGCATGCATGACTTTCTGAAATTCACCATAACTGTGATGCATACATGGACGTACAAAATGAACGAAAAAATACATTTTAACCGCATTTGAACATCGGGAGAAGAGGATCGCAGCTTGTTTGGTGCACAATATTTTTATCGCAGTTGTCTCTGAATGTCTTTGTCATCTAGGAGCTCAGTATCCAATACGATCCCCAGATATTTGTATTGGTTAACAGCTTTTAGATTTTTACCACCAATGTGTCAGTAATGGGGTGACTGTGCTTTTTGCACTCTTAGCCTTAGACGTCATACATACAGTTTTGCTGTAGTTGAAAATATTTCCATGTGATTCTGCATAAGCCTGACATACAGATATAAGTTATCTTCGCAACATTTCCGAAAATGAGAATTTTTCAGTTTTAATCAAGATGCAGACCGAACGATCCGGACAGAGTAAAAATTTGTATTTCTCATACAAACACCTGATTGCGTACTCAACGAGTGTAGTCATGGCTTTAATGTAACAGATGTATAGGCTACTAAAAGTAGTAAACCTGCCTGATTTTCGTCTATTTTTAGCAACTTCGTTCTAGCCCTATTCTTCTAGCACGTGGTTGAATTTCTATCACAAATGAAGAACCCAAACTTGACAATTAGCTTATGTCAAGGGTGAGAGAATCTTTGAATGCTACAATTTAGGGCAAAACGGATCAAGGTGCCTTTGGCTTTTAACGGAGCGGGTGTGTTTGGGTCAAAACGGCTTTTTCTGGCATCCATGTGTTGTGTAAAAGCTTTTAGAAGCGCATTTAGGGCTATGAGCTTTCAGGACTCGTTGCAAACGTTAGGGTCTTGTAAAACGTCATTTGGAGTCAAAGTGGTCTAGTAGGTAGGTGCGTTCAACACTTGACTAGCACTCATATGACAATTTACTAAACTTTTTTCCCAAGTCGTGTTACCGGGATCAGCCCAGAGAGACACTAAAATGTGAAACAGTCTTCAACCTAAATTTAGTTAAAAACTATCGGGTTTCGAAGCGCAAATGCAGCTAAACAACTTTTTCATAAGAAATGTGCTACGTTAATAATCGTCATTCGCTTTGCCACTAACAAAAAATAATAATCAAAAGGTCGTAGAAAAACAATCGGTTTGACGGGGCACTAAACTGCTATGTCAAGACTTCTCATTAATTTGAACGTTTCAGAAATTTGCACGGTTCAACAGTACCCTAATGTTATAAAGTTTCATGAGGGCAAATTGAGGCTTGTCTAAGACAAAATAGCACACGAACAAATAGATATTTGTGGTTGAATACCAATAATTCACGAAATTTTTGATCGGATAACCTGTCTCAAGATAAATCTTGTAAGGAAATTATTAACGAGCAAGAGCAAAAAAATTCCAATAGGATTTTAAAAAAATGATTAAAATATAAAATTTCTTCTTTATTCTTTGAAAGTTTCTACAGATGTCAAAATTGCTATGCAAAATTGCTATCGGAAGTGGAAAGATTCCTATTGCAAATTTTCGGCGGGGGCAAATGTCCCAAATGCCTCCCCTGGTTGCGCGTCTGCCCTTACGTATGCGATTTGGTCGGGCGTATTACTCCAGCATCACTAAGCACTATGACAAAACTGTGGTATTGTGATATGACATGAAACGAGGGGCAGATGCTGTGACAGAACTAGAACGCTCGCTTTCCATATCTGCAAGACCTCGTCTTTCTCACGCTTTAGAAAGGATAAGCCAGTCCGTACTGTTGCATTTCAGGTAAGACGATATTGGTCGTAATCTGGCTGAGGCGAGTTTAATCTGACTGGGATGCGAATAAGTGCGGATGCGAATAAGTGCGGATGCGAATAAGTGCGGTTGAGGCAGACGCGCACCCAAAGGGGGGTAATAGGAAAATTTCTCCCCTCCCGCAATTCCAGAAGTTGCGCCAAAATTTTCAGGTTAATCAAACCTCCGATGTGAAAGCCAAAGAAATGGTTCAGTGCAAATCAAAGAAACATGATGAACGTGATATATTTTTGTACCAGTTCAAAATTTAATGCGTGCATATGGCATGGATACACGTTTCATATGCCTTGAAACTCAAACTTTGGCTGAGAAGCAATCCAGTTTCAAAGTCTTCTTTATTAAGCAATTGTCTTCTTTATTATGCAACTGTCTTGCAGCAATGACATTCATTGTAGACATGTATTTGTGATGATTAATGACCAGTGGTGTAGGAAGCGCAAGCTGGGGCGCTGCAAGCGCGCCCCGGAAGTTCTCATTTATCAAAAGACCCGGAAAATCCGGGCACAGATGTTTCGATACCTTTGTTCTCATGCGATGAAGGAGACTAACTGTACAAATACGTCTGAATTTGACTTTTGATTGTCCATATAAACACACGAAGACCTTTTTCTGGGGGTTACCATTTCTTGTGTGTTTTGTGTGACCTCTGAAAAAGGTCTCCATCATCTTTGAGATACAATTTTTTCTGACAAGCTAGCGCAATATCCGCCAAAAATCCTCAGCATCTCCAAAAATTTGCCTGCCCCTACGCATATGACAATAATGGTTTAGTCACTATTATGTGGAGCATTAACGTTTTCATCCATGATTTCAAATTACCTTGCCTGTGAGTAAAATAACAGTTTTGTCAAGTAATTAGAATCCAACATGCGCATCGTCTGAAAGTGTCACAACTTTAATCTGATGATGATTCCACGCATATCCTGCAGTAAATTTAAAATCATTCGTTTGCAACGGGGAGAGTCACCCGCAAAATATACAGTGTAATGCAAGCAGTAGGAAGATGCTTTAATTTTGTTTGCCACTGCCAGTACTTATAGACAGCTCGCAATCTGTTTTCCCGATAAAGTGCATGTCTAAAATGTAAGAAACTTTAACCTTTTTTCAGTTGATTAATATTTAAAACACTCATAGATTGTTCAACCGCTTGCGCTAAAATATTTCAACCGCCTGCGCTAGAATGGCTGGATCAGCGGTTCCCAAACGTTTTTGAGCACTACCCAATCTGAGTTTGGTGAACACTTCGAGATCCAAGCCTCAAGCAACTTATGAAAAAAAAACGATTTCACTTCATGAATGATTTTTGGCGGTAAGTTGCTAAGTGAAAATGGTTGTGTATTTGCTGCTAGCAATCTGCTCTTTTCTCAAGTACATACTGTATTCTACAGACAAAGACAAGCAGTGGTAATGTTGAAAATACACAACAACGGTTTGGATCGCCTCGGGGCAACCGGTGTTTGACTCTTCGCCAGTTGCAATCATTGTTTGGGTTTTGACCCATACTTTGGGAACCACTGCGTTAGATCAACTAACCAACTGCTGGGTTAAGCTGCGGCGACAAGTAGTCCATTTTTAACTTTAGTTCAGAGCTGCAGTGATTGTTGCTTCGTATTCGCAAATACACAACCACATCCAAATTGTGTGCAGACCGAGTGAGATTAAACATATGCAACCTTGTTTGAAGCAGTGGTTTGTAATCTTTTTTTCCAATGTTCCATCAAGTAATTGTTCTTGTTTCAATCCCCCTGACTAAGAAATAAATTGGACGAAAGACATTCCCGTTCAAAAACTTTCCAAGTTGCACAGAGTGTAATGGCTCTAGTCCGTCCGGTTAGGAAACACTGTTTAAGAGTACATATGTTAAGTTTCCCGCATTACGATATTGTCTATATCATATTCGCGAAGTATGCTCGTTAGACCGACTCCTTTCAAAGTTGAGGAAATACTACCTGCGAGTCAAACCGAACATGTCTTCTCTCGATTAACTGACAAAACTCCCATAGCCGTCAAAATTTATCTTGTTCATATTTGTATGGATGCAAAAATTCGTTTGTACAAACGTGCAATACCAATATTGCTGAAATTGTTAGCGGGCCCGTTCAGAAACAAAGAAGCAAGATCGGGACGAACAAAATCCTTTGACCGAACGCAGCAAGCTATGATTTAGTTCAGATGATTAAAAGCGAGGTCATTAAAATTCAACATCACTGTGAACATTCTTTCTTTCCATTAAATGAGATTTAATTCTTTGCAAGTAAAATCAAAGCTTTTACAAGTGAATTGACTTTTTAGTCATATCGGAACAACACAATTTTTTGCGATCTAGTTCAAAACACAAACTGACTTAAGGAATTGATGTATCATGATTTAGGCTTGGTGACTTGAGACTAGTTTGCTAACAGGTAACAGGAAGCAGAAAAATCTACGAGATATCATTGACATTTTTTGATTGTGGGTTAGTGTGCATCAGGAACTCTCAAGTTTTTGCAAACAACTTCTACCTAGTATTAAAGTGTTGCATTAACGTAAAAAATAAGACCACCAAAATTTTATGAAATTGATTGATGTTTAGGGGTGCATCGTGACCCCGAAGTTTGAGCCGGGCGGAAAATGTGCCAATAATGAAATTTGACCAGAACTTTGTAACTGTTTGGAGTAGGAACATGACTTTGGTATATAATCCCAGTAAAATATATACTAGCTATTCATTAAAGCCATCAATAACATTCGAAAACCAAACAGTAGTGAGTAAAAGAGGAATTTCATTTAAAAAATTAAGTTTTTGTGTTTATTTTTGAAAAACGCTAC
>Ga0210059_1001638_pt1 | contig 34143 bp, 19 predicted proteins | sample Ectturendosymbi2_FD_188042 | JGI IMG/M metagenome (GOLD analysis project Ga0210059, IMG submission 188042) | Ecteinascidia turbinata endosymbiont from Florida, USA - Sample 2 (SPAdes) (version 2) | ecosystem: Host-associated > Tunicates > Ascidians > Unclassified | place: Key West, Florida... | reverse complement strand
AGTCCTTCAGCCCAATATCTGATGTCTTGTAACCTACCGAATAATCTTCCAGTTTGCTCAACCGATTCAATTTTGCTGATTGTTTCCCTAACTAGGTGTAGTTAGCCTACAGGCAGAACTATTAAATGAATTAATCCGTCATTTTTGCTACACATCATCTTGAACAGGCTAATCTGTTCCACGGTAGTGGTTTTAGCATCAAACGAGTACAGAAAGGTTGCACAAGACTTAATACAAACCACCCAACCTCTTTTCCGCTCGAATCCCTTATTATCGGATTCCCAACCTACCTCTGCTAGTTGGATTCGCTGAATCAGGTATAACTGAAAACATGTGCGCTCAAGCAGCTCGGTGAGACACTCACAGTCGTGCTTGAGTAATTTATGGGATTCCCAATCCAAGGCGAACACGATAACAGTGCAGTGTAAAGAGGGTAAGTGTGATTTGACGCAATGCGTGGAGACACCCAGCAGGGGAAAGCACATAATCCTTTTAGAAGCTCGAATGTGGAAACCACTTGCATTCTAGAATTCCACCGTTGGTAAAACCACACGCCTTTATTTCTGCTGAACCACGTATCTTTGCTGTTCCTAAACCTGTGAGACGCATGGTTGCAGTTTTGTGCATTCAACAGCATCGTTTATCAGAAGCACTGCCAAATAGGGGAGCGTGATGGCTGGATGCTTGAGACTGTGGTGCGCTAATACAAAGAACAGAACTTACTTGACAAGTAAATCCTGTACAAATGTCAACCGCTGATAAAAAAAAACATTTCGACGAGCGAACTCAACCAGTTGGCCCCGTTGCGATATAAGATGAAAAAAAACACTCAAAATTAGTTTTTACCTGTGCTTTCAACTGTGTGTGTAAAAGAGCCTGATAATATCTCAAAGAAGATAAGATTTTAACGCACACAATGGTAGTCCGCATGCACAAGAGCAACATCACCAACGCAACCAAGAATTATGCTGTAGGCTACTTTCAAGGACAGACGAATAAATCTCGTAGTTTTCTTTGAGCAAAACGACAAATAGTTATTGGAAACCGTCATTTCCCATGACTAGAAAATTAAAAATGGCAAATTTCTTCTTCTAGACTGAAAGCTTACATGCAATATGTCAACAGCTTATGTATCCTCCTTTATAAATGAAACAAGTTTCAGAAGCTAAGTCTTCACATTTTTACAGGTGTGTATACGCGCTCCAACATAATGATGACTGTTGGCCGTACGAATAACTGCTCTAGAAGCAAAAAGATTTACAAAAATGAAAACTTGAAAATCTACGTTTCTCATGAAAATTTCTAGAGCAATAAGTACCTCAATAATTTTGATCCACGATTGTTATTTGTTAAATGTTAAGAGTTGCTCAAATCTGAAAAAAAGCAGGCGATTTTTATTCAAAAATTCGCGTTAAAAACTCCATAGGAACAAATTTCTAATCCTGTCCTTGTTTTGCACTACCCATGTTCTGGAATAAATTAGTGAGCAAAGGTAAAATTGTGGGAAAAGATAGTAGGACAAAGCGTTTCAAAGATGGAAAAAAACTAAAAAATAAGAATATGTTTTTCGTCGGTTGGCATGTATTTATCAAAATTCTTGTGGTTTAGTTTCATAACAAGGCAGGCGCCAGACATCTATTTTCAATTGTGAAACGACAATATCAACAACATGATCACATATAACAACAGCAAAAACATCTGTTTTCAATAAAACAATTTTCTCCAACAAATTTCTGCTGCGAAGAACCCCGCACAAAAGTAATTGTCAAGCTTGTGCCGTAACAGTGACGACTTCACCTTGATCCTGCGACAACACTATGAACCGTATGCTATCTTCACCTCAATGAGAAAAGGGATGGTGTATTGTAGTTGTTCCCAAGCTGGAGATTACTGACCCTAGCGAATCTTTCAAAAGTTAAATCCTTTTGTAATGGCATTAGAGGGGAGTGGCACATTACTGTTTAATACGCACACAATTTTACAGCTGTCTTTCTAAGTTTAAACGGTGTATTTTACTACATCTTCTACCATTTAAGATTTCTACACTGCTCGAAGGTTCTGATTTTGCGTTTTAATTTTTGGCAGGAGTCTAGAGATTCGTTTTTTTAAGTGGTTCATGATCATCAAGAAAAGGTTGTGAACCACTTTTCACCCAAGGTTATAGAGGTACCACACATTAAGGAGGGAACTTTTAGTGTTCAAAGCTATCAGATGGTTTTTAGCACGTGATAAAAATAAAAAATAAGACGAAGGCGAATAGCAAGCAGTATAATAAGGGTAAATTATAATACTGCAACAGGTCGACTTGCTAATATCGAAAAGACAACTTTTGGCAGTTGTAACTCATATTACAGGCTCACCATTAATTTCCTTGTCCAATCACCAAACATGAAAAACTGAAGTTCTGCAGAAAAATGTGATTTAAATCTCCACTGAGTTAAGCAGATTAACAAATGCTCAAATAGACCGTAAATTTAAGAATAACTATCAACCACATGGGTTAAGAAATTGCCGAAGATTTTAACCTTCAAACAGGTACAAAAGATAAATACAGAAAGTGGAGTTTGTGGACATGTTGCAGCATCGCATTGATGACAATTATCCCGACTATTGCAGGGAAAAGAAAAAAATCACTAGCTCTGAAGAGAAAGCAATACCTGCAGCCGAGGGTAGTATCAACATGCATAAACAAATTTTTGTGCAACACAGTGCTATAAACATCTTTAGCTCATCACAGTGTGACTTGAAACAGTGCAATCGCTTTCAGTATTGAAGAAGTTTTAAAATGATATTTTTTGAGTGATGCCTTGGTGGGTGCATGGGATTGGTCTCCAAGACGCAGTTCACTTCTACTTTTTCATTTTTTCTTTCTTCAGATTGTTTCTTTTGGTACCTGACCAAATTAAGCGGGAAAGGTATTCTGAATAGCGCTCACCAACAAGAGAACAGCGATGCCCAGTAATGCCTGCAACGCATCTTGCACAATTTTTGGCTGAGGCCTAGTATCTGGCTGCTTCAGCAAATTTGTTTGTTCGTTTTGTTTCCCAGAAACTTCTCAGGTATTTTTCAAAAATTGGATGTTTTATTCTTAGCACTTTCACAAGGAAGCAACGTTGTTTTGGGAGTGCTGGGTTGTTCGCTGTTATGCAGAGGACCCAAACTTTGGGAAAGCATTTCTTCCCTTTGCTCTGCGCCCAAAGAGGCCGACAGCATATTGGAACTGCCAGAATCTGAGCCAAAAGAATTAGATGAAACAACCCCTCCATGAGTTCCTGCTTCTGCTGGAGAGTATTTGTACCCATACTGGCAGCCGTTCAAATCGCCGATTTTTCCGTTGTGAGAAATTCTACCTGTGTCAGTCGTTGGCGACCTTCGGAAACGATTACTGTTTGTGCTGGATCTGCTTGTGCGTCTTCTGGATTGGCCTGAAATTTGTAAGAAGTGTGCAATCTGGGAGATGCTGCTTTCGTTTCGCACACTTGATCTATTGCTGCTGGTTGGTGTGTAGGCAATTGCAAGTGAAGCTCGGCTTGTTTGTTCGTAACCTATCAAATCGTAAAATTATACATTAAAACTGCATTTGCACCAAGGCGCATCAAAATGGAATTCGCAAAGCAGCTAAGTCACAAATGTGTTTCTGGCTGAAGCAAGACCTAAACACTGGACACACTATTATGTCACTACGAAGTGGTACTTTTCCCAAGCGAATTACAAAGTGGAGCTTGAGGTATCCATCAAGCGCTAGTTCGCATATCTTTGTGATGCAGCTTCTGAAGGCTTGGTGACCTGCCACCATGATGGTAGAGTTAGACACTAAACATCTCGGTCGTATGGGCGAGCCAAAGGACTACCTGTGGCGTTCGCCTTACCGATCTAGTGGACCGAAACCTACCGGATGTAGAACTTCTAAATGGTTTGGCGCATAACGGCTCTCGGTCCATGACGGCGAATTCCCTTGGAAAAAGTAGGGAAGTTTTGAAACCGCGCGATTTATATTCAGGGCAAGCGGAACGATTCATAGGAAATGTAACTTTAACGTAATTGAAGTTAGATAAAATTGGAACAAAGTATGTCAACAGTATAATGAAATTCGGGCAAGATATCTTAAATATTGGAAAACATATGTTGACTACGGTAGTTTTTTGGTCTCCGGATACTTTCCAGGAAACAAACGGGAAATTGTGGAAGCAGGCCTTGAAAGTTAAAGAAATTGTGCTCCTACCCACGTCACGAGAAAGTAAAACTCAAGACTGGCGTGAAATGAAATCGGTGAAATGGGATGTTATCTGTGTAATCTTACTTGCGTTCTCACTTACTCGTCTTCTCCTGCGCCTATGTTTGTCCATTCATCTTACTACACTGTGTGTATCCGTGAATAAAAGAAAAAATGCTAAAAGCGGTACAATACGTAACTTCAAATGCTTGGAAATATTTTAATCGTACAGTTCTAATACAATTTTAGGTCTAATCCGGATTCCATAAATAGTAGGCACTTTATCATTAAAAAATGACAGTAACTCAATGCAAAAACTGCTAGGAACGAACTGAAATTACTTTTCGCGAGTTTTAAATCGAAGCGCTTGATCTTTTCCACTGCTTTGGGCATTTCAAAAGAATTATAAAAATATTTGTTGCAAACTTTAGTTGCCACAGTGCGTGTGACTTTGTGTTAATGCCAAGCAGAGCACTAGAAAAGTATGAACGTAATGTTCAGGTGCTGATATTTTAGTTTTTGGATAGTTTCTTCAGAAAAAGATTGCACAAATTCAGCAGGTATTTGTGCCGTGTTGGGAATAAACTTGCGCTGAATTTGCTAATGCACGCTTAGCGTTACTGACTTCAACAGTAGACCAGAAACACCATTAGCAACTCCAAATGTAAACAGTAACTTATGGTTGAATATAACTAAGTTGGGGGAATATCCGTTATACTTTGGCAACCCTGGCATTCAAAGTAAAGTACTGTGATTGTGGAGACACCCTTTATGTTGCAAAGTAATTTACCGTCAATAAGAGTTTTCAACATAATGACAAGAAAGAGTTGACGCCTGCAACGCAGTGACACGTATTCAGCCAAACAAACTTATAGCGTGGAAAATTAACATTATGACATGCCTTTGCGCCAGGGTAAAACAAGGACGGGGCAATATTATACATGTGAAAAGGGGAGATGTATAATATAAGCAGCGCAATACCAGAGGAGAGCAAAGTGTTGCAAATGTTACACGCTGAAACATGTAAATACGAATGAACCTCTACGCCAGCAATTGTTGTGGTTAACTATTCTTCTGCATATTGAAAACCTTTGAACGACTATCTGAGTTTTCCACAAAAGTGAAAAGTATGACGGAGCTTGTTAGCAGCAGTAAATGTTTCAGAAAATAACGGAATTGCAGGGGTTTTGTAGATTTAAATCGTGCAGCTCTTATTCAGCCGATTTTTAATTCTTCAGTCAAAACACACAGTTACATAACTTCAATTAAACAAGCTTCTATAACTTCATTATCTACTCTAATCAGAGATGAAATGGCACTGGCAGTATCATAAAACGCATAAGACCAAGCGGAAATTGAAAAAAAATTTTAGCGAAGTGTGACGCTTATCCAACCAGTATCAGATTTCAGATCCAATAGTTACGCGCGACAGTTTTTTTTTCTTTCAGTAACATTTTGCGCAGAAATACAACGAAAAATTTCGAATACAACTGCATAATATTAGTTCCACAATTTTTCCATTTGTTTTGTACAAGTTGTGAGATGCAATAAGCTTTAAACAGCTTCCGCGGTCTACTGTTTTAAACAAAATCGTGAGTTAAAGGAAACTTCCTACTGTTTCAGCCAGACTTTATCGACTTTTCTTTTTATAAACGCAAGGTGCGTGCAAATAAGACGTGGAACCGACTTGTATTCAGTCCTGTGCAGTAGGTTCAGTTTTGAAAAGACCTGACGTTTTATTACTCCTTATCGAAATGAAATTCGTTTGCAGTATAACGCACATGTGTAGAAAGGGGGCTTGCAGCTGTTATTGAATTTAAGCCACGATCGATTCACTGGAAAATCGCAACAAGGTTTTACTCCACGACGTAAGACGTTACAACGTCGAAGTGCAAATATCACTGGTGGTGCTGAAAAAAGTCTGTTTAAAATCAGCAGTTATTTCAAGTGCATTTTTTATAGCGCTTTTGCTGATTGGTGAACGACTTTTAGCACTAGGAATCTATCAATGGGATGGATAGCAATTTAGTAATGATATCATAATTAGAAATCTGTGATAACAATTAAATGCAACGAGGTTTGTGTTTACTTACCGTCTCGGCAGAGACCACACTGCAAGAGCCTTTTGAAAGCGCGGCGGAATTCCTTGCTGTGGCAATAAATCACTGGGTTGAAAGAGCTGTTTGCGTATCCAATCCAGTTAAGCGCTTTGAATGCTTCTGGAGGCACGCATGTAGAACAAAACACCTAGAACAGTCAGATATAAACCATAGTTAAAACTCACATCGCGGAGAACAAAAAAGCAAGAACAAACTCCTGCCACTTTTTGAAATGTCCTAGCTCTACTTGGCAATTCAGGAGCATTGTTCTCATCGTGACAATTGTCCTTAAAGCAAATAAGTGGCCCACTCGGTCATGTTACAACAATTTTTCTCTCTACGAGTATACATCGACTGCGAACGCACCCACAGTGCCCGTAGAAGAATGCATAACATACATACGCGCGGATATTCCACACTAAGAATACCCATCGCCTATAGACAGATTTGTTTAAAGTGATGCAGATGTTGCCCCTCCAGGTTTTCCAATATCAAGACAGACCAAAACGATCGGGCTTCACAGGACTTTTGTCCGAACAGACGTGAAAACTTACCCATGCTTTATTTACTCATTAAAATAGGTGAGAATTAACGCCGCAGTACCAGTTTAAGTTTTGCTGTGGCCTGGCCTTGAGTCGAGCCACGGACCTGCCAGCAATAAATTGGACGCACCAACCGCATTAGCGGTCAAAAACGCACTAATCACCAAGCTATGAATCAGCCTAAAGCAAAGCCATGCGCTATACTTTTCTACAAGGCTCTTACTACATTTACCTAAAGTTCAAAGAAACTTGTTGCGCAAAGGTACAGTATAAGCCAAGGTGCTGATTGTCAACTTACCGATAGCACATTAACGATGAAAAAAGGCAGCCAACAAGCGACGAATGTTCCCATGATCATGCCCATCGTGAAGATTGCTCTGTACTCAACTCGGTTCCAGAGTAAAGTTCTACCCCCTGGCATGGACGCACGTCGATAGACACCCTCGTGGTTGCGGATTTGCGCGCGTTGTTGTATTGCAACTAGAAAACAGTGAACAAATATAGTAAAAATGAAGTGATTCTGGCAGCAAACGGTATGAAACATTTTTGAAAAATACTCAAAGGAGTAATTTCGGAGGAGACAAACTCCAACCAAATTCTTCCCAAAGAAAGAACCAATTCCTTTTATCGCCTGGGAGAGACTGACCACCATTGCAATTAATTCATGCAAAGGGCTTCCATGCTACAAACCAGTGTTTCCCAAACTTTTAAGGGATCCGTGATTTATGTCTCAACTAAAATTGTCCTTGCACAAGCAATATAAAAATTTGAAGTAACTGTACCCCACTCTATCAGTATTACAGTACCAACCATGGGCGTAGAAGGCAGGGTGGAAGGAGGGCTGCAGCCCCAACGAACTTTTCTGGCAAAAATCGTTTTTAACATAGGGGCAATTTTTGGCGCGGAATTGCAACATTTTCTGAAAAAAAATTTACTTCAACTTACTCTTTTTTAAATTAATGGGGTGAAAATTGTAAAATTTTCCGGGCAAAAGGCTGTAGCCCCCTACGTTTGATTGTCGAGCCTCATGGTGAAGCGTTGAACGTGTTTGCTGATAATCGTAGAACATTGTGGTGAAACAGAGTGCCCTCTATTGTTGCTTGCTGCCACAGAGCGACGCTTTGCACGCTTGCCTTTTGGGGCTTTCGACCGCAAGAAAATGGTGCTGTGATGAGGATGTGAAGGCTGTGCCAGATGTAACCTTCACAAAAAAGAACGTGCGGTCGGTGCGGTTCTTTGTTAAAAGAATGGGATGGTGTTGCAACAGTTCCAACCTACAGCACCGATTGCAACAGTGCCAACCTACAGCACCCGAACAATTTTGTTGACATGAACCTCAATCTGCGATAAGTCGCTTCATGAGAAGCGAAATCTGCAGCAATTTTGCTCTGTAGGCGTCCTCTATCAACAGTTCTCACCGGTCAATTTTGTAGTCGGAATAATCAAAATATGTTCAGACGTTTCGAGTGCTAGTTTCGGCACTTTGCGGACATCAAAATTCTCTAGAGAAAATGGAATAGGAAAAAAATGAGTTTGATATCGCTGCAACAGAGGAAATCGACTCGACCTCGAGATCAAACATGCAGCCAGTAAGTGCGCTGAAGTGGAGTCGTGAGGGACAAAGACTACAGCCTCAATCAACTCGGGCGCGCGGCAAACAAGCACAAAAGAAAGCCGGGTTGCAGGTCAACAAGCATCTTGTTTATCCTAAAACCAGGGGGGTTCAATTCGAATGGCGGAGCGTGCCAAAGTTTTCCAAATGTCTTAGTTCCGAGCCATGTGCAAATAAATGCTGGCATTGTAAGAGTACTTCCTTGTCGTCAACTGAAACAGCAACACTGCAGTAAGCTCTTAGCTATTCTGATGCTAGTAATTGCCAGCAGTTAATTGCGTGTGAATAGATTGCTGATTTGAATTACTACATGTAAGCGCGAGTTATTGTGATTCACGTAAAATAGAAAAATCACGTTTTTGCCTAAACCTATTGTTCGCGTGCCATTTACGAATCTACGGGGTGTCAAGTTGGCCATGTGTGCCCTGTGTTGTGCACCCCTGCCTTCAGCGTTTGTCAACCACTGTCTTGCGTAATTTACATCTTAGTTCTCGTGCAACCTGCTCGATCGTGTCGCATCCCAAGTTTGGAACATCTTTCCAAATCAAAATTATGAATGAAAAAAGATCTCTGGTTGTTTCAGTGGCTTCCTGCTTTTCAGTGTATTCCAGCATGCCATTCTTCAATGTTTTTATCCGAGTAAAAGTTTTAGCTGCTTGATTTTTTACAGACAGTCTGACTGCCTGTACGCCGTACGGTAACAGGTTCAATATACCAATTGCCAACGTTACGATCTCATCCCGAATATAGCACCCGGACTTCCTGTGACACACGCTGAAGGAGAACCAAAATATTTTTCCCCGAGAGTTTTCCGCGAAGTGCTAAAACAACTACAAGAAGCAAATCATCATCGAATTTCTACGTATCATTCTTCAAGTAACTTTTTCTGAATTGTGGCATACAGTTACTGGGTTTCAGTACCTAAACAAGTATCAGAACATCAAAATAACTACATTTTTCAACAATTTGCCTGTTGTCACAAACAGTTCTCAAAATTTTCATAAAATACGGAACTTGTTTATGGAACTTGTGGCCTCAACCAATGTGAGGCCTCCTGTTGAGGGGTTCGGGGTAGGTTGGTGCGACGCTGGTTATCTACGAATCCAGGTGTTGAAGATGCGATTTTTTAAGCTACCTTTTTATTCATTTCAAATGTTCTTTTATGGTCTAGTAAAAAAATCTGCAATATGCATAAATTACTTGAGTCAGTATAATCCAATGTTTCAGTGGAAATCGCTGTTTTTATCTGAGTCGTATTTTCACAGAGTAAGTTGATCAAATCGTGAGACAATTTCTGCAATCTTACTACGTATAGGGTAATCTTCCTTGCTCCAGCAAAAGTAGCAAAATTCAACATGCAAAATAATTCTTGGCTGCTCACAAGGGAACACAACATATTTTATGCAGCATTCTTTTTAGTGTAAAGCACAATTGGGAGGTGATCTTATTCAAAAAGCATCTGCGCAGAAACCAAAACCCTTTCAGCTTACGTTTTGTAGCATGCTACAACTGTTTTGTTATTTCTTTGGTTTCTTTTTCTGTTAAGAAACTTCATGAAAGTTTAAATTTGTTCACCAGAACTCTTATTTTCTAAAACATGGAGTATTTATCCAAATGTCTTGCTCTTTTAAAGAGACGCATTTGTAAAGTCAAGGTGTACATGCATCACAAAAAGAATGAGTGTTAATGGGATTTCATTTCGTTTTATTGCTTTTTCCTACATGGCAACTACCCTTGGGACTTGTTAATAGGCAGTGGTACGCAATACATGGCTTCCTTTGATCTTACATCAACCCACTGCATTTTGTTTTAAATTGCAAACGCACTCACCGCTTGATTCTAACAGAGGCATTTACCTGCTTTTTATTTAAATAGATTGTGAATTTTAAGGCTACCAAACCGTAGATGCACTTATTATAAAACATCGTAGTCCCTTCCAACTTCTATCACTGCAAGAAACTCCTTGCCCGAAGATTAATAAAAGAAAATCTAGTTTATATATTTGAAAATTACTTGATTTAGGTTATTTTTCTCAAATTTTTCCGCAGTTAGTTTGACTTTATGCAGTAATTTATATAGGCTTTACGCATTTGTGCAGACTCTCTACTTGAGTTATAGTTCAATTTCGGTTAGGTCTTTATGATTTGTTGATTTTGTTTCAAAATAGGGATGTCCAATCAGTTTTTTTACTGCTTACTGCATAGAGCAAATGTTTTCAATCTCTTCGCACATTCTTAAACTCCCGTACTTCGAAGAAAACAGTCTATTTTTGGAGGCAGGGCTTTTCTGTATCGCTTTTACATAGCGATAATGCCGGTACGCTTTTCCAAAGTTGATCACAGAAAAACTTAAGGTTAAATTTTGTTGGCTCAAAACTACCTAGCTATTTCGGTGTGCAGGTGAAGCGGCCTTGGGTAGAATATGAAACAGATTGTCTCAAATTCCATTGTCAAAGAGCAATTTCCAACACATCGCACCAATGTTCAATTCAAACACTTACTTTTGAATACTACGCTGTAAGCCACTACCATGATTACCAGAGGAATGTAAAATGAAACGCAGGAGGAAACAATTGCGTACGTTGGATTTGGTTTGAAATCGCAACAATTTGTGTTGTTGTAACATTCTTGAGCCGGGCCATCGGGTGACTTCCACCAACCGAGATGGATTGGAACGAAAGCGATCGCGGCCGAAATGATCCAGATCAGGCCGATGATGTATCTTGCTCTCGGCCTTGTCATCTTCATCGAGTATTGCAACGGCTTGGTGATCGCCACGTAGCGGTCAAGCGATATGACACAGAGAGTTTCAATGCTGGCGGTGACGCTCAAAACGTCCACTGATGTCCACATGTCGCAAAGAAACTTTCCATGCCGCCAGGTGTCGCTAACCACGTAGTGAGCCCCCACTGGGACCACGAAACAGCTCATGATCAAGTCGGCTGTAGCAAGGCTGACGATGAACATGTTGGGAATGGTTCGCAGTCGGCGAAAAATAACTACAGACGAGATGACCATGAGATTGCCAATTACTGTAACGGAGGCAAGTGTCAGTATAACTACCAGCTCGACTCCTGCCTGCACATTCGTCTTCCTGTGATCCTTCCCATGTTCGGAGGAGTCTCGCGTAGGATTCGCAGTAATATTTCCTGCTGTTGAAAGAGTAACACTTTCGAATAGCTGGTCTGCTGCGGGCACAGAACTGATGTTTGACTTTTCGGCGGACGCGCAAATCCCAGAACAAAACAAAGAAACGAGAACTGCGGTAAAAATCTTTCCCGGCCGCAAACATTTTGTGTTTGACTTCGGCTTAGCCGAATCGAAGACGTGGGCAGAAGTTGTGTGGAGGTAGCTCAAGCGCGTTTCCACAGCAAACATCACCCTTCTTTTGCAATCGAGTGTTTTCAACGCTGCTGTTACGAGCGAAGACGGGCGAGGGCTGTTGATTTGTATGTCAATAAATTTCTGAACCTTACAGCTGACAATCCAACTTTTTTAAAACATTACTAAGAGGCTTTGGAAGAAGTGTCACAAAAGTTTTATGTACTGAAAGCACTGAAAACAAAAGCAGTGAAAAATTATTCAAAACAGCAACTTTTCATGCACATTATTTTAATAAGCTCAACATGTAAAAATTGCTACAATTCAGGCATGGGCGTTGGAAGGACTTTTTCCAGGGCAACAGCGGTGAAATTTCATTTTACCAACTCTAAACTAAAAGAAACATATTTTTCTACTGAAACATTACTAGGAAAATATCAAATTTCAAAGTCCAAGGGGGCTTGTCCCCCTGCCCCCCCTTCTGACGCCCATGGATTCAGGATATACAAAGATGTTCGATTTGAAAATGTTCAGTTGCATTCTCTTCATCAGCGCACGTTTGAGGTGACGAACTGAATACAGAGTCATCAGAAACAAAGTTGAGTGGTGGTCATGAAGATAATAAAATTATGATTTAATGTTTTTTTTTCCCAGCAACTTGTTTGACTTAATGGTATGGCTGAATCTAAATACTACATGCTGAACTTGACTGTATTTTTGCTTGTATGAAGGTGTATTTCAATAAAACTTGCTAAACCAGATCTCTTAATAGGCGAAAATCCCATGTTCGGCATTTCAGAATTATTCATCTACAAGAGAGACAGAACATCCAGTCTCAGGGGCGGCAATAACCGCTTTGATGATGTTTCTATTACGAGAGCAAATGTAAACCGTGCGTTGGCTTGCTAACGATCGAGGGAAAAAATACAGTATTTTTAAAAATTCTTTGCACTCATCGCCTTGCGGTAAGCATTGATAACAGCGTATGGGAAGTGTGGAAATGATGAGTGTTTGATGCCATTCCAAATGCTCGAGCACTTTCTCGGTTGGCTTTTACCTTCGTGGACCGCTATTATTAATCTCCGAGGGCCTAGGGAAATAATTGTTGTTTGTAGGCCCTTACTTGCCAACCACTAACGTTAGATGGCCCCAATCAAGGGCTCTAAAGATGCGGATTTTCGCCTGGTTTATCTTAAAAGAAGAAACGGTTAAAGTCCCACTTGAACTTTTTTCTCAGACCCTGATTATGTCATCCAATAATCTCTAATCTCCCCCAGTCGTGATGTCACACCAAAAATTTTCAAACGCAAAAGTGCCAGAATTTGTTAAAATCGAACCTTGAGACTTTCTGTTTCTTGAGAGGGTTTGAACAGCTCTCTAGCTGTATCGGTTGGCAAGTTGTGACTAGAAAAAGTTAAAGACACAAAAATGGCTTTGCGGTCCTTAAACGGTAGAAAAAGTTCATCACATGCATTTGTATATTGATTTATTCGTTCAAAACGGCGTAATCCTGGTATTATTTTTATTTAAAGTTGCTAGTCAGGGTATCGCTGTTTGCCATCTTGAAAAGACGCCGATTCGGGTATTACTATCCGGGCATAATTCTATGAAAAATCAGTTCTGTTTGTGACTAAACTGTCAGGGCATCCGCATACATGCTTCTTGCCATTACAGAGTTATCAATAAAATTTGTTGGGGTGAAAATAAAAAAGTGCGTTTCTCCAGGAACAAAAGTGTTGTTACTCCGTTTTAGGATCGGAGTTGACAAACATTAGAACAGTGCTTCTCAACCTTTTTGATGTCGCGGCCCACTTTTCGCCGAGACTTTGATTTTGGGCCCACTTCACGAAAAATTTGTTTCAGAACTCATGACTAGGCGTAATTACTGCGTTCTCAGAACATTTCGCGGCCCACCTGAAGGAGCTTCGCGGCCCACCGGTTGAGAAGCGCTGTGTTAGAAAAAACTAACATGTACAGCTATTTTGCTGAATGTAGTCAAAACTAGCTGGAATTATTTCATGCCAAGATAGAAGCAATTTTGACTGTGATTTCAGGTAAAATGATAAGGGTCGTTTTCTACTGTTCGATTTCTTAAAGTCTTTGTAGTAAGAACTCGTTTGTTCTGCGCGCTGGCGAGATGAAAATAGATTAAAAAATATCACACCAGCTAAGTTCGCAGTAGAGCTCTCACTATGCATTTTCGATGCAGAGCTCGATGGCAAGTTGATATTCTAGCGGGCAAGCATTATCGACAAGTGAGACGACGACAAATGACCCAGTGTTACCGGTTGATATTCTGGGGAGCGCCGTGCATGTTGGAACTTGCGTGTACATGAACGTTTAATGAAAAGCTCAATGTCAAACCAGGTTTAGTCTGCTCGTAAGAGTGTACAAGGAAAGTAATCGATGGTACTTCTAAATTCTGTACTCGTCACATCAATGTACCACACCCCATGGTGGTTTCAAAATTTTTAGGCGCATGACTTTGGCTTCATTTTGTTTCACTGTATGTTCTTCAGAAGAGAAAATAAGCTTGATCTATTAAATTATGCATGTTATCTTTGTTATTTGATTCGTTATCGTTGTTATATATGGTTCGTTCTTGTTGTTTCATATATTGTTATCTAAGCTAGGAGCAATAGTTCGTATCGTTGTCAAATTTGTATAATATTCGTTCTTGTTTCATATACTATTATTCAAGTCAAGAACAGTAATTCATATCTTTGTCCTGCATATACACTTCTCAACATATAAATCGTTTCAACAGTGACATTTACCAAATGCTATCAACAAATCGTATCTTTAACAGCATAGCAAACCAAACAACATCGATATGTTCGATAGATTTGTTTTCTGTATAAGTACTTCAAAGCTTGCTCTCAGGCCGCGTCAAGTGCACTTGACTCGCCCGAAATCATTCTGCAATGAAGTGTTCAACGCGTGCCTCAGACTTGCTACAGCACTGAATTCTTCCTTGCTGTAAATTTATGACAACAAAACCTGATTTCTCTTACTTGCCTGTTTTACTAATTACCACGTCACGGCTGCGTTTCACTAACGCACTCTGCATGACCGCACTGACGCCTGAAATGAAGTCTCCTGTTTGTGTGACGTGAAGAATTCCCTTGCTGAAACTTTGGCTGCGTAGTGGCGGAAAAGGCAGCCAAATGCTAAGGCGCGTGATGATCTCGAAAGCGCGACTGCTATGCAAACTCTCGCCAACGGATGTTTATCCCTGTTAGACGAACCGAACCGGCCAAAGAGAGCTCTTGCTTCCATGTGCATGGAAGTCACTTATATGTGTCGCTTGCATGGTCTTCTCCTTTTTCCTTGCTTTGGCCGATATTGCTTACATGTAGCGGTCGCGCTAGCGTGACTGCTACACTGGATTCGATGCTCGGTCGGGTCATGCTGAAGACTTTGAAAAACGGTACTGGCGGCCTGTCCAGCCTCGTGTTCGGCGTTGATGGATGGGTGCAAAGTATTAAGCAACGGTTCAGTGTGGTGCTACCATTGACGAAACTGAACTGAACTAAAAGTAGTGTCTTTGCCGCCGAATACAGATGTAAAGTTTGTAAACTCACAGAAAGAAGGTAATGGCCAATTACAGTAGCTAATTCGATGCGGTGCTGGATTAAGTAAGGTTTCACGTTAATCTTTCCCGGCTTATAGATTTCCGAGCGCAGATCTACAGTGCGATAAGCGTTTCAAAGCATGCAGTGTTTACCCTTAGCTAAACAAATACAACATACTCCTGTCAATCATTCAATCACAAAATTTATCTAAACTATGATAAAAACTTTCTAAGAATTAGCGACAAATTCTTTTAAATTAGTGGGGATGAAATAAGTAACAGAATGCTTGTCATTGCAATACAACCGTGCTTGTGGCAGAATACAAAATGTGTTTTTTGTATTCTGGCAGTAACGGTTTCGAATTCTTATTGCGAACATTATAGCCAAAATATCAAAAACATTTTTTATGTACATTAATAATATAAAACAGACACTAGCACATCGGGTGCTTTCTTCCTCTAAGAAAGCCGTTGCTGCTCGAGTGGATGAGTGTACCGGTAACTGGGAGGACACGCTCTTGTCGTCATCCTGCGACCATCTCCCCTTCTATGTTAATTGTTGCCTGCTGTAACGTTAGACACCTACGAATCCAAATAGACGAAGATGCAGCTACGCCCAGAAAAACTAGTATTATTGACCTTGATTTGAAACGATTTAAGAGTGACATCGCAACCCTCAGCAAAACATGGCTCAATTGTAGTGGATCCATTCGTGAAGAACACTACACCTTCTAGAGCAGGGGTTCTCAACCTTTCGCTGACCTTGTACCACTTCAGCATTCCGACAGATGAGCATGTACCCCTTCAGCATTCCGGCAGATGAGCATGTACCCCTTCAGCATTTCGACAGATAAACACGTACCCCTAAAATTCCTTATGAAAAAATATTTTATCATGATTAATCACAGATATATTTAACAATTAGCATATAACGGCTTTTTAAAGTAATATTCACTGATATATGTATAAATATTTGGAAATAAAAGATATGCAAATATATATTTCTCTTCTATTGCTAACCTTAAATGTACCCCTTCAGATAGGCAAATGTACCCCAGGTTGGGAACCTCTGTTCTAGAGCAACCATCCTGAGGGCGATAGGATCAGACATAGCTTAGTGTTGCTGTCTGTAACCGCTGGATCACATACATTGAGCACACGGACACCGGATAACGGGGAAATGGCGGGGGCATTGCCCCCCTGCCCTTTCAAAAGGGGGGCAACGGGGGCGGAAGTGACGTTTCGTAGCACCATCATAGATAATTTCATGGTTTATCAATACCGCATTGAAACAAATTTATTGCAGCTATTCGCGCACTGAGAAAATTCAGAAGGGGTTTCTATAATTCCTGTTATTATTTTTGAGGTCAACATTGTCGCTAAACAGAAACTATAATAATTGGTAAGGTTGTTTTGTTTTTTATGAGTTTCCATTGCCCTCAATTCTATTACTGCCCCCTGCCTTACCGCTGCTCCGGCGTCCCTGATTGAGCACCCCAGAAGCCTCTCTCCCCTCACCTCAGGTCCTTGCGTGTCCGCATTTACCAAAGGTGTTTGCCCGTATTGTCAGCGTACGCCCCTACACTTATGGCGTGTAGTGAGCATAAAGATGAGTTCTACCAGCTTCTCAGTGAGTCACTTTCTACCATTCCCAAAGGCCAAAAGTGATGAATTGGTTCTTGCCAAAGACTTCAACGCTCGGGTTGAAGCGGAATACGATCAGTGAAATGGCGCACTCAGACCTCATGGTGTGGGTAAAATGAATGAAAACGGTGGACTTGACCTCTGCACCAAATAAACCTTGCACATACTAACAGTTTCTTTGTTGGATCCCACAACTCCAAAGTAGCCTGCGGCACGGATAATGCCTTGGTCCGCAGCAAGTTGCTTATTTGGCCCTCGCAGATTTTTTCTCAGCAGTGTAAATGCAGCCCTTCCCTCAATAACTCAGTAATGAAAAACAACTTAGCACCCTGCTATTCCAATCACTTCTCTCTGTGCTAATTCCAGCTGTGGAAGCGAGACGTGACGCCAGGCTGCCGCTGAAGACACGAAACACCAGAGCTACTAAAGCCAGACTCCGCACAGCCAAAACTAATCTTCAACGACTGGTTCGCGCTGCCTTGCTTGAATTCTGGCTACAGTACCAAATTCTGTAGCATGATAAAACTGTTGCGCGAGCTCAAAACCGCAGTTGTTAACATAGAAGCATTCAGGCATTTGATAATGTTTCAGCAGGGAAAAAGGACAACTAAAAATTTGCTGGACTTCTATACATAAAAAAATCGAAAGTTTTCCTGCGTACTTTATGCGCATTCTCAATTCTTGGGTAGTTTAGCAAGATTCAATCTTGCAAGCCGGGGTGTGCATCAGACAGCCCAGTCGCACACTTTCTATGCTCCACTGCTCTTATTCGACGAGACATTAGTGAGCCTCATTGTGCAGTCGCAAATCGCTCTGACGCAGTAATGAGCGTGTTTTACTCCACTGTTTTAACGCGATGCCTGATATTTTTGCAGTTATGAACTGCTGTGTCGTAGGGTTTAGTTTATTTCCTCCGATATCCTAACGTGGAGAGCCGATAGTTTATATTCAGTGCCATGACACATAAATTAAGGGGAGTGCGTGTAGAAGAATATGCATATTATGTCAACAAACTTCGCTAAAACGTCAGTTTGGAAACATGAATATGATGTCAAATTGTGACGTCGCAAACAGCGCGCACCAAATACATATGACCACCATACACCACTGATACAAACTCCCATGAAAATTTTATGCGTACCCCACTGGAGGAGTATACAATGCCATTAAATCCGCCATATAATCACACCCAGTGAGGAGAGCATCCCCTCTGTCAGCGCAAGGTTCTATTATTTAAGACTCGTCTCTCCAGCTTGACCGGTAACACGAACACTGTAGTTCGATCTATTCACGAAATGAGCATTTCACGATGGATGCACTTTCCCATTCACCACAACTTCCGGTTCTGCACGACATCGATGTAGAAATTGCTGTCACTGTCACCTTCTATTAAAATAAAGGTAGGCGGCAAGATTGCAATAATTGCGGAGGGATTGCCCCCCTCTCAGTGGCGGGCAAAATTCTAGCACGTGTTATTCTCTCGAGGCTTCAGGTTCTTGCTTATCTTATTTTATCCTTCCGGAGTGCCAATGTGGGTTTCGACCTCGTCGTTCAATCATGAACGTGATTTTTATACTCCGAAGTCTCGAAGAAAAAGCGTGGAACAGCGGAAATCACTAATTGTTTTTCGTTTTTTCATTGAAAAAATAGTGCGGCCAAGCACTGGATTGAAAGAACTGGCTCAAACGAAGAAGACCAGTAGTTTCTACCACCATATGCAAGCCTCTGTCCGTTACAATGGCTCTACCACCTCAAAAACATTCATCATTGCACGTGGCGTTAAACAGGGGTGAGTTCGCGCACGTCGCACCTAACCTGATCGCAATCTACTTTTCAGCCCTTCTGCGTAGTGCATTTCAATCCACTTCAGGCGTTTTGCTCCACTCAGGTAGCTCTGGAAAGCTGTTCAACCTATTTCGTATCCGAGCCCCATACTCTAAGATCCGCCGGGTGTTTATACATGAACTACTTCTTCTTTTGAGCGAGTTGTTCAAACCACTGCTTGGCCGCACTAGATCTCGGGGCAGATGTTGAGCATCCAGTCGGTTGTCTCATCGTCCAGAACCGTCAGACCATGCAGTCCATGGGAAGGTCGATGGACTGGACGATGGAGGACAACATGATCGACGGTTTGTTCTTCTGCGCCACACTCACAAGCCGCAGAGGAGGCCACACCCGATTTGTACAAGCAGGAGCGGAAACGTCCGACACCGGTGAGGAGGCGATTAAGCCGGACCCAGGCTGTTCTTCGGAGGGTCTTTCCGGGGTGGGTGGGTTCCGGTGTTGGAGATGAAAATGTGGAGTCTTTTGGGGTTGTCCGCCCACTCCGCATTCCATTGGTGATCCGCCCACTGCGCCGCACGTGTGTTGTTGTCAGATAAACTGATGAGATGTTGTGCGGCGGGTACATGAACTACTGAATGCCGACGATGCAGTCTTTGTTGCACACAGTGGGCCTATTGCAGATGCACAAACACTGTGCAATTTTTTTCAGCAGCCTGTACTGAATTTGGATTGAAGATAAACTTGAGCAAGTTGCAACCTTACAAATCAGTGGTACTTGTTCAGGGCGTTCCTGACCCAGTAACCATCAGCATGTTGCCTTAAAACAAAACAGTGGTTCACAAACTGTGGTACGCGAATAGGCCTACTTTCTGTTTTTCTTCACAAAAACATATATTCACAACTATAGTTTTTACTTATCGGGTACTGTTAACAAATTCCTGAATATTTATGTACTTCCCGTGTTGGTTTTTAAAAATGGCCATTATAACTTCTCACAGCCATTTTTTTTGTTCACGATCTGTATTTGCTAGATTGTGTTTTCCGGGAATAAGGTGGTACGTGTTGTGAAAGTACGGGGCCCAGGGGCGGATCTAGCAATCGCCCCCCTAAAATCCACAAAGTAACTTTTGTCACCACAATTTTGTACAATTCGGAAAACAACATTCGCGATATAAGGCCATTTTGCTGTCAATTGTTTTGTCACAGCAGTGTGGTGAAGCATACTTCAAACCCGTAATGAGACTTGGCTGCCAAATATTACTGAAATCGCCCCCTAAACTTACTGGCTGGATCCGCGCCTGCGGGACCACATATGGTACGCGATCAGAAAAAGTTTGGGAACCACTGTCTTAAAGAAAAGTTCTGCTTCCTTGGATCAAACGTCACTGCATCTGGGTCCCTCGTTTTTGAGCTAGATGCACGCATTGGCAAAGCTGCCTCCACGTTTGGAGAACTTCGCTTCGGGAGTGGGCAAACCAGCACCTCACGGTTCAGATCAAGATCCGCGACTATATGGCTTGCGTGCTCAGCATGCTGCTCTACGGCTGTGAAACCTGTGCAATATACTGATACCAGCAAATAAAGTTTAATGCGTTCCACTTTCACTGCTTGCGATCCATCCTCAGCGTCTCTTGGCGTGACCACATGCCAAATACTATCATTTTGGAGAAAACTGGTGTTACAGATAGTATTTGGAGAAAATTAGTGTTACAGATATATTTTCTCTTATTAGAATATATCGACTTCTTTGGAGTAGCCATATATGCAGAGTTGACGATGGTCGGCTTCCGACGGAAATCTATGGACAGCTATGAGCTACCTCGACCTGTCGGCTGCCCCAAACTTCGCTACAAGGCTGTACTAAAAAGGGATTTGAAGGCACTTAAATAAATACGAAATCCTGGGAACAACTGACACTGGAGGAGCGTGCCTCCTGGCGCTCCCTTCTACAAGACATTCATTCGTTTGGGAAACAAACACATAAACACACAAAAAATCATAAATAAACAAGATAAAATATACAAGCAAACTAATGTAATAGGAATATTATCAAAACTATATTTGCATGTTCCCGGGGTACCTAATATAACCAGGTGGTTTTCTAGTTAGGTCCCCCACTAGCTTAATGACAGACGAGCATATTCCATACAAACGTACATCACAGACTGAGACTGCAATCGCCGCCGAACTGATCGTCGGACACGACGGGAAAGTCTACAGAGAGAGATCGAAAACATTATTGTGTTCAACGTTCCAGCTTAGTCATAACTCATCATCAGGACAGTTTTCTGTTATGGAAGCCTATCGTTTCTAAATGCAGCCAAATGCATGATTGTAGATTTTACTGAAAACCATTTGTGCAACTGAGATATCAGTAACAGCAATAAACGTTGGCAACATCCTGTGCTTATTTGCTCTTTGTGAAGCCCTTTTTCCATAGCTCAACATTCAGTATTTTGCAGCGAAGGTAAGTCCGATTTTCTAAAAGTATCATCTGTCACTCAAAACCTCAACTTAATATGCATCTACCATTTAATGACAGCGATTTTACAGACCTTTCTCACTTCAAAAATTTAAAATTTTAATTTCTTAACTGCCCAGACTTAGTCACCATTAAGTTCGGGACAATTCAGAACCAGATCATATCGTTTTGTTTTTGCTGCTAACAGCGACAGGCCTGCCTTCTCTACAGTTCAAACATCCTTTATGATGATCGGTCTTTGTAGGTTTCGGTTGCGCCAGTCCACTGAACTTCGATGTATATGAGGTCTTATCGTGCTTGTGCGTTGTGTTGTCAGACTGAACGTAAAGTATTATTAAAAGGCCATGTTGATGGTTGCTCTCCAGTCGACCTGGACAGAAGTTTGAAAGATTGTATCTAGACATGTAGTAGAACGCTTGGTTGATGGCAATTTCATGTCTGAACTTTCCTCCGTTAGGAAAATTAAGAAAGTTGATCTATCTGTTCGCAATCCTGGCGTTCTTTTATGCAAACTAACTTTTGCATAAGCCTGTGAACTTCGTGGAATGCCTGGACATTTGACGTCAATACAGAAACTAACTGCTTTCTTTAGCATCATAGTGGTTGACTACTGTCGCCTACTGTTTTCGATCCCAATCACCTTTTCAAACCTGCATTTGGATTGCAGTTTTTCAGTTGGAGAACAGTTTGCCAGGTCAACAGTCCATAACAACAGCCTGGTTTCTGCGAACTGCGAGAAGAACCCGTCAGCTCAACTGACACGATGACGCACTGCATGCAGCAGCTGTAGGTCTTACACATTACAACCTAAATCGCTAAGATACCAAAAAACTGTTTACAACTTTTTTCCACCACGTGATTATTTTACAAGACAAATCATTCAACAGTAGCTGGACAACTTACACCAATATTAAAAAGCAACTCGACGTTTGTCCGCTTGCAAGTGACCACCAACCCCAGCATCCACGGTATCTTTAAAACAACTGTTGTATTGTCGACTTTTAGGTGTTTGCTTAGTCAAGCACACAGCCAGCTTTTGTTGAAGCGCGCTCGAGGGCGAGGTATAAAAGCATTATTCTGGAAATTGACTTGGGAATGCCAAGCGACGATTATCGTCATGTGTGACTTACTCCATACGAGTTTAATGGATATATCGACCAACACACTTTTCCTAACAGCTTTACATAAACTAGCGCAATGCATAGGCGTAGCCAGGGAGGGGCCAGCGGGGCCATGCCCCCCAAATTTTTAGAATATATAGTCATTTTGTGCTTTGAGAGGCGTTATCCCATACAAAATACTGTTGCAAGCCAAAAATCAAGAATTTTGCACCACCCAATTTTTCGGGCTGGCTACGCTACTGGCGCATGGCTTAGTTATGAGCAGAACGAATTAAACTCTGCCACTGACTGCCTCTATCCAAAATTATTGCTATTATTACAGCAAAGGTCTAAATTGGCATCAGTTGATATTACAAGCACAGACTTTGTTGGTCCCGCTACAGATAACCCCATCATACTGTATTTTCATTAATTATGTTACAACAAACGCAGTACACCAAACGTTGTGCCTGACATGCACAAGAGCGTAAATTTAGCGTGAAACACGAAAGCTAATTCCACTTGAGCCTGCAAAAGCCGATATGTGGTGCAATGCTATAGCGTGTCGTTGGCTTGGAGAAGTTATCTGCTGAAACTGTGACAAAGGCAGCATGGAAGTGAAACGCCTTCATTCAATCAACTGATATTTTATGTCCAAGTACTCGTGCGTAAGTGCGCGTCTGTGAACTTCGCAGCTGCAAGCCTGTTACTGAACTTATTGTCGGAGACATTGTGGTCAAATTGGGCACAAGCAGGTATTGATCTTGTGTGGTTGTTTGCAAGTGAACAGAAACAAGAAAGCAAATTGCGCGTATTAAATTTTCGGCAATGTTTAATTGGCATATGCACTACAATTTTCTTAGAAGGAAAGCGCTTGGAATTAAATCGAAACGCGCAGAGCCTTTTTTTGCATAATTGCGAGTTACGCAGATTTTTTTGTATCTTTCTCATTTTTCACAGCAAACACACTGGACTATCCGAGCAAAAAGGAGAAGCATTACTTGCTTGAAATGGCGGCATGCATATGAAACGTCGGCAATGCGATCACACATAAGTATAAAGTTTACCACGCGGTTGTAGTGCTCACTGCTCACATATAGCACTTCGCAAAATCATGCCAAGGCATATACGACAACCTTCGGGCTTACTCAAATACTGTACCCAGCTTTTGAAGATGTTTACCGGTTGATATAAAAATTGGCAGGCTGCATCTACATTTGTAATGCAAGCCATAAAAGCTCCTGAGGTTTCGTGGAAAACCCATACCAGACCCTGTAGGAATCTGGCCTCTTTCATTCGTTACACGTCCGCTATTTTATTAAAAACACTGCTGTGGGACACAAGCCCTAGAAAATATGTGCACTCGGAAAAGTTTACCAATCTGTCAGGCCACAGCGGCAGATGAAACGTGCGCACATTCTGCACATCATCGATTTTTGTTGTTTGCCCACACACATGCCCGTTCACCGAAGTGCCCCGCGAGATTGGCGACGTGAAACACACGATGGACGGGGACCGCATTTCTCTCCCGAACAAATAAACATGTCGACGAAAAGTTTCACGGCCGTTACACCAAATTAGGCAAGGTCAAAAACAATGTTCACCTTGCTCCAAACGGCAATTTTTGAAATAATCTCGCGCACTTTCGCCACACATCGCGGGCCTGCTTCACAAGCGAATAAATCATATCACTTCGCCAGCTCGCTCTGACGATTATGACCGAGTGGTTTTCACTAATTCGTTACTTTTAATGCACTTACTGAGCTGTGGATACCTGCTTTAGCGGAATATACGCTCCGAATAAGAGTAGCATTGACTAACACTCGGTGCGAAAGGGCTTTTTTCGACAGATGCTGTCATGCTCAATATATTTCAAATTATTAGCTAACAATCTATCAGATCAGCAATAAATTCACTCACTAGATCAGTGGGCTTTTACACCTGACGTCAACTTCCAACCAGTGCCACGAAACATCACTCAGAACCAGACATCGCAGGGTTTATTAAAAACTTGCACAACAAACACAAAATGAAAACCAGCAAAACATGCCGATTTTAAATTTGACGTGGTTCGCGAGGCTTCATTTTTACCACATCCGTCGCGCATAAATGCAATTATTCGGTCTTTATCACAAACCCGTCTGTTGGGTACTCTTGCGCGTCACATTAAATCCATGCACGCAGATACAAAAATCGATGCTGCCGAACAGCCTTGCTCTGAACGCCGAGCACAGTTTTGCAAAGATCTCATGGCAGTTCCAAACATATGTATGTGCTTATCTTTGTCCTAAAACAATTGGGGGTTAACATTCTTGCTTTTTCTCTGCACCCAAATGTGTTTTTTTGGTCCACTGGTAAAACTGCCTGGTGAGTTGGCAAAAATCTTTCTTCCTTGATTAGTTTACCTTGTTTATTTTCCGTGAAGGCTCGGAAGTTTATCCAACTTCTGTATTAGGGGAGTCGCGTTAACTGCAACTTCGTGTTTTGCTTGTGCAGTTGTTTGGAACGAAACACAAATTTGCAGTTTCACGCGCAAGATGCAACGAAACTACATTCTTTAATAAAAACGAACGAACTGAATGTTTTAAACACTTGGCAATTTATATAAACTTAGTGTTTTTTCCAACTTCTTTGTTGTAAACTTTTAAGAAGGCATGGTTGCAAATAATTGTCTGACCGGGACTTGACACAAGAATGAACCATTTATTGCAGGCGTGATCGCTCCCTGCAAGCAACGCAGCATGTCTGATAAGTGCTAGGAGTTCTGTTCTGCCAATGCTCTTGAGTCAGCTGTCTTCACTCCAGAGAGCATAGCGCTGTCGCAGCAGGTGCTTGGCGCTCAGCTGGCGAAACTTGGCCGAGGCATGCTTTGACAATCCGTTACCCACTTCGCGCACTGTCACAATGAAGTTCTGGCCCGCAGGTCAAGCACTGCTATCGATCAAACACACAAATAGCGAGGAAGGCGAAAAGCAGAGCAAAAATTATGACTGATGTCGGGTTGGGTGTGATGGTGGGTTTTCAACTGATTTGCGTTTGCCACAACTTTGAAATTCTGATCAAATATTTCTTATCAGTCAAACAAACAACTTGATGAAATATCGTGAGGTCATAGATCTACTTTTCTCAGAGAGATCCAAAAGAAATCTTCTATTAGCAAAGCGATGGAAAACGCAACACATTGTTAGATGGGTGCCATAAGGAAATGCTTTACTTTTTTCAACGTTATTGAGACTGTGCTGCAAATCCTGTACGTGGCATCCCAGTTTTTAAGTGGACGTGGAACGTCAGAAGGTGATCAATCTTTTCGCAGATTGAAAGTAAATAATCGTTTTTCATGACAAATACCGGTTAAGGAAGATTTACTGCAGGCGTGTCTGATCACCAGGCTGTTTTTATTGTCAACACAAAACCACGAAAATTTTAGCTTCTGGTTTGATCAACATAAGCCAGCGGATGCGGAGGGATAAACACGCGCGCGTATAGTGAGATGTCCAATATCATTATGCCGGGTATTACCTTCAACTAAACTTGCCATATTAAAGGGATTGAATGGCATCTCGTGAACGCGGTAAACACACATTGGCTAGGTGCGTAATGACAACACTGTCAAATTCAAACAATCTAGTAATTTGCGTGTTTGCTCTTCGCTGTTGCGTCGAAATTATTGACGTATGCCAGCATGATTCTTTTCATGGAAGCCTAAGGTATATAGGCTGAAGGGTGGGTTTTTTGCAAGGAAACCTCCGTCGGTGGTGGTATGTGCATTATTCTCTCGCACTTTAATCTCGCAAGGCGCAAAACTCTCAGGTGTGCGCCGTCTCTGCAATTCAACGACAGATGTTTTGAAATCGTAGCTCCATTGAGGAAGAACCTTCTTTTCAAGACGAACAACACTGTTTTACAATCTCGACGCTTTGAAGATAATGCCTCTCACAAAAGAGTCGAGGCTGGGATAGGTCACAAGTCACGACAACCACTTCGGAACAAAGCCGACTGGGCGGCGTAAGCGGAATCGTTTTTGCACTTGACGCGATGTGACGCAAAGGACATTTGTAACTTGAAACAGATAGTACACTGAAAGCCTGTCAGGACGGCTTAGTACTGCTACAAAATGTTTTTGCACTATACTAGACCCCGACGATGAAGAAAGTTAACTTACTCATAGCTCTAGCATACTTCTGGTAAAATTTGCATAAAATGTGACCTCATTAGAAGGCGAATGATACAGGAGGTATCTAATGACAGTAGTTGGGCATTCAATTTCGGTGCATGCAAGCAACTAGGCAAAATATGAATTATAATTCGAAACAACAATGTCTAGTGCATTGAACTCTGACAAAAGCTCGATCTCGCGTAAATCTTTCAAGCACCTTTCTAATAAGCAATATCAGCGTTCGTATAACAATTCAGGGGTGTACAATCTTTTCGCTATTGCCGGCCGCATTACATTTATTTTTGTGAAGTACGACCGCCAGTGAGTCCAAACTTTTAAATTTTTTTTGCATTGCTTCTGTTCTGCTTGCACACACTGCTGAGCCTAGCCTGTTTCCACACGCGTAACATTGCGTCTGTTTGACGGTCTTTTACTAAGCAGAGTTTTTATTAATGCACGGCTGCCATAACTAATATTTTAAATGACATGTGCTGTGTGCACGGCTGCATAAATTAATATCGAAGGCCGCAGACTGTGCACCCTATAGTATATTTCAGGGTGGCCAAACCTAGTTTATGTATGAGCCGCATATCGTAAAACCCAAGTTACCAAGAGCCGCATCATAAAAATCTAAAAGCACGAATTGATTTGCAGTCTGCTATTCTGTGACATTATAATTGCTTTCGGAACGACTTGCAAAAGCAATCCTGCACGACACGCTAGCTACCACAGTACCATTTTACAATATTTCTGCACTTTGCAATAGATATAAAACATAAAGTACAAATATATAACTTTTCGGAAAGCTCAAAGAGCCGCATCCAAAGGTTCGAACAGCCGCAGATTGGCCACTCCTGGTATATTTGATCGCGACCTATATCACCTACAGAACTGAAGGACTTGGCCTAACAAATATGTTGCTTCATCAAAACTTCTGTGGCCAAAGCATACTGGTGGCAGTCCAATTTATATTTCGATTCAAAACTGTGGAACCATCTGACCAATCTCAGACACATTCCCAGTTTAAACTTACCACTAAAAATATGTCAGTGCGTGGTCTGAATCACCCAAGACCTGTCCTAACATTTGTCATCTCTCTCGCAATCAACCAAATCGAGTCGACTTTCAATCAGGCACTGGTCGCATCAACAAGCGTTCCACCTTATACCTCACGCGTCCAAACCTAAAATTAGACAACCCTGGTTCTGGCCTTCCGCAATACAGGTTTTTGTGCATCCTGTGCACTGAGCTGTAACCCAAACATCCGAAGCCGAATATTTCGAAGCGCACTGCTGGCCACCGACCGTATACAGCCTTCCCTGACAGCTTTCCCTTGGATTGTTATTGTAAAACTAACACACGAGTTTCGTATTCCTTTCATGTTTGCAATTCATGCGAGCTTCGAGAATCCGGTACAGACTACAGACACGATGTCCAATATTCTATCGACCTTAACAACAAGATGTAACCGAACGACGCTTCTGACTGGAAGGTTCTTTCCCTATTTAACGTTCAGTCGACAAGTGTCATTCCTATTATTCCTAGTAAAACGATACTAGTAACACTTTATTGCTGCTCTTCAATTATTCTCATTAAAACGTTACTAGTAACACTTTATTGCTCCTCTTCAATTAAAGTTGTTAAAAATAAAATGTTTTCTTGCTATTAGCCTTGTGCGCATGATAAGAATCGTGGAAGTTCGTTTATTTCATATGTTTTTACACAATTTTCAAATTTTGTGTATTACAAAAAAAGCAAAAAGAAGTTTAGTTTCATGCAGACCTGAAAATACTTCATTTCTACTTTGTTTGGTGTCTTGGTGGCCAGATATTTAAATATCAGTCGCGTTACTTCCAGCACCTGAAAAATGAATTTCACTAAACAAACGCAAATTAACCTTTAAAGGATTAGCCGAGTATGTACTTTCCACGATGGGTGTAAGAAAGGAATCGATCAGCAAATTTTTAATAGGAAATCGATTTCACGTAAAATTACGCATCCGCAGCCCTTATTTAAATATAATTTTTTTAGTAGGAAATCGATTTCACGTAAAATTACGCATCCTCAGTCCTTATTCAAATAGAAGGATTAGCCGATTTTCACATGGTGGTCGAGACTGTAACCTTCGAGATCGAGACCTGGTCAAAAATTCGAGAGACCGAGACTTAGCCAAAAACCCTAAATACCAATATCTAAATGCTCGAGACCGAGACTAGACACTTGAAAATATGTCATCTGACAAACGAAACTCGACGCAATTCCTACTGCTGCAACAATATTTCTGGCCCTTGGCCATAATTTTGATCAACTTTTGCATAAATTCGGGCGAACCACTATAAACACAAAAAACTTTCGATCTCTACATGCGACCATTTTGTCCACATTTTTCAGCTTCATTCCTCAACGAGGATAGGTTCAACAGCGAATGTATTGAAGTTGAACTACTGGAGCTTTGCCAAGTCATGTTGATATAGCATTTCTAGTAAGGCCTGCACGCGCCGACTTGGCCCGCCCGGGGTTCAGGTCCGACATCGAGAGCTGCTGAGACCGAGATGACACTTCGAGACGACAGAGATGAGACCTGTGATCTTCGGACAGAGAGTTAGAAAATACTTTCGATACTTGTCTTCAGAATACGACAACGTTTCGAGAGTCGAGACTCTACGACTGATTTTAAGTTGACGGTGGCCAAGATAAAGAATTCGCAAATCACGAATCACTTTTTCGGTCTATCATAGCTTGCTATTGTGCAAAAGTAAATAGTAATGTTTCCTGAGGACTTCCCAATTAAAATGTCATTTAGATTTTAAAATTATTATGTGCTATTTAGGTCTGAGACTGATCCTCGAAAATCCAGGGCGTTGAGGTATTGCACTGATGCAACGATATTGGCACTAGGCAGAGCAGGGGTGTCCAACCCGCGGCTCTTTGCCCAGTTTCATGCGGCTCTTACGTAATTACCATAAGTCCCACTGAATAACATGCATAACAATAAATGACTTGTAAAGTTTTGTCAATGCCATTGTTGGTGTGTGATATTTACAATAAATCTATCTGAGGAACCATCAAAAGATTCGGTGTCCGCCCGAGTCAGCCGTTTATGTTGCTGTCGCAACTGTTTGTGACAATGAATGTTTCCGCTGAACAGATAGCATGGACGTTCACATTTATACTTGGGAAAATTTATATTTGCGTTCAAGTTAAGGTTTTAGTCGAGCTAAAACAGAGTTAGAAATAATAAATTTAAAAGTAAACGTCCACGATGTCCAAGAACCAGCAACAGAAAAGATAAAAATGGTAATGTGTCAAATTCCAAAAATAAACATATCATTAGATATTTTATCGTTTGCTTAGCAGCAATCATTCTTAAAGTCAGATCTCTTCCTGCTCCTTAAACCTAAACCTAGGAAACAACCCAGGGCATTAATAACAAGCCAGGGATATATTATCGTAAAAATAAGAACATGATAGTTCAAGTGCCTTTTGTGTTATGGACTTTGTTGTCGAGGAAAAAAAGCATCAGAAAAAAACATTTCTTGAAAGCCTGCACGCCACGATCCTGTGTTTCAAGGTTTGATTTGCAGTGTTGCCTCACGTTCGCTTGGCCAATGTTTCAATTCTTTTTTTCTCACTTCACTTTTTCGACAAATTGTAATTATTGTACTTCTAACCGTTGCAAAGCACAACTATGCAGCGCAGGTTGCTACTTCTCTAACACCCTCGTCAGAGAATTTTATAATGTTATAATAATATTCTTGAAATAATTATATAAGAATCATGTGTAGTCCAGACATAATGCGTAAAAGTTGACGGATTTTCGGGAAGTGATGCTTGCACATCGGTGCTTATCGCATACCGCGCCTGAATTCATCGATAATGGCGTGCTTAGTTATGTGGAAAGCTTGGAGCTCGAAACGACACTATTGATTTGTCGACTCCAATCCTTTTCATACCGCCGGCCTTATCATACTGGATAGGTTTTTAAAGCGCCTACCGATTCAAGGCTGAAGAGCTGTGAAACAGAGCAAACTGCGCAAGACCTGCTGCCACGAATACATTTCGTGTGTGGCAATAAAGAAATCTCCAACTAAACCGCACGTGAACTTCGATCAAATCTGTCGCTTGACTTTGGCGGTTTTTCATGCATTTCAACAAGCGTTTTTAAGCTCTTAACACATCTGCTGAGACGGCAGTTCATGACACCAAGCAAAATTGCGTTTTTGACTTTCAGCCGCGGTGATGCAAACCGAAACAACCAGTTGCGTAGGTGGTGGCGAAAAATCAATCTTAAATCAATGACACATTTCGAAAAGAATGCAGTCTCGCTATGCGTGGCCCAATCGTCGCCCTTCCGTCTATATATCCGGAGATGTGTAGAACGTTTCGCTGGGTAAGTCGCGCAACGAGTGCCAAAGGCTTGGTTTGAACGGAAGATCACGTACGTTCAGCACGCACAACGGCTAAAAACAAGTTGTGGCGAATCGTTGCCATGCGCCGAAACTTTTCACGCTTTGTGGAACCTCCCCGTTGTGTAAACATTTGTCTTTGTACCTAGTGATTGAACAAGCAGTCAACTTGACTGTGCGGAGAAGAACGAGCACTTATTTCGCTTGAGTTTTCAACACAAATCTGACCGTCCCCGTTCAAGGGTCGTCACTGCCAGCAAAATTTTGGTGAAGCTGTGGGGCATATCAGCAAAATTTAGGTTGTGGGCTGCGAAACTTTACCTAAAACGAAGTGAAGAGCTAAATAAAGTCGATATTGACTTTTTGCGCATCGCGAAAAACATCCGCCAGACAGACAACCCCCATCTACTTTGCCTGCGATTGTACACATAAAAAATTGAAGATCTTGTTTAAAAAATTAGATGTCACTTCCCGGATATCTATAGGCACGACACCGCTGCAAGGAAGTGAAGGAGAATTTGTGTGGCACACCTCAATTGCAATGAGCAAGATATAGAAAGATTGGATTTAACGTCAAGTCGACATGGCAGCGCTATGACTAGTTATCGAAAGTATTAAGAAATCATAAGCGAGGTTTCTCCTGCGTATTATCAAGACTTGAAAACTGTCTCTTGGCGATTGGTCTGTGAAGCGTAATAAACTTGAAAACAACTAGCAGAGGCCGAAATATCCACTCTACGTATAGGCGCAGAATTCCCAATAAGCTAGCACATTGCTATTACCCTCTCACGGAACGAATGGGTGGATGCAAGCGTCAGCCACATCACGAACAATATTAATGCAGCAGTCTTTAACGAAAGCAGAAAACACGAACGTTTATTTTAAACTAACGTTTGTTTTAAACTGTTGTCAAGAGGTAGGTTTTAAAATGAAAAGTTTAAAATTGCCATTCTCTTCAGGGATTGGCAGATGACAATCGTTCCCGAGCGTCCTGACTACAGTAGTGTTGAAAAAGCGTGACGGTGCGCTGTTCGTCTTCTCTACAGCCTTGCACGTCAAGCTGCCATCACTGATTCATACAAGATTTCTTCTCAATTTAAAAGCAAACCGCACAATCATTTTGTTAAATTTTGCGGTCGCCTTAGCGCAAGCAATCCAAGTGCTTTGAATTGCGACTGGTGTCAGTTCCACATTTGTGCAATGCGCTAAAGGGAAATTTGCTTCTCATTCAGGACAAAACCTTGTCTTTTTCTGCTAGCGTTAAACACGCAAACCTCGTAGCGCACCTAGATATGTCGCAGTTCAGTTGTCACGTTCAAATACATTTGGTGTATCCCCAATTTTCACGTTACTTCAACATCATCAAAATTTCATCGGTCTGTTTCTAAAACAGTGCAAAGTTGTGCGTATTTATCGAACACTGCACTCACAAAACTTGCTGAAACGCATCTAAGAAGGAAGCAGACGTGGTTGTTCTGTGTGACAATGACATTAGCAAATAAAATGAATACTTCAACCCAGTTTTTTTAGATTCTGGCATTTGGCAGTCTCTCTCGGCAATAGGTTCTGATGGTGTCCCAGCAACATACTACAAGGACAGTCGTGAAGAATGATGTATTAGCTGATCAATAAACGTTAAAGTTGCCAGCAGGGTAGTGCTAAGAGTTGAAAGACTCTAAGGCGCTGTTCTAAGTGTTTGTGTGACTAAGTTTGTGACGCCGCCAAATGTTGAACTTTTTCCCATTCCGCTGTTCTGCACGTTTTGCTTCACTTTTGCAATCAGGGGCACCGGTCTATTTGCGTAACTCTCAAACGTATGCCAGGAAACCAGAGTTAACAATGTTGAAATCAACACTTTACAGAGATCACCCGTATTTTTTATCCAAAGCAAACCAGCTGCATATAATTATCTTCTGAATCTCAAAATGCAACGAAACTTCTCAGCAGCACGGACTCAGCTGCGTTACCGAGTAGATGTTTACCACGAAGCGTAAAAAATAACGAAACATGTGAGCGATTCATTGCGAAATATCTTCTTTTCTTTGGCTTCTTATATTTATAAGCAGGACAGCACTGCTCAGAAAAATCTTGAAGGCGTATGAACAAAGGATCCTTCAGCACCGGATATTTACAACGCTTTTCTTAAAATTAAAATAACTTTCACCATCAAAAGTATATTGTTGCGACTGTCACACTCTTCTGAAACTTTAAGTTTAGGTCAACATGTTTTTGAAATAAATTGGAATTATATATTGCTTCTCTTTCAACACTAGGCAAGGTCTGTACGACTACTACTCATTGCTCATATGATTGTCCACATGAGGAAGCCTATAAACTTGTGCGGTGTCTGATTCTTTGCTGTGAAAGGGTTCCTTTCGGTAGATACTGCTATGAGAGTGCGCTTGCTGAAAGCAACTTTATCTTTGCTGTCGGCATCAACAAGGCATGCACAACTTCTGTTTTTCAGGTCGTGAAGGTTGTGCAGGTCTTTGGCGTACGTGACGACTTCTGATAATCTTTTACTTTCTGTGTTGCCACTTGTGTAAACCTTTTCTCTAACTGGTCACATCCCACTCATTAACAAGCTGAGAAAATTTCTCATACCGTTTGAGTGTTTTTGATGTGACGCATAGATGATAAACAACGCCAAAAATCTGCAGAGCACTCGAACGTTGTCATTTTTTCTCGTTTTTGTGATACAATGAAGATCGTCTCGTAGCAGCAAACTATCTATAACATGGACTGCACGTCGCCGATGACATCACAGTTCAGGCAGTTTTTCTCAAACAGTAGGCCTGGAAAAATGATGGCCTACGCCACGTCAGCTTTTCCATTAAATCTGACATGGATGAAAGAGTAAAAAGCACATTCACCAAATTTCTTCCTAAGCAAGGATGCCTTGTGGCATGTGCATTTTCCTGCAGATGTCCTACTTATATCACTCAGAGGTCCTCAAATAAAAAAGTGACTGCTGAAGTCCACAAAAGAACGGAACATTTTCTTAGGTGCAATCGGTTTTGGCTGTTATTCCAAATCATCAGGTAAGTTAAACGGTAGTCAATATCCTAGTCAAGGGTGTACGTAAGGGAGGGGGTTTGGGGTTAACCCCCCCCTTGAGCTTGATATTTTACAAAACTTTATTACCTGCGCAAAGGAGATTAATTGTTTTCGCATACTTTTTGCTTGTTAATTTGTCGACTTAATGCAAAT
>Ga0210059_1001637_pt1 | contig 34163 bp, 24 predicted proteins | sample Ectturendosymbi2_FD_188042 | JGI IMG/M metagenome (GOLD analysis project Ga0210059, IMG submission 188042) | Ecteinascidia turbinata endosymbiont from Florida, USA - Sample 2 (SPAdes) (version 2) | ecosystem: Host-associated > Tunicates > Ascidians > Unclassified | place: Key West, Florida... | reverse complement strand
TTGAATTCTGATTTTTTCCCTTCATGTTCAAGACACTGTACTCGATGATTAATCGCAAGTAAAATATTTCCAATTCGTTACAAGTGTTTGCGCTGATCATCTTCTTATATATACGTAAAGCAATTTTGTCAAGGATGTGGACCCGGAGCCAGGGCAATTTTATATGGCTGGAGCTGGAGCCAAAAACGTTTAGATGGTGGAGCCGCAACCTGAAATTTGAGTTCCGTTTCTACGGCCCTAGTTTGTGGGGAAAACTAGTTGTGCAAATAATACAACGGTTTTCAGTTTGTAGTCGGCCAAATCGTTTTGGAGTCGGAGCCGCAAACAGTTAGATGTTAGAGCTGGAGACAAAAACCTTAGATGCCAGAGCCGGAGCCTGAAATGTAAGTTCTTCTTGCCCTAAGGCCCTGCAACTTTGGCAGGCAGTAAGAGTTTCCATAACTGCTAATGCACAGAAGTTGCGAAGTTTCAGAATAGGTGAAAGGTTGTCAAGTGTGCGCTAAAATCTCTGTGGGGGATGCCAGTCACGCATAGCTTGAAAAACGCCCTTTTTAACGGAATGGAAGAGACATTGCAATGCTAAAAGGCGCAGACCACTCAACAAGATGTGACGCAGACGTCTCATGTTATTTCACAACAAAACGCAATCTCTGCCTAAATATTTCGAGCTCGTGTCAACCGTAACCACCGTCTGGAGTGGGTGCATGCATATTGTAGAAGGAAAATATTTTGATTTGTTTTTAATCTTTTCAAGAATTTGCAGATATTTTTTGCTTTACAAAATTTTCAAAGGCAAAAAGTAAAATCCTCGTGGCATCACAGTACTTAAGATACGGCCGAATATGTCATATTTACCTGCCTGTTGCTAACAGGCAGATTTATCAGCCTACTAGATGTGGTAGAAGTGTTTGAAAGTGCTTTTTTACGTGAGTGTTGAGCAGAGACCGAGTTTGCTAAAAAACTTTGGGGGACAAACTTTATTGTTTGCTTTTCGATAACGTCACCATGTTCATTCAACCGTAGTACGACTGTTTTGTAAAATTGGTCAAATTGGGGGCACATTATGGAATTGATACCTGGCTACGCCCATCGTGGTGGTATACCAACTCGTGGTGTATACCAGTATACAGTGGTGCTATATCTAGATTTCTAGCATTAGCACTGCATTTAGTATGAAAAGACATTAATTCTGAGAGCTCAAAAAGACACAATTATTGATAATCAGTTCAAATTTGGTCAGTTTCGATAAATAACATATACTGCTACTAATTCATCACCACATAGATCAAATCATAAACAAAGCGCAAGATCCTTTGGTAACTACTAGCAGGGCAACCAGGCGCGTAGCCAGAAATTTTATTACTGCTGGGGAAAACAACAACCGAGTTTCAACATTTAAATATTTTTAGCGCTCCTTGTTTATAAAGCATCATCCATGAAACGTGCACGTTTCCGGCATTTTCTCTTGAACAATTGTGTTCATATTTAAGCCGACAAATAATGAGTCTGCTTTCATTGAATTGACAAGTTTTAAAAATTTTGATAGTAAAGTTTCAAGCTTCTACTTTGGATCATTGCCACAATTTGCTCATAAACGTTTCTTGCAAAAACGCTAGTAAACCTCTCAATGCCCAATGTTGCACTTGAGCAAGAATTCATCGCGGCCGCCATTACGTTTGCGCTTTTATACTGTATTTACACGCTTCTGATGTACACCAACACAGCACATTTGACCGAAGTCGAACAGCAACTTTGCTCTGAGGCATTGACATCCGAAGTAGGTCTTCTACAAAAATTTCGCGCATACAAGAAGTGGATCCCGTTTTCGTCTGATTTTTGAGCAATTCATTCGCGTCCGTAATTGATAACCGTATACGCTAGGGCAGAGGTTCCCAAGTTTTTTTTCTTACGACCCTTTTTCCAATATCTGCACGTTTTACGCGACCCATACAATCGATTTTCTTATCTATCGTTTGCACAACGTAGGCTACATCTTAAAACAAGAAGGAATTTTACGAAGACCTAGTATTCCGTTTATTCACTGTTAACTCTTTTCTCTATAAAGTGCAACAACGACATTCCACGCTATGGGTGGTGGCTTTATGGACGAAAGTCTCGTGACAGAATACGTTCTCTGCCAGGTCCATTACGAAATATTTTTTTTATTCACTGCCATTTACAGTCTGTTATTTCATGTTGATATCGTCTCTTTCCAAGCATATCTAGGCAACAAAATACGCAGTTGTGAATGAATCTCACTTAAAAGTTGAAACGTCAGACCAGGCGCGAAAATGAAACACAGAAGTACCGAAATAACTTGAAAGAAGCGTTACGAAATGATAAACCCGTCTGCACACAAGTCAGTCTGGCAAAAAAGGTGCGTGGATGGCTCACAAAGCAAGCTTTGTGAAGCGTGGCTCGTATATGGCAGTTGCAACAATCAGGTTGTCTTGCAAATGAGCGTCAGTGAGTCGGTTTCTATACTTTGACTTGATGTACACCATGCATGAAAATGGTGCATCACACACATACGTGGACCCAAATTGAGCAAGAGCTTTTGTAGCTTCATTTTTCAAACATGCATACTTCTTTGGTGCATTTAACCAAAAACTAGTTTAATCGGAATCCTCAAACTGAATTTTTTGGTTTTCGTCGGCCTGCAACTCTACCACCTCTAACGCCAAGTCACCACAAGCCTCAGCATCAACTCGAACTGGAAAATGAACATGTCGATACGACACCTCTTCTAGTTCAGGGAAGCGTTCTTTGAAATTTGCTTGCAAATTCGTCAAGTATTGAACGAGGTCTTGCTTTACACTTGGAAATGACATCTCACTATCCGTTGTTGCAAGAAATTCCTTGCAATGCGGAAACAAACCAAAATCACCAGTTTTTGCTCGCATGACGAAAATAGCCAGCTTTTTAACAAAAGTACGAATGGAAGTTTGCAGTTCAAACACCCATTTGCCTCGACCTTGCAGTGAAATATTCAGCTCGTTCAGTTTCTCAAAAACGTCAGTCAAGAGCGCAAGGCGAGCAATGAACAGATCATCTGAAAAAAAAGTTGCAGTTTCATTTTTCCGTTTGTGCAGGAAATCTTTTACTTCATTCCTGAGGATAAAAACTCCCTTCGGTGTACTACCGCGTGAAAGCCACCTGACAGCGTGTAAAGTAATAAAGTGCTGTGCTCTGCATTTTCAGTAGAGCAAAGATCCTTGAAGAGTCGGCAGTTCAAATCTCTGGACTTCACAAAATTAACCACTTTCATTACTACCTGCATCACTTCATTGAACACAGAAGAAAGCTCTTTGGAAGCCAAAGATTCCCGGTGAATGATACAGTGTTTGATGTGGATACGAGGAAATTTTCTTTGAAGGATACCTCGAAATCCAATATTTCTGCTCATCATCGATGGAGCGCCGTCGATACAGCACTCTACGACACGTCCCCAATCAAACTGATTCTCCGTGAAAAAAGTATCCACAGCGCTAAAAATATCATGCCCTGTTGTTGTCGAATGCAATGTCAAACAGCAAAGAAGCTCCTCTACTATGCGACATCTACGTATGCAAATTTGCCATACACTAACAATTGTGCTTCTGACGTAATATCAGTGGACTCGTCGATGGCCAGTGCTGTGTAAGGTGAAGAACAAAAATCTTCGTAAATCTGTTCTCTCAAATCCTTCCCCATACTTTCGATTCTGCGAGTTATCGCATTGTTACTAAGAGCAACTCCAGTAATGGCATCTCTGACTGTCTTCTGAAAGATCTCACCTTCAAATATCTCAACGAAACTCTCAAGCACAGGCTTTATTACCACCTCACCCTCCACGTATGGTCGCTTTTCTCTAGCAACAATATAAGCTGCTTTGTATGAAAATAACTCAAGTTGTTGCTTCTTTGTGAGAGATTGTCTCAAGAATGCTTGCCACTTTGTTAGTTGTTCAAACCGCTGCTTAAAAAAACGCTTCTTTCCCTCATCTGTTAGTGAAGCCACACCTTTGGGAGTATTCATATGTTTCAACAATTTGTTCGGTTTCATCGATTCTTCAGCGATTTCCTTTGAGCACATTACACAAATCGCCTTTCCAAATATCTCCGCAACTCCAAATCTCCCCAAAAAGGACCCATCCACTGATCGTTTCTGCTTCTTATAGGACTGTTTCTTTGGCCTGCAACTCGGTCCCGCTTGAATCGAACTATCCATAGTGTAACACAACAAAGCACATTTTCTACAATTCTACGGGCTGTGCACCTGGTACAAAAAAGTGTAAGGCCTTCCAAATTTAAGCGAAAGACCACAGGCAGACTTTATAGCAACTCATGCATCTCAGAAAAGTGTATAACTGCCCTCTTTCATGTCAAAACACGCGGAATTACCTGCTTTTTAATATCACCCACAGCTGATATACGGCTACGCAACGTTTTCAAACAACGATTCGATGAGAAAACTTCAGTAGGCTACTGTTAAAGATGCTGTATAGACCGCTTGTTTGAGTAACAAAGAAACTGTGAGAAAAATCAAATCTAAATTTGTTGCACTCTGCTGCTGCACTGAACTACGCTGTCAGGTGATAGATAGACAGATAGATAGATAGATAGATAGATAGATAGATAGATAGATAGATAGATAGATAGATTTGGCGGTGCTGCATTAATTGCGCTAGATGTACTCGCTAAAACAGAAAAAACGCCGGGGCACCGAAAAAACACAGGGGTTATCTAGTCAGGGACCCCGTAAATTACGTGAGATTGATGTTTCCATGGTGAAGGTTGTGTCGACCGCTAGACGTGCTGTCGCAGTCCGATGTATAGGTTGCGGGATTAATGGCCAATTGTGAAGAGGTTACTCTTGTCGGGCACAAATGGCTGTGACGTTTAATTGTCATGGACCGCAAGATTCCAGACGAAGAGGAAAAGAAAACCCCGACAAAAAAGAAATCCTCTTCGGGTTGCCATAACCCTTTCTTGATCCACGCACACCCATTATAAAGATAGTTTTGATTTGATTATGACCGCGATACAAATTCCATGGAGATTGAGGAGTTCATTTTTGCAAATAGTCTTCGTAAGAGAATTGTCTGCTTCTTCTACAGGTGTTCTTGATATTCTGTAACAAAAACTGGACCGCGGCAGCAACGTGTTCACGAAGTAATAAGCTATATTAAAACACATAAAATAGTATACTACAAATACACACATTTTGTAGTAGTATACTACAAATACACGCAAATACACACATACGAGCATTTAATTATGAACATGGAATGACAGACAGTGGTATTATATTACATAGACTATAGTAATTCAGGTTAAGAAGATAGATGTTGACTTCCGGGGTGATTCTTTGGCTACAAACAAGAGGATATGTGGAAAGCATTACTCGTGATTCTTATAACTTTCTATAATCGTGTTTCTGTATCGTTTTTTTGAAGATGATTGCTGGCAATTTTTTAGAGAGGAATCTATTTGCTGCCAGATTCTTGGGCCTTTGAATTTGATTGATCTCTTTCCATATTGGAAGCAGACTGGGTGACAGAAGTATTGGCCAGAGGTAGAACTTCTAGTTTCATGAGTGTGGACAAAATTAACAGCAGTAAATAGACGGTCAAACGTGTTGGGCATTCTGCTGCCGTGGAAGTTGTGCAAAAGCTTAGCAATTTCTAGCTGATATATGTCTTCCAGTTTCAATAAATTTAACTGGCTGTAAAGGGGTGTTACATGGCATCGGCAAGAGCTCCAACTGATGGTCTTAATGATTTTGTTATGGATGATGTTTAGTCTGTGTAGGCTGGTTTTTGTTGCTGAGCCCCAAGCACCAATGACATACGTAAATGGGAGTATACAAGGTTGAAATATATCATCTTTAGTTCATTTGTGCTCAAGTACTCTCGAATTCTATAAAATATACCAGAATAGCAGGAAAGCTTGCTTTCAAGCTTTGAAATATGTGTATCCCAGTTTAGTTTATGATCTAAGTGCATTCCAAGATATTTTGTTGAATTGCCTCTGTTAATTAGGTTGTTACCGATTTGTACTCTAAATGGAGAGCTCTGCTTCTTGTCTGAGTTGAATATCATGTAGACAGTTTTACTATAATTTAGTGATAGCTTATTATGGCGCATCCAACTGTCGACTTTATTAATTTCCTGGTCAACCATCTTTTCCAAAATATCAATGTTCTTGTTTGCCAACATTAGGCATGTATCATCAGCAAATAGTGAAGTTTTAAAGTTTGATACTTTTGGCAAGTCATTAACATATAGTGAAAAGAGCAGGGAAGATGAAATTGATCCTTGTGGCAAGACACAATTGATCTGCTGCGTTTGGGATCTACACTTATTTACTACTGTGTATTGTTCTCGCCTATGTAAATAATTTTCAAAAAGTTGTAGTGAGAGCCCTCCAATGCCATAGTAATGTTCCAACTTCCACAGCAGCACAGAATGGTCAACAGTATCAAAAGCTTTTGAAAGATCAAGGAAAATTGCACAAGTTGGTATTTTCTGGTCCAGGTTTTCTGAGATACACTCAACTATGTCATAAATTGCAAATTTTGTTGGTACTTTAGCTCTGAAACTATACTGGTGTTTTGATAGCATGCTCTTGCATTCCACATAGTGATATAACCTATCATAGAGTTTTTCAAACATCTTGTTTGAGGGTGACAACACTGATATAGGACGATAGTTGGTGCACACATTTTCAGGCCCACTTTTATGTATAGGAGTAACTTGGGCACATAGTTCTGTGGGTATATACCTTGGTTTATGCAATTGTTAAAGAGTTTTGCTAAGAATGGAGATAAAATTTCACTGCGTAATTTTAAGATTTTCACAGGGATGTCATTTTGACGAGTGCCCTTTTTCTCTTTGAGTGTGTCTATGATGTGCATGATTTCTTCAGGTGATGTTTCGTGTAAATAAAATGAGGACTGACAATTCATTTTTGCAATGTGAGTCTTGTTGCTTTGGGGAGGAATTATTTTGCTGGCCATGTTTTTTCCAACAGATACAAATAAATCATTCAAGATACAGTATTTGCTATATCTGTGGGATTTTGCTTGCATTCTCCAGATAAGGGATGGGTTAAATTGGGAGGAGTGGAGGAAGCTTTGGTTCTTCCTGACAATAGGGTATTAATGAGTTCCCGTGTTTTTGCACTGTCATTTCGAGCAATTAAAAACTGGGATTAATAATATTCCTTTTTTGACAGTACCAGCAAATGTGTTAGTTGGTTGCTATATCTTTTGTAATATGTAAATTTGATTTTATTTTCAAAACCATTTTTTACTAGACTTCGGTAATTTTGTTTTTTCTTGAGCCACGTAAGGTGACAGAGGATTCCTATCCTCAACCCCTGGCGCAACCAGGCTCTCCAGCAGGAGCAACGTTCTTTCGTGAAACACATTATGACGACATAATCAGTCTAGCTTACAGGAAGAAGAGTGCAGTTCGGGCCGCTTTAGAAAATTTGATTAAAGAAGAAAGTCACGCTGATGGCAAAGACGAACACTTCGCGACCCTGGCGACCTTTCAAAGCTCTTGCGGCCCTAAGCGAAAGCCGCTGCGAGCCTAGGCAGGGTCTCCGACCCTGGTTTGGGAATCTACGCGCTAGGGTCTTTCAAAGCGTTTGAAAATGTTTGGATTTTTGATAATCCGTAAGATCTTTTGGCTATGTTCAACCTATTGCGTAAAACGTTTGTAGCTACTTTAAGCTTACTTCATTTAAATTGTTTGATGATACTTTGCTCAATTTAACTGACCTCATTGAAATAGAAGATGGAATTAAACTATAAACACAATAGTAAACCCAGTATTACGAAACTTATTGAGCACGCTCAGCTGCAACCAAAGATAGTTTAGCACTGCGCGTAATTAAATTTGTACAAATTACGGGCTTCTTGAAAATACAACAACTTATCTGCGAAATTTGAATTCCTAATGGAAAAAAATTCAAATTTCATTTCATTTCAGTCACATGCGCTTTGCCAACAAGACAGATTGCAAGCTCAAGGATGAATAGTAGGGAAGGATAACGAGGCAGTCGCCTCGGGACCCTCGTATTCAAAGATACCGTGCCCCCTTTTGAGAGCTTTGCACCATTGTTTAGTTAAAAAGGTTATGTACCACTCTAGAGCCACATTTAAGGAAGCTCTGAAGCAAGTATTATGTTTTTCAAAATAAAGAATTGTGCATTTATCGCTCATGAATTGTGCATTATCGCTGGCGGGCCGCAAAATCAATTAATTTTATCCTAAAATTATACCATTAACTAACAATGACGAAGAGTGACTTCACTTGACTTGCTATCTAAGTACCTACTTATCATGGAACTTCGTTCTGATGCAGTGTTGTACTCTCACTTGGGTAACGAAAATTCTGATGCGGGCCATATAAAATGTTCACATAGGCAACATTTGTCCCGCGGGCCGCAGGTTCACCACCACTAGGCTACTTTGATGGGAGCGCTTTTCATTTAATTTTTCAAGAAGTTTCGGGTTTAGATGGGTTTACGTTTGGGTGCACTGTGCACTGGTGTCCAGGAAACGGAGTGTAGGAGCAGTCTCCGGCGGGAGTCGTAATGATTTTCGAAAATAGGAGTGGAGCCGGTGTCAAGCGAAATTTCTAACTTGAAACCATGTACGCATGCACAGAATAATATTCTACATACGAAATACGTTGATAAAACTGATTATTAGGGCTTAGGAATTCGTGTTTAGGTAAGTATGTCGGGTTAGGGTATAAGGTGAGAAAAAGAAAATCAATTGAGGTGAAGGACTTAGTCCGAAAATTTTCAATGGTAAAACTTATTCCCGTGCTATACCTTCTTGTGGGTACTTGAAATCTAACCGATATGTTTTAATTTACACAACACACACCAAAAAACGAATTACCAGACGTTATTTCTTTATTCTGTGAAGCAAAATAACTGAAAACAACAACAGGTCAGAAATTTCGCAGAGGTCAGAAATTTCGCTTGACACCGGAGTTGATTTTTTAGGGAAGGGTTGAAGAGGGAGTCATATTTTGAATGTGAGGTTAGTTTGCTTTTTTAGTGATTATAATTTTTGCAGCTTTTTGTTTTACAAAGCATGTTATAATGTAAACTTCAAATGTGCAAAGCTGCTTCACAGAAAGTTCAAACATTTTAATACAACTTCGATGAAAGTATGGTTAGGTTAGAGAGTTTCATGTGTGTAAAGATTTGGACAATTTCTTGTTCATGGTGATACGCTGAAAATCTATTGACCTATAGAATTTAGCTCACATTTGAAGTTTAGATAGTGTCTCAACAACCGTATACAGCAGAGTTGTACAGGATCCGGATTTCAGGACTCGATTCCGACAGGATTCAGCACATTTTCAACAAACCGGATTGGATACGGGCCACGGTTTTATTCAAGTTTCCTGATCAGGATTTTCAAATTTCATTCTTTTGGGATTTGACGCCAACACAATCATAAAAATAATTTTTGCAAAGTTAAAGGATGTAATGTAGTTCACATTAGTTACAAATGTGTGAAAGAGGCGCTGTTACATCGGACGTGTCATGCACTGCAGAGCACCAGTCTGCCATCATAGCATCCCATCAGTACGCTACAGTGGTGCCACTGCTAGTGTTTTTCCACTAGATCTAGTGTTTTTTCATTACATCTAGTGTTCTAGTGTTTTTTTTATGGCTATCTAGTGTTTTTTTATGAGTCGTGCTGAATGTAATAAATGGCACAGTTTTGTGCAATTGTAACTGTAATTGAGACCTTTTGATTTAGCGCAATTGTAATTTGCTAAAAATTGTACTTAATTTAATCTTAAATTACACAAGACAATATAATATGTTCTGAGTTAAACCTCTGCGAAATCACTTGTTCATCTGTTAAAAGTTTCAGTGACCTGCACAAACAAGCACAAGCGTGGTGCCATTTTTGGCTATGTGTGGTTTTATTTTTCCCAGTCTGTGCTTAGTAAAGCTTTGCTTTTCAGAAAGGAAATTGCTATGATTCCAGCGAGAGTGGTGTGGTGAGAATAAAATGCTGACTTTGTCACTTTAACAGCACCGTTGTGGTAGTGTAGCGAATGCATCTACTTCTGCTGTGTGATTGGTTTTCGGTTAGACTCTCACCTTGGCGCCTTTCATTTTGTTAGCAATCTAATGGTTGCACTTGTCAAGGGACCACTATTTTACTTTCGTCAAATGTTTCCAAACTTTTGTGTTCAGATTTACAGTTTTGGTTTATCTTTAGGGGTTTCGTTTCGGGCTTAGTACATTTATACCAAACCTAGTGCGCTCTACTACACACTCATCGTGTGTTACTGTCACGTTACAGGTGACGAATAAATAACTTTTCAAATACGAAGGTCCACTGACGGACGTGTAGCCACTACCTTTTTGAAAAAAAATTTTCAATAGTTGCACATTGATTAATCAAACATATTAACAGGATTTTTTCAGGATTCGGATTTCATATTTGTGTTGCAAACAGGCTTCGGATCAGGATTCCTACCTCTTTGATCAGGACTGGAGTCGGACTCGTAAACACGTGAGTCTGAACACCTCTGGTATCAGGCAGAGGTGAGCGGACTGTGAAATTTTTCCGTCCGAGTCCAGTCCTGATCCAATAAAATTGAATCCGATCCAGTCCTGGTCCGCAAAATAGCTGAAAATCAACATTCCCATCCGTTCCTCGTCCGCCAAGGTAAAATCATGTATTTTTATTATTGCCTCATGAGGCAAAAGAACTACTGGAGCTATTTTGCCTTTAGCCAAATAGGGTTGGTTGAAGGCAAAATAGTTCCAGCTGTGCTTTTACCTCATGAGGCAAAATAGACAGAGCCTTCTGGCATCCCATTTGGCATCAGAATGAAAAGTACTGCTGGAGTTATTTTGTCATTATGAGAATTTGATTGATGGATTGATCAAGTGACAAGGTCGATACACTTGGATTAGCGTAAGATCCTTGTTACAAGACCTAAAACCCTAAACCTAAAACCAAATCCAAAACCTAAGCCCCAAACCTACTAAACCCAAAACTTAACCTGAAACCTAAACCCAAGACATAAAAACCCAAAACCTAAACCCAACATTCAAACCTAAACTCAAAACCTAAACCTAAAAGGTGAACCTAAAACCGAAACCTAATCCGTAAACCTAAACCCTAAAGGTAAACCCTAAACCGAAACTTAAACATACATCCTAAATGTAAACCCTAAACTTTTTGAAAAAGTACATTAACAGCCCTCCTATCAAAGGTGATCTCTACAAGCTAAGCCAAAGGAAACAGTGAGAGCAGAATCAACGGACACTTGCACTGCAGGTATAGACACTAGCCACTCTTAGACCTCAACGTTATATGTGAACAAAGTTGGATACAGTTCGAATTGCAAAATAATCCCAGCAGAATTTTTGCATTTGATGGCAAAATATAAACTACTATTTAGCAAACCTATGAAATCGGATAACAACTAAAATTTTTTTTTTTTCAGAATATTCACATTAAAACAACAATCATTTTCTCGATCCGATCCAGTCTTGCCACGCCAAGTTTCAAAAAAATTGCAGTCGGATCCAGTCCTGATCCAGCCAAAATTGGCTTCAGTCTTGATGCAGTCCGATCCAGTCCTGTCCGTGCTCATCTCTGGTATCCAGTATTCCATTTCGAAGGACAAAAAGACCGTATCCCGCATCCGGTTTTCTGCCAGATATAAACCCGAGTTGGAGAAATTCTCACTACTGTCAACATGGTCGATTGAGAAGTGACTAATGACTATACAATTGCCAGTTCGAGTCACTCCTTAGTTGTATTGGATTTTTTTTGATATACTTACACAAGATTGCATGAATGTCTATTTTTGCACCTGGTCCCCTTGTGATGTAGGCCTAGTGGCCTACTGTACATTTCGGAAAGCAAACAAGGGTTTAAAATTAAGCTTTTGGATTAGTGTTAGGTTTAGCATTTAGGTTTAAGGTTTTGTGTTAGTGTTTACGGTTAGGGTTAGCGATTAAGGTTAGGGTTCAGTGTGTGTTTAAGGTTAGGGTAACTGGTTCTTGGTGTTTTGTGTTGAGGGTAACGCTTACGGTCGAAGGTTAACCGTTAGGATGTAGGCTTAGGGCATATGGTAACCTGCAGGGTTAAAAAAAATTAAGAGCCACCCTATTATTTTAATCTGAGAAGCAGCTCACATGTAAAGAAGAGGTCACATATTTTGCAGAGGTCAATGTTTCGTTTGATACTTTTTCTTAGTCTTTTTAAAGCGAAAACCTGATACGGTCTTTTAGACACTTCCAAAAGTTTATTGCATTCACTTTGGAGTTTAAGCAGGAGTCGAAGTCCAAAATTTAAAATGTTTTGGAGTTGGAGTGGAGTCAGAGTATGTATTCAGCCAAACCAGGAGTGGAGTCACAGTCAAGAATTTCAGACTCCGTACACCCTTATCTTATGCCGTGTAGGTTTAAGTTTTGGTTTAGGGTTGATGTCCAGGGTTTATTCCACAGTGCAGTCCTCTTGTGGAAATATCATCCAACCTTGCATTGTCAGTTGCATTGACTTTTCTTTCAAATTCATTTTCAGTGATGGGCAGAAGTTTAGGTTCTCTCTGAACTTTTCAAAAGACCTCTCTCATTATCTGTGCTTCAGAGTCTCGCATTTAATGATTGAGTTGCGCCTTACTGAAGTGTAACCATCCCGTTTGCATATAAGGCTGTGATCCTCAGAGTTGTAATCGCGGACAGACCAATAATCAATGGCTAACGAGTTTTTTTTTTACCAGTATCTGGTGGATCACAGTTGACATGCTAGTTATCAGTGTTGTGGAAAGGTACATTCAACTTGGATTAGAGTGTGGTGCCTTATCCCTTTAACGACCACACAATTTTTCGGCCATAAATCGCCAGCTGCTAGAACTAGAGAGCTATTCAAACCCTCTACAGATTCAGCAAGTCTTCTAGTCAAAATCGAAAAAAACAATTTTCGGTTTCGGTGGGAGGTTTTCTGGAGGTGACGTCACAAAGAGGACATGCTTTGGAAATTTTGGCCGGTCCTAGGCCCCAACACATTGACCCATTCTTTTGGCTCAAAGTTTTGTTGAAAACTAGGTGAAAATCCGCGTCTATAGAGCCCTTGATTGATTTGCTTGCACATCTGTGGCCAAAATTATGGGCCAAAAACCCAGTTTTTGGCCTAATTCCTAACTTTTCAGAAAAAGCATAATTTGCCCTTTCAGGCCAAACTTTGGCTGGCCGTAACTCGGCAGCAGATAGAGCTAGAGAGCTGTTCAAACCCTATAATGACTAGTGGCATCGTGTAGTTTAAAATAAAAATTTTTTTTTTTAAATTGGATGGGGGTTTCGGGCCAATTAGATCATGATGGGAGTATGATTTTTGGTTAATTATATGACATTATCATCCGATCCCACGCGCCAATATTTTGGCTCGCAGTGTTTTTGGATTCTAAGCTAAATTATGCGTCTTTAGAGCCCTTGATTGAGTTTCTAGCATTTCTGGTTCAAACGTTATGGCAAAAATATTCCAAATATGTCAGGAATATCCCAGGGGATTAGCAGGGGTTAGTGGGGATTTCCCTATTTAATATTCTACCATTTTTGCCATAACTTATCAACAAGAAACGCTAGAATGTCCATCAAACCCTCTAAAAGCTCGTACTATAGCCTAGAATGCATTTAAATTTCGTGCGGTTTCACACCAGTGATTCGGCTCGATTTACGCACTCCCACAGGACGTTGACGTCATGGATTGTTTTGACAGACCTGTCAAAAGATCCTGTGGTTTTGTAGACATGGCCAGAAATGCCGAAATCAAACAGAGAAAATTGTTTTTTTCAGTCTAAACCACAAGTCTTTCCCGATTCAGAGTGGATTTGAACAGCTCTCTAGCTCGATCCGCTGGCGACTGTTGGACATATAGAAAAGAGGGGTTTTCCACCACAGACTAAGGTTTGTGGGTGCTGAAATTTTCACCAATTTTTGGTGTTTTGTCCATAATTTCTGCTACAGAAATGCTAGAAAGTCATTCAAGGGCGCTAAAGACGCAGATTTTGGCCTAGTTTTCAAAAAAATCTTGAGCCAAAAGAATGGCCCAATGGGTTGGGGCCCAGGGCCGGCCAAAGGTGGCTAAAACAAAAAAAACACCCCCACTTGTGGCGGACCCCCAGAGAACCCCAAACCGAAAACGAAAAAATTTTTTTTTTCGATTTCGACTAAAAGACTTGCTGAATCCGTAGAGGGTTTGAACAGCTCTCTAGCTCTAGTGGCTGGCGATTCATGACCAAAAAATTGCAAGCCAATTTATTGGCTCGCGCGGTCGTTAACTCTTTGGCGTCTACTAGGATTCGGGGATTTTCAAAAAAAAACGCCTAAACACACGTGGCTTTGTGTGGGAATTTCTCCTGTCCGGTATGCTCTACGGACCCGGTAAAAGTCTCAAAAGACGTGGCAAGTCTTCTAGTCTGCACTCGAAAAAAAATTTTTTGCTTGGGGGTTGCGGTTTTTTGTGAGTGACGTCATAAGTGAAGGACTTTTAGGCCAACTTTGCCTGGCCCTGGGCGCCAACCGTTAGGTGGTAGTATTTCGCTGAAGTTTTTACTGGAAACTAGGCTACAATCCAAGTCTTTTGATACTTTGGATGACCTGCTGGGCTTGCGGGTTCAAAAGTTGTGATGTAAGTTAGTAAAAATATTTGACTAATTAGATAATTAATTAATTTGTTTATTTTATATCATAAATTTTGAACCAGAAACGTTAGAAAGTTGATCAAAGGCTCAAAAGACTCTGACTCGAGCCTAGTTTCCAATGAAAACTTCAGCGAAACACTTTGGCTTAGCGGTTGAGCCCTAGGCCAGGCAACATGACCCAAAATAACCCTAAAACTACTTCACTTATGACGTCAGTCACAAACAATCTGCACCCCCCAACCAAAGAATTTTTTTCGAGTGCAATCTACTAGACTGGCCGATCCGTTTGAGCCCTTGAACAGCTCTCTAGCGCAATCGGTGGAGGAGCTAGGGCGTTGGTAAGGCAACCGAAAACTTCTGTTTTTTAGGCTGAAATCGAAGTACGAATATATCATAGACCGGCTCTCAAAGTGTTAAAGGGTTATTCCTCTGAAAGAAAGGTAATTCACTGTATTTAAATTAATGTACTAATTATATACATAGCCTACTCCAGCACTTACATTAATAAGTTCATTCTGAATATATATAAATGAAACGAACACCTTTCCTGGTAATGTCCCGCTATCCTTTTACCAAAATGTGAACTAAGTTTAAGAAGAGCTCCTATTTTTGATGCTACATCTCACTAGACTAGACCCACTATGTTATTTCTGCGAGCCAACAGGAAGGCTAGCTGGAATAAAGCGAGAATTAGGTAGAAACGCTGGGCTTGACCCCAGTCGGTCTGTATTTAAACCACATAGATGGATAAAAAGCCTCCCCTGAAACATAACCATAACAAACAATGATAAAAGAGGAAACCTAGCCACCACAACCTCGGTTCGTAGCACAGTGATGTAGGGTGAAGATTTCCAAGTTTAATCATGAAAATAATCATCGATTACGATTAAATTGGCAATGTAGTCAATTACATTTCATTTTTGGTCAGTTCAATCAATTACGATTACTCAAAAACTGTTATCAATTACAAGCTATAATCAATTACGATTACCCCATGTCTGATGGGCAGTACCCAAAGTGTGGTCCCTTGGCCTTTAATTAGTCCCACCATTTATAACACCTTCCAGAGGTCCAACTGCAGAGTTATCATCTGCAAAGCATGCTTGTTTTTCATGACTTTAAATTTCAACATTGAAAGTTTTAAGTGTTCAAATCAACAGGTATGCAGTTTCAAACTCAAAATTCTGGATGTATATATCTGGATGCGTTTTGCTTGATTTGTCTGGTTTTTCAATGATGTTAGGTAAACTGTTCATCGCTTGTGAAGCCAGGGCCTTTCAACCGGGGTCCTGTAGCCCCTCAGGGGCCCACAGCGCATTTTCTGCATTCATGAGCAATCCTTTGGTGGTGCTCATGGCCTTGTTTATTTTAGATTTTGTTCTTATGACAAAGTTAGTTTTTGTGTTAGTCAAGCAGAGGGCCATGGGTGTTTATTGTCTATGAAAGGGGGCCATGAACCATGAAAGGTTGAGATACACAGACTACGACATTGTATGTAGAAAACAATTCTAGGAGTGTGTAGCTGTAGATGGAACTTGGTATCATGCCAGTGCAGTGGTTCCCAAATGTTCTTTGCTCAGAGAAAAGCAGAACCTTTGGCAAAAATTTTACACATTGCGTGCAGCACAATGACATTTCATATTGTGACACTTGTGTTGCAGCATGCGTCAGGCTGTGATCCCATGTTACATCTACCATCCGAATTGATCACGCAGGTGGTTCATGACTGGTCTGAAACACTAGCAAAGCTTTTTTTGTGGTCAACCGGGTTCGAACAACTTGTAGAATAAAGAAACAAGCGCCGGAGCAGTTTGCCACAATGCAGAGTGTTCTCACCACATTTCCATGCTCAGATAAACTCATTTCACATTGAAATCCAATGTTGTTGTTGTTGGTTTGCGGTTAGTTTTGTGCTGCTAAACTTTTAATAACACAGTTGAGATAGTTTATTTCTAGGTTCAAAAATGGATAGTATCAGTGCTCAAGATTGTCCTTACTCCAGGAACAGCCTGAGAAAAAGTGTTAGTGAAGGTGCAATTTGTGTAGCAAGCATGGTAAATGCAAAGACGCTAGGCTGTAGCTTACTGCACTACTGCATTTCGCTCCAGGCAAACAAAGCAATAATTCTTAAGGTTTGCTGTCAACAAATCACAGCAAAAAAATGTTATACGGATGACAGTACGCAATGTACAACAAAGTTGTTTGCAAATGGTTTAGCAGTGCATTTTTCCAACAGGATGTACCAACTAGGGAGCGACAGTTGCCATATTGTAATACGTCACATAGACGTTGCAGAAATACGAAAATGACATCATTGAAGGTGGTATGAAATGACTTTTTTCATAATATTTCAGATTATTTCATGGCTGCCCTGGTTTGTAAGTTATAGACGAAAAGATAAATGAAAAGCCACAAAACAGTTTTAAGCCAGACACACACTACGTATCTGACTGTGGCTAGACATGACACAAAACAGTGATATGTGACAACACTCCGCACGCTTCTGATGCAGCACCACACAAAATGTGTTGAGAAATTGTTGCCACCACCAAAACACCTATTGCATGTGCTCAGTGTGTTTTTAATATTACCCTACTGAAATCTAGCAGCACCTTTGCCTGTAAACACTCACCATGGTTCGGAACTAGTGTTGTAAAGGAAGTTTGGTAGTTGTTAATTTTTTTTATTTTTGTGACTAAGGCAAACTAAATATATATTTGATTATATGTATCATGAGACATACAATTGACTTGTTACCACATCTTTCGCACAATTGTTAGTGGTACATTGTGCACCATTGTATTCCAGGCTCACATTTTCTAAAGATTAATGCTTTTGACCCTTGAAAACCTAATTTATTGAATCCTATAACTTTTTTGGAGTACAAGTTGTGTGCAGATATACTCATGAGCGTCCCTGCGTTTATTGACTTGTCTGAAGCAGATCAGGTAAGCATTATGTGATGGAGGTTGTGATGTGCAGTAAGTCAATTTGTTTCAAGTGGTATTTATTTTAGAAAATTAGTTCATGCAATGTCTTTGGCAGTATACAGTTGTTCCAGGAGATAATCTGGACCAATTGCCTCCTTTAAACAACCACAACAACCCTTTATGTACCACACCTTTCTAATAAAAGCATCCTTTTTCTTATTTTTTCATGACGTATCAAATGCAAGTAATCAATGTTGTGAGACATCTCAAGGGAAACAAATTTGCTTTCTGGAGAAAAATTGTAGAAAGCAACAAACAGTGGGTTGGGCAGTTTTCCACTTCAGAAAAGAGATCACTTTTTCTTGCTCTTCACCTCTTTTGCAAGGAAAAATTATGGAAAGTATTTCTATTTGAAGCTGCCGTTTTTGGGGGCTATGCTGCAAAAATTTGCATCAATCAGTTGTTCTTGTAGTAGTTTGGGTGTGGCTGTTACAGGTCTAGCAACTGTGTTGGTGTGTTTGTGCAGATGTAATGTGTGAGTATATTTTTGCCAGTGCCAAGTGAAATTATCTGGTAGATTTTTGTGACGATTGTTGCAAAGTTGTGTGGTGTATGTTGATGGAAAACCTAAAAAATCCATGACGTATTTTATAGGTGGCTGAACTTCAAGAATATTTTAGCAGCAAAGACATTGAAGTTGAAAAAAGTGATTCAAAGGATCTGTTTGATGATGTCAGAGCCATTATTTCTGCTACTTCAAAATTGTGGGAAAACTCAGATTCAAAAGGTGCTGACTTTGTGTACTTCAGAATATTTTCCAAAACGTATGCTGATTGTGCCAAATATTACAATCCAATCTTGTTTGTGACCCGCCTTGACTAGATGCATTTTTGTTCAGAGATTGAGGGAATCGTGAACAGTATTTTGTCGTTACTTTTCATCATCCCAATCAACCGTGGGCAAGAACTGGTAGATCGCCTCTGTGATCAACTTCATGATGGGGCAAGCAAAGGCAAAGCATCATTAAGCCTGAAGTTGTAAGTTACCTTCAGATGTCTGCGGTATTTCTGGTAATGATTGCATGTTTCGTTGCTTGCTTTAAAAACAGCATATGCCCTCTGTATATGTAATGTGCTTTGTGCATGAACTGAAGTTTTGCTAGCATAAACAAAATTGTTCATTTAGTCTTAGTCGGTTTAGATTTCTTGTTCTTCTTAGATATGACATCAAGAGAATACATGTAAAAATGTTGTATTTAAATGTGCATTTATGTATGTGTCTGAAGAAGGCACTAATACCACATAATAGTCTCATTTTTCATCTGTCGCAACAGAGTGAAGGTTGAAAAACATTTTGTAAAATTAGCTGAAATTTAAAGTTTGCGCATAGAAACTGGATTACAGGTCTCACTCGTCATTTCATATGCACAAGGCTTTCTGAGAAAAGTCAACCAAACTGTGATTTCGTCTTTGTTTTTTTTTTCAGGCTGCACAACCTGTTCCATGGCTATCCAATCAAGACGCCTTTTTTATACAAAGTCTATTGCACGTGGGTAAAAGTCGCTGGTAGAAGTAGCAGCATTCATCTCGTGCCAACAAACCTCACAGATGTGAGTCTTCCAATTTTCTTTGTGTTTTTTGCTTAACCCCTTAAGGGGTTCTTGGTCCCCATATCAAAACCCGTGTTGTGATTAGACATCAGTGAATAAAAATATATCGCTAACTTTGGAAAGAAGGTCAGTTCGAGCTGAACTCACGAAATGGCGTTCAAGAAACTAGCGCAATCCAGTCTACATGAGACCGCAAGGGGAGTATTCGGTCCATATGAGACCATAGGGGCTGATGCTCACGGCCTATGTTAAAAGGATTGTGGTGCAGCCTCAGCATGCGACGTTCAACGATCGCCATGTTGGGCATATTCCCATGCAGATGGTGAGATACAGCAACAAATACTTTATTTATTAACTCAAGTTGCAGTGGATGTATAAACACTTGATGTTTTTAGGAAAACTGTTGTATAATTTTGCTGTCGTTAAGAAGAATTGATAGTTGGACTCTTTTGATGAGGAAGCATGAAGCTTGTCGCAACTATGCTTTTGTAAGTCATGAAAACATGACCGAACCAACATTTGTAGCTTGGTGGATCCAGGCCAATAACCAGCTTGGGACACCAGGTGGGGCGAAGAGTTTTCTGAGAGGGGCCCAAATTTTTTAAACTATGTTCAACACATTTTTCCAAGGTGGAAAAATTTTTTCCATTTTTTTTTTCCATTTTTCCACATTTCCTGTGCGAATACCAACCTGTGGTAATTTGATGTAAGTTAATGAGAATGTGAAGATTCCGAAGCTCGGATAAAAGCGGAAGAAAAAGGTCGTATAATATGTTAGGGTAAGAATCATTTTCATACACCCATTAATTTAGCCCCGGCACAAGAACTGTCATGAACAATAAAGCCATAATCAAGCAGAGGTAAAACATTACTGCGTTACAGAATAAGGCAAACTTGTCGGGGAACTACGTACGTATATAACCCGTTTAAATCCATTTATTCTAGCCAGGATAGTGTCATCACGCAATTGCAATATATGATGCTTCCACGAAAAGAGTTATAATATTGTTATATAAGTTCAAATGCCTGCAGTAACCTTATTCGACCAATAATTCACTAAAAGCAAAATCAAAGGTTAGTGAACGAGAGTTTTTTCGGAAATTGTCAAAACGTTCGAATTTTTCTGATTGAAATCACAACGCCATTTTCATGACCAAGATCCAACCAACATGAGCATTCTTCTTTTAAATCAAGATGCTCTTCTGATACTTACAACGTTGACGATAACTATGCTATCCCCGCCCAGCTCACCGAAATGCCGAACATACAAAGAACTTGCCGAGGTCTTAGCTGATTACAAGCGATGCCACAAATCGAAACCTCTGTCGTCGTCACAGATATCCGCGTGGATCCAGCACTGGAATGTCGGAGAAGAAGGTCGCCAGACTGTTCTGCGCTTGCTCTACGAAGCGCAGTATGATTGCGAACGCTGCGAGGACGCCGCGGCAACGATGGTCCGGTTGCTGGAAGGCTACTCCGACGACAATGCCGCTCAGGCACGCGAAGACGCGGTCAGGTAACTTGCTCGTTTCTGCGTATTTCCCCACTTCCTTGTTCTTGCATTTTTTTCTCAGTGCGAGGGAGTGTCTCGTGGCCAACATGGTGTCAGAGTTTAAAGCGTTTGCGTTCACACGGGTCCGAAGCCTGTGACAAGCGATGTTTGAGAACTTGTAACTTCTCGCTTGGTTCATTAAAATGGAAAACTTTGTGTGATGCCATTTTTATGAACTGTTCGTTGTTTCGCAAAATGTGCTGCTTTATCAGCTTCAAAACCAACACATGGTCTGTGGCCTGCAATGCCTGGCCATCAAAAGGTTCTCTGCAACCAAGTCCGTCTGTGTCCTCTGGCCAGGGGGTCAGGACATATTAACTGTTATTATTCAACTTAAACTGGTGTTTCGTTGGAAGAACAGGGTGAACCTTTCCATTAAACTCGTTTGTCACAAAAAAGGAGCCTGGCCTTCCACGAAAACGCGACTCGTATTTTTGTGACGAACTCGAGTGGGTTCGACCCGCCGTGAAACCGTAAAAGATCCGACTCGCTCCACAAGCCTCAGCGCGGCCTGGTGCGGTACGTCACAATACGACGAGTCGCGATTTTACGTTAAAATTTGCCGAACGCAGGTGCATCACGCGAGCGTTGTGCGATCAGAACACCTACCTCTTCGATCACCTGCTCGCTCTGAAGCCGGTCAAGTTCCTGGAAGGCGAGCTCTTGCATGAGGTGAGCGAGCGGCTCTGGCATCTGTGCTCTCAACAACTGCTGCCTTTGCCTTCGACGTCTTGCTTTCTCTTTTGCTCTGAACAGGTGTGAAAATAAAGTGCAAGGGCTTCGTGTATCAGAGTTCCACCAAGTCTGACTTCCGGGACGCGGGATTTGAAAGAGATGCTAGTTTCAATGCTCCCTCTGTGACGCGCAGTACCACCGGACCATTCGCGCAAATCAGTTCGCTTGCGAAAATGAATTGCCCCTTGCTTATTGCTGCAAACAATAAGATACAGAATGTCAGACACAGATTCCTTAACCTTTTTTGATCAACTTAAAAAAAACTTTATCTTGCTGGGTTTGATTTCGCTATTACAAGGAGTTCTGTTTGACTACAAGCAGGGGTGTGGTGGGGCGGGAATGCGTGGGAACGGCGTTCCCACACCTTTCTGACGTTTAGCTTTGAAATGAGTGTGAAGCTGTTTTAAAATGGCCATTTTTTTGGTGCGTTCCCGCATCTTTTTTGTTATCACTACATCCCTGACTACAAGGCTAAGACTAACTAAGGGGCGCAAATACCCAGTACCAGCAGAACTGTTTGCGCAGTGAAACCTCATTCTCGCGCACTTGCAACATTCCAAATTTCATTCGTATATATATCGCATAGTGCTTGTAACGCTTCATTGTTTATGTGTCTATATGGTTGCGCAGTTGCATGCGCTTAGTGAGCACCAAAACAAACATTTGCTCAGTGAAAAATTTTCTTAGAGGGAACACTGCTCTACCCATCCTTTGTTGTGTCCGTTGTTCTGGTGAGAGTTCAGTTTACGGACCACGTCACAGCAGGACGAGTGCACATATTCGCGAACGCATTTGTTAGTAATTTGTTAGAAATTGCTTTTTGCATGGAAAAAACGCGATTAAAGTTAAATTCAATATTGAAATCTGTGACTCCTGGTCTTACATTCAAAATCAAAGCAGAAACAAACCAACACCTAAGTTTTATTTAACACCAAACTTTTACTTATCACGCGTGATTCGGTTTCGAAACCAAACTAAGCATTTTTCAAATATTAACGACCGAATCTACTGACGATTCTCTGAAGGTTTTCAACTTGTAAGCAGACTTATGTTTCTTTCCTCTTCTGCATGAAAGGAAAGACTTGCACTTGTCGCAAGGTTTAGACTTAAGCTTTTTGTTGCTATCATCGATGTGTTAATTATCCTTTGCCAGGTCTTGTAGTTAAATGTAAAATATACGGAAGTTATTTTCAGCAGCTAACTAGATTTGTTTCATTCGCAGCTTCTAAATATATTTGTTAACGGGGAAGTCGACGCCTACAAGGACTTTCACGCAAATAACACCGAATTCATCAAAAGCATAGGTAGGTTTGTCCGCTTTATGATCTTGTTTTTATTGAAGTGGTAACCCCTAACAACCACACAGCTGGCACAAGCAACTGTTGATAATTTTATTTCAAAACGATGCAACAAACATGATCTTGGCACAAGGCAACAAGTTTCAGAAAAATTTTATCATAGGCGTGGTAGCATTGATTATGGCAAAAAATGGTTCAATATATTTAGAACCTGTTGTAAAAATTTAGTAAGATTGAAACTTCACCGTCACATATGTTTTCCTATCAAGTGACATCGCAACTCCTTGCTGGGTATTGACTCTTGTGTGTGGTATTTATGTGTGTGATTTGTCATATGTCCTAGAATCGTTTAACTAGAACGGAACACATTTTGTTGTTATTTTTTGTTTTCAAATCAACCGTTTGTTACGTCGATCACAACCGCTTGTGACGTCGGCGCAGGCCTTTCGTACGAAAAGAACTTGCGTAAGATGCAGCTTCTCACGCTGGTCGACATTGTCGGCGTGTCAAGGGAAATCACCTACGATGACATCACCAGCAAGCTGGGCATATCGAAGGATGACGTCGAAGGTTTTGTAATAGACGGTCAGTGCTTTCCCAAAGTTTTTTCCAATTGATTCTGAACGCCTGGTGGATAATACTAAGTTCGTCCCAGCCTTTGACGTTGCAATCGTGCAGAAGAGTACATAAATCACTGATTACATCACTATCCACATTCCACAGTTCAGTGTCAATGTACCCCTCGTAACAGACGTTCTACGAACAGCGAAAGCTGACCAACCATCCGTTCGTAGGTGAAAATGTGTTTTTGAAAAAGTGGCTTTGCCAAATGAAGGAAAGCTTCGCTGCTATATTTTATGGTTAACTTAATCCAGCGCTTCCCACACTTGCGCAGCTTGCGACCCACTTTTACTTGCGATTTTTTGCAGATTTAACTTTGAGATATTCCAATAAAACAATAACAAAAAAGTTGTAACAACACATGCACTTTACTGTTTTCATGGTGAAACGTAAACCTGCTGATTGAATGTTACAATGTTTCCCGATTTGATCAGTATTTTTCTGAATCTGTTTTCAGTGAAGACAAGATGTCGTGTTACAAGTGTTTTGGAACTGAAATATTTTATGCGACGGGTGCTTGTTTGTAGAAGATAGCGTTTTGTTTCATTTTCTCGATGTGCTGAAATGCACCTAATCTTGTGATAACTGTGAAATATCTTGCCGGTAAGTTACCTCATCGCTTCGTTTCGTGTACTTCGGAATGAGACAATATTTCGCCTTTGTCGAAAAAAACACCTCGTCCCCAACAGCCCTCGCGCTTTATTTTCACAGCTATTCAGAGCAAGTTGATCCGCGCCAGGATAGATCACGTGAACAGGAAGGTGCTCGTGAGGTGAGTGTGGGTCGTTGTGAGTCTGTTCCACGTGGCCAATCAGATCTCAACAAGTTGGTGTTGGCGGGGCAAGCGTGCTACTAAACGGGCCAAGACTGAAGACAGAGCATGGTCTCAGTTTAAGATTTTTTTCTTGGTAGAATTTCATGAAATACGCATGCTGTTCAACTTGGGCCGAAGTACCCATGGCAACCATCTCGTGACCATTCAAGTTCATGCGAAATATCGTTTGTTGAGATCTTGTCGGCGTTACTTTTTGATGAGATGCAAAATGTTCCCTTGAATTTTTGTAAAATAGTTGGCAAGCTTGCCAACAATTGTCGCGAAAAGAAACCATGAACCGCCGGACTTTTACCAACTAATCAGCGGCAAAAAATGGCGGCGCCATCCCGGGTCAGGGCTTCCCATTTGCCTTCCTGGTAAGACCGCAGCGTAGTTAGTTGGGGGATTACACTGTTACGCGATTATAATTTTGTACAACCTGCAAACTGTGGCCGGTGAAGCAGCATCTGATGCTTTTCCTGCCAAGTATCAGGGACTAAACAGGCTGCCCGTTCCTGCCTCAGTGTTGCTGATTGGTCCATGCGCTGAGAATCTAAGTCTTAGATTGTAAACTTCACAAAGCTGAAACTCTGATACTTTTCAAATATGAGTACTATCCGTTCGGTGAAATGAGCCTCTGTTTCATCAGTCGCTTGTCGCTGATCCATTGGGTTATCTGAAAGGTCTTCGTTCCTTAACTAGGTAGGTTTTGTCATGACATCAGCTGTTCTCGCCCCACCACCAGCGCGTTGCCTGTCGCCATGGGAATCAACGATTCCGGTTACGGACGCGTCGCCATAGCAACGCAATCTTGTTTACACATGTTTCTTGCTTGTGTGCCAGCGTGGAATTTTCAGTCGCTTTTCCACAGTTTACTCAGATTGGCGCCTGGATCTTATGAATTACGATGCTACTCCACTTCTCAATTTACATTTGAATTATCGCGTGTGACGCAATAAAGCAACTTCGCATTGGTTAATGACACAAAGCGTCCTGTGCGATTGGAGAAAAAAAACAACTTCAAGATTTTTTTGCAGCCAAGCTTGCCAAAGAACCTTCGGTCGCCCCCAGTGGCAGTTGCTTAGCAACCGGCTGCAGCGCTGGAAGGACAATCTGCGACGGGTGAACGACAAGTTGGCGACGGTCCAAGTCAACGGGTGACGTGGGACACGCCCCTCCCCTGTTTTGCTGTTTTCTTGTTTGGTCGGAGGAGGAGGAGTGATTTCGCAGCTTGGACCGCCGATTGCGCAGAGGTTGTTTTGTGGGAGTAAACCATTCGCGGAGGTTGCAGTCTTGGTGTTTATCGGGGAGCGGGGTGTGGGTCCACTGCGCCTTGTGCACAGCGGTTCCCAAAGTGCGGGGTCGCGACCCAAACAAGGGTCAAAAATGGGACCGCGCAGAGGCGATCCAAACCTGAGTTGTATATTTCCAACGTTACCGCTACTTGTCTGTGACTGTCTGTAGCGTAGGTACTTGCGAAGAGAAGAGACCAGGTTGAAAACAAACTCAGCAACTAACTGCTAAAAATCATCCATACGTCATTATTTTGTTCATATTGACCAGGGTTTTTTAAGGAGTGTTAGGTGCGCGGTGTGGATCTGTAGGGACCCGATGATAATTTTCTCTGATTCTAGGGACCCGACTTAAAAAAACCCTGATATTGCCATACCTTGTAGGCTTGGGTCGCGAGATGCACACAAAACTCAAATTCGGGTCGCGCTCAAATGTTTGGCAACCGCTGCTGCACGGTATGCAGTGAAGCGTTGCGGGGAACACGCGGTAAAGAGCAGGAAGTTTCTTCAGCAGATCTTGTCTTTGAATAAGTTTCGTGTCGAGCGAAAGGCAGCTGCGTTCCTCACCTCACGAGTCGACAACCGAAAAGGTACCGCATGGTATTCCGGCAACGGCGTTGACATGTTCATTTTTGGGGTGTGTCAGTTTGGCGGAGATTCCCAGCGTTAGTTCGTAGACTTGTTATTGGTTTGTAGTTTTTTTGAAAATAGGCGAAAAATGAGGAAGTCTGCTCAGTTAGCGAACATGGACGGCGAAACCGGGGGGTTTGATCTTCTGAATTTTGGAATTTGATATTTTTCTAATTCCTACTACTTGCTAGAAAATTGTTTTTCCCTTAGTTTCGAGATGGTAAAAATGAAATACCACCATTGTTTCCCCACCTGGATAAATACTTTTGGCCATCACCTGGAAAAATCACTATTGCTCACCCCCCCTAGAAAAGTCCTTTCCCCGTCCCATGCTACTAAGCATATACAAGTCCGAAGCATTGTGGCTGAGTCATGAGAAGGAGCTTGTTTCAAAACGCAACACATAAAACGAGTTCAATCGATAACGCAATTACAAAAGGTGAACAATGGCAGAGAAATGCCATTCAGTGGCTGCCAAATCATAGTATGTGATAACACGGGCCTTGTGTGGAATTTGTACAGAAATAAATGCGTTTGACTTTTTGACCAAAATTTACAAAACTTTGCCTCAAAAAAAGTGAAAAACAGAAAATTCGCTTAGTATTGGAAATGTATGGCAAGTAATTTCAGGCTTGCCAGTGTGGGATAGTAAACTTGAAAATCTGTAATTCTAACGTCACACAGTTGGAATTTTCCGAAATTGTATGCCACAGTATGCTCGCAGTACAGTGAGTATTGGAGGTAGACAGGGCCGGTTCTGCTCAGTTCTGCGCCCTAGGCAAGACTCAATATTTACGCCCCCGTTACACGTCACACTAAAACATTCGGGACATTAAAACCAAGATAAAAGTGGATTATTCGCCCCCTGCATGCTGCGCTCTAGGCGGCCGTCTAGTGGAAGGACGGCTCAGGATGTATGAGGTTCAGTACTACAGTGTAGTGATACGAGCCTCCGATGATAAGGACTTTGGACCTTTTATGGGTGACAGCTAAGAAAACAACTTGTATTGGACTTCCCCGCTTATCAGACGTTTTGGGGTGCTTTGGACACGGTAGGTTATGCTGAGGTTAGACGTGGCACATGACATAATGTAGCCTACTTTCATATTGCTAGTTTTATGGGAATTAACGTAGGATGGGACAGTGGCAAGATGACATATGGTTGGAAAGAAAAAAGGTCCCATGGACAAGCAGGCCTGTCGCCAGGATTTTGCAGCAGTGGCGGCACATTCTTTGAATGCAATGTTGGATGTATGCAGCAACCGGGGAGCCAAATATGAAATGGGGGCACAGATTTTGAAAGGGGATGCCGGGAACCACTGCCGACGGCCCTGTGGTCCGGACAAGCCTGAAGCTTTCCGCGTTAATGACCTCTTAATATTGTTTCAACCGGTGTCATTTTACGTAACAACCGAGCGACTGGTCACAACCCCGACCCAGAAAACAGCGACGAATGGGTCTCACTGCTTGAATCAAGTCGAAATGATGTTTGCTATTGCAAACTACTGCTTCCGGCCAAACTACGTTTCAGAACACGAAAACAAAACACCCTTCGCAAGCCAATTTTCGGAACCGTGTATTGACACCTCTAAACGTTCGTTGGCTTGACATTTGGCAAAACTACTTGAAAATATCTACGTGGGGCAAGAACGACGGGGTGAAAAACATTCACGGAGAAACGATGAAATGATAAAGACGCTTTACGCACATGCTTTTGATAGAACGTCGCGTAAAAAAGTAAATTGAGAAAAAACCATGTCATGAAAAGCACTTCGGAAACAAGGATTGCAACATTCTTAATTTAACCATGAATTACCAAGACAGGCCGGAGCGGTCTGTGTCGTATCAGTCAGGACGATGAAGCACTTCTGGAACAGTAGGGCTTTCCATACTGTAGTTTCGCGGCAGTATTCCCGAAAAAGTTGGGCAACCCTCCAGAAGCGGATCTTGGAAGAAGAATTTCGCTGAATTCATTAAGTTTTTGTGCAATATAGCCTATGTTTATTACACAAAGTAATCAGTTAAATTAATGGTTCCGTTTGAGATCTTCCAATAGCATCTTTACTTTCGTGCCATAAGTTGCCAATCGTTTTTTTTTCAACCTCCGTCATACTCGTATGTCAAAGCTTAGTTATGTGGGCTTTCAAACTGGATGTTTCGAGAATCGAAGCAGGACTTATGAAAGTTTATCACCCTTTGCTGAGTTTTTTTAGCAATACACCAATCACCTTATATATATTCCCGTGTAAAATGAGTGACCTGAAACTCCCATATTAGGGATCAACCATCCCGAAGAGATCGGTCTGCTTCAATCACTTTCTTCTAAGAATGACTTTTCTCATCGACTTTTGGAGAGAAACCCAGCTGGTCCCAAATACGGGTTTCGACAATTCAAGTCTTGCATGTTGGAAAACTTGGGAAAGTACCGCGTCGTTCTGTGCTTGGGAACCCACGGTTGTTCCACGGCGTAACGAGTCATGATATCCGACTGCCAGTCACGATCCAGATAAGACGGGCGATGTTTTCTCTGGTTTTTATTCTCACTATTTGAAGAGTCGCTTGTTCCCAAAGTCGACGCTACTGACCTTGACAAAGGCGCAGGAACTGTTTTCTTGGCGACATCAGTCGAGATTTGATGAGAACTGGCAGCACTTCCAGCAGTAACGCTGATTGTCGGTTCGCTGTACCGCCGTGATGGCGGCTTAACAACGCAGAGCGCTGTTATATTGCTTTCTTCGTTGTTGATCTGAACGCTTGGGCGTCTGTAAGCAGACGGGTGAACGCCGTTGATGAAAAATGTTTTTCTTTTCGGAGCAACTCTGGCTGAAGCAACATCACGAAACTTGGCCGAGGCTCGTAACACGCCTCGTGACATCGTGTAGTTGTGTTTCTGGCCGCTCTGGTGCATCAAGTCGCTGCTGTCAAACTCTCGGTAACAGGTCGGCAATAGGCTGCGAAGCTGAACTTTCGCTTTTCTACGCAGGACTTCCCTGCCCCTTTCCGAGTTCTCCGACTCGTCCACGCTACTGTTAGTGGCAGTGCAAACTGACGCGATACTTCTGCTCGATACAGTCGACGAAGTCCTGGCCGTAGAACCCGCCGAGCTCGTTCTGATGTGGCGATGACACGGGATTTTCTGACGCAGCTGTTTACAGTTTTGCCACGTTGGTTGTTCGCGTCGAGAAAGTTTTTCACGATTCGGAGCACTTCGGCGTTTTTCAGAATTAGTCGGCAAAAACTCATTGGTAGACACATGCCACGTGACAACTTTCGGACGCATTTCTGGAGCTGGGGTTTCGAAAATATCCTCGTTCATTTTTTGGCGCTCGATGGACACAAGAGCCCAAGATAAAACTGCCAAAAAGTTTTAAATTCACTTGAAACTCGTGCTTGAAGAATGAATCGATGCTGTCGAAAAATGTTTTCGAAAAAGCAGTGATGCTTTTTTCGCTTCCGTTGTTGAAAAAAGTGCTAAAAGAACGTTTTTGTTCAGAGTAAAGATGGAGAACTTTTATCACTGGCTGGATATTTTTTCCAAAACTTTGTTATACACGAAAACATCCACAACTCATGACAAGCTTGCTTTTCTTGGCTGCCTTTTAAGCAGATATCCGTTGATATTTCAAATTAATACTTTTTCTGCCTAGAACTGTATAATGCAAACACCAATTCTTCAAATCATATTGATGACGTGTAAAACAAATATTGTTACTCAAACACACTTCTCTCTTGTTATCAAATCACTGACTCGACATATTGTGACCAAGCCTCAAAACAGTAGTTGTTGTCTGAAAGATATAAACTCCGAATAAATCGAGTTGATGCAGGGTATATGTATGGTAGTATATCTTAAACGAGGCTATAGGTTGCTATGCCTAAATCTAAGTACAGTACAAACAACCAACCTCTCGCTACATGTTAAAAAGGATGTTTTGCGTCCATCAATATTTTTCCATGTAACTAATTTTAACTTTTTCTGTTGCATCAGCCTACAATGTATTGGTGTTCCTGGAGAGGCTGCTGCGTGGTGAAGACTGATACGTGCGAAAACGTGGTGGCGGCCTCGAATTAAAATCTTGATTAAATAAATGCGTGAAAGAAGCTGTGCTATGGCGTGTGTCGAGCACGAGCATTCTACCGCAACGGTTTTCTCCGAAGTGGTAAAAGTTCATCAGCAGCGATTTGATAATCCCATTCCCAAATTTTAAACTGAAACTCGAACATTTATCAATTATCACAGTGTTACATCATGGCCGAACAGTTTTTAAACATCAACATAATCAAACATCGCTCTGGTGATAAAACGTTTTTATCATCATTTGTGGTTAAACAATCAAACGCAACGATACATATTTTTATTTCAATTGTTGTGCAACAACGTCGTTTTGATAATTTGCCTCAAAGCTTCATAATTATTGTAAAAGGAGATTATTACTGCCTTTCGTAAGTAACCTTCGTTTTGTTTTGTCTCCGGCAAGTTAAGTGCACGTATGCGCACGTCTTGACGTTGAGCCCGATTTTCGTGCTTTATTTTTTTGGCTGCTTTCATGGTCACGGAATAACTTCATTGATGTATACGAAGTCAAGAACACGGAAAATATACACGACCACAAAAACAGAAATATATTATTCTTTTAAATCAAACTGTTGGTTTGCAATCTACTGAGATGTCGAAAACTTTTGTAGCAAATTCCACCTTTGTTTCGAGGTTGGCTTATTTTTACTTCCTTATCGCAGCGCAAGGTGGCCGCCAGTGGGTGCTCGATCCCATTCGCGGTCGGCGCTTCTAGCCGGAAATTGGTAATGACTTTTGTTGATCTATGTTGACCCTCCCGCTTTTTGTTTTGCTCCCCGTAGCAAACAAAACCTGGTCACGTACCTGTCGCATCCGCCTCTCAGAATTTAAGTTCGAGCCAGTGTAGAATCACAGAAAAAAAGCAGAAAAATAACTTCTTGTACTGGTGATGTTGCGTCGTGTCAAAAGACTTGCTTTAAAAAACTATTCGCCTTTTTTGACAGGAAAACGCGTAATATACCTTTGGCTGTGAGTTGCTTTATTCTTAGTGGTTAACAGGCATGTAACCAAACCTGGGACACCAGGGAGGGAAAAGAGTTTTCTGATGGGGGGGGCGATTTTTTTAAACTACGTCCACCACATTTTTCCAGGGAAGGCGAAAAATTTTCCAGGGGTGCCTTCACCCAGGCCCACAACCAGAGGGGAGGCAATCGGGCAATTGCCTCCCCTCCAAATTTTCACAAATGCATGTATTTGTTAGGTGCAGCAAAAAGTTACGTCATTTTGCTCCCCCCGAAAATATCAGTTGGTTGCGGCCCTGCCTTCACCCCCCTCCGGCCCCTAGTTACGGGCCTGATGTTATTGGCATCAACCTATACTCAAACTCATTAAAAGAAAAGAGTATATTGGAACTGTAGAAGTCTCCTAGGACAAGAGTCAAGAAGCAAAGTAGACTGAAATGCTCTTATTGCACAAATAATGAAACCACATTTAGCCGCAGCTTTGACGACGCCAGTATCAGTTCACAAATAGCTAGTCAAACATATCTTTTTAGTCAAACATAGCTAGTCAAACATATCGACTTTTTCAGATACACCCTGCAAGAAACACACATCCCTTGCTAGAGTCCTTGCTCGACACTTTGAGAGCTTCCGCTTGCTTCACTAGAGCCAATCAGGCTCGTAGCCACGGGGAAGAGTATTCGAGGGCAGTTCCCCCAAGTTTTTTGTGCCTCTCCCCAAATTTTGTTGTCCCCAGAGAAATTTATTTGAAAAATAGGTGAACAACAAAAATTTTGCCCTCGTAAAAATGCATTTTACCCCCAAATCTTAAAAGCTGGTTACGGGCCTGGAGCGAAATATGTTTGTTTTCCTCATTCTTGCTGATGTTCCGGCCCGCAACAAGGGGGGCAACCGGGCAGTTTCCCTCCCAGCAAAATTTTCAAAAACATGTTTAGTTGTTAAGTACAAGTTACATTAATTTCCTCCCCCCGAAAATATCAGCTGGTTGAGGCTCTGGTAATGCTCCACGTACGGTTACCTTCTTTGAAAACTTAGGCGGTATGGACGTCTTCCTTTCATTTTGTAGCGAATGTCGATCCTATCTTCTTTCGACAAAAGTTTCATTTGCTTGCGTGTGAATCAGTGTTGCCTCTAAGATGCGCAAATGCGCAGAACTACAGGAGCATCTGCGCAGTGAAATCTCATTCTTGCGCACTTGCAACATTCCAAACTGTACATCGCATAGCCCTGTCGAAACGTTTCACTGGATGTGTGTCTACTCTGCATCAGGGGTCTCAAACGCAATTGCTCCGAGGCCAAATTAGGACCTATAAAGTAACCGGAGAGCCGCCTTGTGACGCAACAATGGCGGTACCTGAACCTTACAAGAAACAGCTTTCACATTTTATTTCTTGCGACATTTATCGTGAGTTACAGGCAAATCATTATTAGCCGCCTCTACGTTTGTTTAAAAAACTTGTTCACTCGCTGGCGGAGCACTTTTAAACATCGGTGAATAAAGTAAAAAACTCAAATGTTGATTATATGAAAATTCCCAAAGCGCATCGTGGGAAGCACAAAATTCCCTCGTGGGCCAAATGCGGCCCGCGTGTTAACGACCCCTGGTCTACACGGTTGTGAAATTACATGAGCACTGAAACAATTATTTGCTCTCTATGTTAAATTTTCTTACAGGGAACACTGGTTTGAATGCTTCGCAGTTACCCAACCAATTTCACGAAGGATGTAAGTTCAACGTGAACCTACAATCGACCACCAGCAAAACACTGGTTTTCGTTGACTACGACTTAGTCGCCGTTTGAAACTGTTCTACTTTCATCCACCTAGTGTCTTCAACAAGCAGCAACCACTGCAAAGCTAAATGCCTTTTTGTCGTTGGTTGGAAAACAACAACTGACAACTTAAAAATTTCAAATGTCCTACAACAACTGCGACCCTAGTCAATGCGTTCTACATCAATTCCACTGAACGTAGAATTAGTGTTTATTCAAAACTAGGACTGGACCCAAAAATATGGCTGCAATGCTTGCAGCACCTCCAAACATACACAATAACAGAGCCTCATATACCTGCGTCCCACGCACTGAACTTCAGCATTGCAACCTTTTTATCATTCAAGTTAACCACAACCGGGAAAACAGCACGGAACCTTTGAGCACTTCCCCACCGCGTTTCGGATGTATCGCCGAGTAGCCGTAGAATGCCTAACGAGTGGTCTGAAGCAACTTTTCTGCCCTTGCCCCTCCCACCTGCCTGCACTTTGTCTTGTCGACAACTTAATATTTATCACAAAAGCCTTAAATCAACAAACCACACACACAGCAGGCGACACTCGCACCAGCGTTGGGCTCAAATCGCCCGAGGTGCCGCATGCCCGAACGCTTACCAGGGCGCTGAGACAAAAGCTTATTTAAACGACACAATATCGGCTTTCACTGTGCATTGTGACGAACATCTGGAACTTGACTCGAGTGGCATTGTCGGGCTCAACAATGCTCAACTAATGAAAGCCCCGCCCACACACTTCGTCGCGCTTCTGTCATTGGCTGGTTACGGGTGATTGACGGAGTGCGTGACAAATCCAAGAACCGCCAGCTGCTCTCAGAAATTCCTGACCAGCCTCAAAACACCAGCCGCGTTTTTTTGAAGATCAAAACAGTTCGGTTCTCAGGACTTAACCTGAAAGACTTGACAAGAACCAAAACCTTCGGCATTGAAGCTGATACGCAAAATGGAAACTGAACATCGCATAAAATTGCATCTTTTGTGAAGGATGGTTCGATGTTATTGGTGGATGAACAATGAGCGGAAGCCTGATCTCAGCATCATGCCGTGCATCTGTTTTTCTTTGCTTTTCAGTGATTTTTTGGTTAACAGGTACGACGACTTGCTATGTTTTTTTTTCAAGCAAGGCCGGCCGTCGCCAGCGGGGGGGGCAGTGGTGCCCGGCTCCCCC
>Ga0210059_1001636_pt1 | contig 34166 bp, 23 predicted proteins | sample Ectturendosymbi2_FD_188042 | JGI IMG/M metagenome (GOLD analysis project Ga0210059, IMG submission 188042) | Ecteinascidia turbinata endosymbiont from Florida, USA - Sample 2 (SPAdes) (version 2) | ecosystem: Host-associated > Tunicates > Ascidians > Unclassified | place: Key West, Florida... | reverse complement strand
AAGTGGTTAAGCTAAAACTTAAACTAATTTGTTTTACTTTCTTGGTTGGTAGTTTGTGGATTTTGATCTGTATAAGAGCTTACTTGTAACATGTTCATTTGGCCATCTAAGGAAAAATATAGCGACATATGTACGTTCAACAGAGCTGAAGTTTGACAGCGTTTGACTGTAAAAAGTTGTTTCAATGAAGTCATTTGAGAGAGTATGCCCGAGCGGGTTTATCAACCGTGTTGCGCAATATGTGCACATGCTCACCGGTAGAATGCATACATTTTTCAATTTTGCTTGTTTACTGATATCGTTTGCAAGGTATCTGCTTTAAAATCGATTATTTATCAGCCTTCTCTAATAATTTTAATTGTATTTTTTTTAGATAAGTACTTTTTTCTGTAAAATTAAAAGACTAACTTCTGCTTGATCGTATTTTGCAAAAGTGATAGATGAACGTGCATTTACATCGATTCAAAACAAGTTTCCGTATTCATGGAAAGTGCTAGTAGGGTTTATGAATTCATCTGAAAAGAATTATCTCTTTAAGTAACTAATACAACTGAAGGTTGGAGTCGGGCCGGAGTTGGAGTCGGAGTTGGAGTCGGAGAATCGAAATTGCCAGGAGTCGGAGTCGGAGTCGGATGATGGGACTTCCGACTCCGCAGCCCTGGTGTTGAGCAATTTACCTTTCTAAAACACGGCTGGTAGCCTGTGCTCCAACGAGGTACCTTCTCAATGTCACGTGTAACAAGTAAGTTTAAAGTATGAAAGGCACATCTGTGACGATTAGGCAACTGGCATTCATCGATATTTTCTGCTATGTTTTGATATTGAATAGCCACAGGTTCATTGAAATCAGTCTCATCATCTTCTTGACAGGTATTCCTTAAGTCAATAGTAACTGCTTCATTTTCAGCTGGACCATAAACCCGAAAGGCTTCGACGAAATTGGCACCATTGTCGGTAGTCGTGCTAACCACCTGCAAGCAAACGTCCACTTTACTTTCTCATTATCTTTTATGTGATATGTTATTTAAGTATATATACAGCACCGGTTCATGAAGAAAAAAGCTTTAATTCTGGTTGAAGTTTTGTCGTTATCATTTTTCATCTTTCGCCATGCTCTTACTAGAACTTGCACACAATGCAACAAGTATGCCTACTATCTGTGTTAGGCTACAAGATAAATATTTGCATTTCACACTAGTTTGTGACTAATTTTAAAATATTATGTTCACCTTGTGTATGATGTCAAATTCCTGATGAACATCATCAACAATTGCACCAAGAATATCATGGGTATGGTTTACATCTACTTCTCGTCAACACAGCATAGCATCTTTTCTTGACAGATCACAAGGGTCAATCCAGTGTGCAGTCATGCCCAAAAACGATCGATTATGAGCAGACCAACAATCAGCAGTTGATTTCAGAAAACAATGGGTGAGAGCAGATCGAGATGCACGAAAACACTCCGCTAGAATGGACATTAAGGTTCTTCGACACGTGAGGTAAGGAGCAGAGGCACTTTTTATATACCAAGCACGGAATCTTGGTGAATCCGTCAGGGATGCCGGCATCATATCCTCAACAACAAAATCTATAAACAAAGCAATCAATAGACTGAACACATTTATTTTAATAATGAAAATCGATCATTTTGATAAACAGTAACAATCAGAGTGTATTCTAGCTTTATTTATAGTTTTTGCAAAAAGCCTGTTTAGATTCTTCAATTAAATTGTATTAAATATTTGCTTAAATGTAAAAAAGCTTATCGAACCAAATTTTAAAATGACTTACTCTTGAAAAAGCTTCTCTGCTTTTTTCTTGTCGAAGTTTGAGAAGGCAAACGTAATACTAGTTTGCCTTGGCACTTTTGCTGGAGGGCTTTCTTTTGATTTTGCAGCTTCTTTCACTCTGCCTCTCTTGGATCCGCCCGCAGCAGCAGCTACAAAACCTTCATACTTGTTTAAGTGTTTCTGCAACAGTCAATAAGTTTAATGCAAGTTTGGTGGTATGACGTATAATTGATCGAGTATCCAAACACAGGCCATTTAGCAAAAGACACATTTAAAAAGCAACTGTCAACCGATCCGGTCTCAGTGCATTTCTGTTCACGGTACCGTACCTTCTTATAGTGTGACTTTAAAGAATAGAGGCTTTCAGTGGTAAAAGAAAATGTACGATTGCATATTTTGCAAAGAATGGTTCCTTTCAACACACCTGATCGCCCCGTTTTACTATTCTCCTTTGCTTCTTTTTTTACGACAGGCCCAAAGAAAGTTTTCAGATGGGGCCATGGATGGTAATCTTCGTTATCACTGAGCCTACTTTCAGGTGTTATATCCATAATTATTAAACAGCAGTAGTGAATTTTATCAAATTGCTATAGACCTACAAGCTACAACAGAGGTCAGTTATTGCATTCACCTCAGGTACAGTCGATTTTAGATACAATAAGCAGCAGATGCATTAATAATAGCAAAATGGTAAATTTTTACTTTAGATCATGCATTTTTTTGCGGTAATACTTCTAACCCAGAACCTTCAGCTTCATCACCATCACATCTATGGTTATCTTTACATTAACTCTCATCCTCATTCTACCTCCACTCTAACTAAATAAGACTAACCTTAACCCAAAACCCTGTAAACATATGTGGGACCTCTAAAAAGAAACCATACCGGTACATCATTAATTTAATCTAATTATATATTTTACTTTATAGTAAAATAGTACCGGTATTGACCCTAACCAGCAATTAAAGGTAAGCTGACTTTACAGAAGTCATACAATATTCACACTCAGTAGTACGTTGAGTGGGAACATGGTAGGACAAGAATACACACATGACTATTCTATGGGTAAATTCCATCCGCTCAGTAAGCGGAAAACACAGCAGAGAACTACTGCGCTGAGACTAATTTAAAGGGATACTTTCTAAAATCGTTCCCTGCACATTTTTGTCATTTGCGGTTGCGGAATATGTGCAAAAATGAAAATTGCGCACGCAAAGCGCAAACACTAAATTTGCATGTCGAAAATCCGCAATGAAAAAGTTTGCTCCACAGTTGCGGACTTGCGGTTTTGCGAACTACCTGTCGCAAACTCCCAGCACTGGCTAACGCTAAGCTAACTTAATGCTAAGCTAACACTAAGCTAATGCTAAGCTAACCCTAACCTAACACTAATCCAAACCCTAATCCTAACCTAACAAACAACACAAACCCCTAAACGTAACACCTAAGCAGAGCCTGAAAAAAGCAAAAAAAATTAAAATCGGCAAGGTGAGAGTCGAACCGAAAACCATAAGCAAAGCAGCCGTAAAACCTAACCGTTACATCAAGAGCAGGACGGCATTTTCCGGACAAAGTGACCTTTTTCTTGGTATTACGTCATGCCATGAGACGGAATCTTCGACCACCTGCACAATATAGCTCCAGCCGATCTGTTGCCGCCAGAATGTTGCCGGTAAAATAGACACTACCTAACCTAAACCTATAGGCTACCCTAAACCCGAAACTTTTTGAAAAAGTACATAAAAAGCGCTCCCATCAAAGGTGTAATCTCTGCTAACTAAGCCAAAGCATCTCGAGGGAGCAAAATTGATGAACACTCGCACAGCAGACATAGACATTAAACACTCAACTTCGCTCACCTAATATGAACTAAACTTTATGTGTGGACAAAGGTGGATACAGTTTGAACAGCAAGATAGTCCCAGGAGAGCTTTTTCCGGAAATGGCAAAATATACACTACCATTTAACAACTCTGTATAATCTGTCTAAAATTTTTGATATAGTTAGAATAACTACTTCAAAACAACACAATTTTTCTCAGTCCGATCCAGTCCTGATCCGCCAATTTTCAAAAAAATTGCAGTCCGATCCAGTCCTGATCCGGCCAAAATTGGCCTCAGTCCTTATCCGTGCTCATCTCTGCCAGGTATGGTCATTTAAACGGAGAAGTCAGTCATGCGTAACGTAAAGTGTCAAACCTGAAGGGAACTCGTTTAATTTGGAACAATAACCAAACACACATGAGTCTGAAATAGTGATGAAACTAAAAGTATGAATCTAACTGCTTTCATCCTCCAAGGAGAGGAAACTCTGAAAACAAAAACAATAGCCCAGTCAACATCAGATTTGTGGCCAAAACATCAGACAATATAAATTTCTATCAAAATATAAGAAGTGGCAACACTTGTCTTAATCTTCTTCATTCCAACAGAGCAGAGGTGATCGGACTCACTTTTTTTACTCCTGCTCCTGTATTTAAGGACGTGAATCCAGACCCTGCTCTGGAGCTCATTGGAAATTTACACTCCGACTCCTGTTTACACTCCGAAAGCTTGAAAACAGAGTCTATTTTGCCACATGAGGTAAAATAACTGCTTGAACTATTTTTCCTTTAGCCAATAGCATGAGCATTGTCATGCTTTTAGTACTGGCAAGCAGGTAGTGGTTTCTTGTCTGTGTTGGTCAACTGCAGGTTTTCCCTAACTTTAAACCCTAACTCATTTTGTACTTGTGTATCGTACATCTCATTTTGCCTCATGAGGCAAAATATACACCATGCTACCAAACTTGAAATCAAGATATAGAATCATAAGTTGTACTCATGTGAACCAAATCTCATTTGACTCTGTCAGCTCTGACCTGAACTAAGTCATGTAAACTTTTTTATTTAACTCCTTGTGATTTAGGCACAAGCACAATGAAACAAGAACAAGACAACTACTGCTATCTTTTCACTTTAGCCTCTACAAATAAAGCCACGTAGGCTACATTGAAAACACTTTATAGCACTTTATTCACACAATTAATTTATTTCTTTTATTGTATTTGAACTTGTAAGATGATAATGGTACGTTTAGGAATTCCTGAACTGCATTTCTGCTAGCTTGACTGAAACTGCACTGCTGTTGGCGTTTCTGTATTGCAAAGATACATATTACATGCATTGTTGTCTTCTACATTTCACTGAAGCTTTCAGCTTGTGAATACTGCTCAAAACACGACCCAGCAAAGAGGTAAAACTTCCAGTAACTGACGTCCTGTGATACAACAGTTGAGCATAATCTATGCACCAATCAGATCAGAACACAGACCGCTAGTCTGCCACCCTCCCTCACCAGTGGTGTACGGATATGGAAATTTTGCAATCCTGATCCAATCCGAAACTGTTTCATCGACTCCATATCCAATCCATGTCCGAAAATATGAAATTATGGACGCCGATATCCAATCCAAATCCGAAACCGCTCAATCAATTGTACATTAGCCAATATAATTATTATTGTCTATTTTGCCTAATGAGGCAAAAACTGTGGCTATTTTGACTCTTGTCAGACAAAAGTCGTTGAAGTGGTCACATGACAAGCAGGCTACGATACACAAAAGACAAGGGCTAAGGTTTGAGATTGGGGTAAGTGTTAGGTTTAGCCTACAGTTCGCATATTGCAGACAAGAACAAGTCGCTAAAAGCTTGTCCGCACTGAAACGATAAGAGCACTCGTCCATTAAACTGAGCTGTTACAGACGCCATGGTTAACTAAGCAGGTCATGCATTCCGAACTTCGCATATCACCATTTGCACCAATTCATGTTCAGCTAAAGGCAGAAATCTACAGAAGTGTTGTTGCCTGATGAAGCAAAATAGACACTGCCAACGAACATATTTTTTCAAAAATGCCATGGTTAGCTACCCACCACAATCGGATCATGATAGGCTAGATCTTGACAAGAAATTAACAAATCTTTTTCTGAATTGTGCTGGATGTTATAGTTTTCCACAATTCTCATATCCTCTAATGGATATCCAAATCAAACAATAGCTTACTGCTACGACTAGCCAAAACGTGTGTACATGTTGGACTACAGTACTTGCAATAACAACAGCTATTGTACTGTATGCTATTCAACAGTGACAAAGAGAGCACAAACATTTTATGTCCACAATGTTCATTACTTAGCAATGCAATGAATCACTTAATCAACGTAACCCAAATCTCTTCTTCTTTTCAATCTCTTTCAAAACTGACTTCCAATTTCAAGAAGTCAATACATTTTCACCATGCTCATTAAACTATTCAATTTTTAGGTAAGGCAACTTCGAGTTAGACTACAAGTCAGCTATGCTCAACAATGCTGTTCAGACAAAAACTGGAACTTGGTTCAACTTCAACGTTGAAAAAACGTTTTAGTAATGCCTTATACACCATTATTTTACTATGATCTACTACCAAATGCATTTCAAAGATGAAACAAGACTCGTCTGAACAACGACGGGCTGCGTCATAACAAAACAATAGAATCATTTTCATCTTCACACAGTTCCAAACTACAGTGAGTGCATGTTGCTTGGAAGTTGAGATGTCCTCTTCCTCAGCCTGAAAGTTAGGATCCCGAGCGGCAGGGAATATTGGATTAAACCGAGAGAATGCAGAAAAATAAATTTGAACCAATATCATTTGGAAATAGTGTATTTTTTCTTCATAAAACCATTATCCATTTCAAGTTTTTTCTATGGTCACAATTTATTTCATTTGGATAATCCGGTTCCGGATCCGGTCGAAAAGCAAACGATATCCAATCCAAATCCAAAAAAATCCTAATATCCAGCCAGATTGGACTCCAAAATCCGGATCCTGTGCACCAAAGGTGGAGCGACATATCTTGCAAGCTTTAGCTTGACATATCGCGTAACCCAAGTGCTTTTTCGAGTCAATTGCAATATAAGCAAGCTGAAGTTTTGCCACACAATCCCGTTGCCACGGGGAGCTTTGGTAGGCTTAAACCCTCCAAAACAAAGCTCCAATCCCCCCAAATTGAAATATGAAGCAGTATGAAACAGTGATGTTTGTTCAAATTTTAGAATGTCAAGCCCCACTGCACAAATGCAAAGCTCACCTATGGAAGACTTCCTGATGACGGTTCTGTTGCGACACCAAGCTTTTCATTAACCATTTATTTGGTAGCAATGGTTAGATTTTAACACCATCCATGAGTTCACATTCATAATTTCATTTATTAATCCTACCAATTGTTCCACTTTAACCAAACCTAACTACATAGCAATGCTGGTCTACAAACCAAAACAGCATTCAAAACAATACACTGGCTTAAAATATGTCACTTAGCCTATATTGAAATGACTGACTGATAATTTAGTCTAAAAACTCAATGTCACAAAATATCTATTTTGCATATCATATTTTAAGAAAGAAAAAAGCTATCTGGCCTGGTATCACCCAACAACCAGTCAATGCAGGCTCACGCAGAATAAGCGTGAAGACGGCAAGGCCAGGTGCAGACTACAGACCACATTAAAAGAGCTAGAGTGCTCTAGCTAGTCTGCACTACAGATCACAGAAGTCCTACAGTCTGCACTAGCTAGCGTCAGGGTTGCCAGATTTTTTCGTAGCTTATGGCCAAAATCCTGATGGAAAATGGCCAAAATGGCTGTTTTTTGAAAAAATGGCTGTTTGAAAGGTATGGCCAAAATCACAAAGTGTTTTAACTATGTAATTCATAGGTGTATCAAATTGTTTGGAAGTATATTTTTTGCCAAAAATGTGGTTTTGCCAAAGAAGCAAGTTTTTACCAAACAGCAATTTCTGCTGTAAACTTAAAATTACCTGTTACAACTTGTCTTTATTTTTGTTGATAAAACTTACAACCATATATTAAACACTATTGTAGATACGTGCCTCCATTGTTACCCATTTCTGGACTAAACAACTTCAAATTAACTTTCCAATTCAACGACAAATCTAGAATTCTCTTGATCTTGTGCTCCAAATATATGATAAAAAGATTAAAGTCATGAACTGCATGTTGATGATCATAATGAGTTATCCACATGCTCAAAACCATCATTAGGTTCACATATGAACGAAAGAGCAGGAACACTTGAGAACAAACATTGACTCATGACAGGTCCTACTGAAACACTTGTTGCACAAAATCTACAAGATTGCAAGGGCTATTTACTACACACTTTGAACATTACAAGGTTGAAGTTACTGCAGAGTGTTACCGTAAAAGTGATGACAAACTTCTAAAAGTAAAATCTTACCGCAAATGCAAAACACTTCTACTACAACATTATCAGTCACACAACCGAGTGCAACAGTCTTCAGATACAGTTCTGTTGCGATCGGAAAGCCCGAGCGGCAAGTGCGCTAAGCTTCGCACTGTGGCAGCAAGCAACAATAGAGATCACCCGACGAGATCACCCTATTATTGCTTGTTCGCGCTACATATATGTGGTGTTGTTCTTTTCGCACATCCCGTTCGCGGTGAATGACACAATCAACGCAACGCCAACGGAAAGGTTGCAACAGTTCGAGAGCAGGAGATACCAATGGTAACCAAAATATTCACTGACTGAAACATCTGTACCAAATCTACTGACTGCAAGGGCTAAATCATTACTACACATTTCAATGCAAAAAAGGACGAATTGCCACGGTGTTGCTGTAACAATGAGAGACATGAATACCGTCCAAAAATACAAAAAAGACAAAATATTTAATGAAAACTTTTTACAGTGACAAACCAAAAAATGACCAAGTCTTACAAAATGGCTAAATGCGTTTTTTTTATGTCCAGCGCAGTTACAAAATGGCCAAATTTTTCGAAATTGGCCGTGAAATGGCCAATCTGGCAACCCTGGCTAGCGTTAGTCCAGGTACGCAGCAAACAACGTCCTCAATGTATACTGAAGGAGCCCTATCTTGCCACACCAGCAACAGACTCATACTGACAAACTTAGCGCTTTCAATCAGCAGATTAAGATGGGGAAATGGGATTACACTACGGCAGAGACATTACATAGACAGACTCGGAGTCATGGCACAGAAGGCTGAAAAGATGCTTCAGAAGATGATAAATGAATGATTGTGCAATATGAAATTTTTGCCAATAGTCCGAATCCTCGAAATATCGATAAAAGCGTTTCTGATATCCGGATCCGTATCCGGTTCCCGTTTGAAAGCAGTTTTTGGATATCCTTATCCTGTTGCAAACTCACTATCCTGCCGGATATCCAACCGGCAAACCGGATAGTGATAGTCTCTTTCCCTCACCCTCAGCCTCAACAGTTTGAACTAATGACTGACTAATTTATCCAAGAGAACAGAGCGCATATATTGATCTGACAATTAGCCGTTCAGAGAAAATTTAAATTTAATGAAATTAATTATCCGACTCCTGTAAAAACTGAAATTCTCACTCCTGTTGCAGCTCCGAGTCCGGTTTTCATTCAAAAATCCGAGTCTGGGTCCTGCTCGAGCTTCGGCGAAAATCGCAGACTTCTCCCGGAGTGCACACCGGCACTCCGGCTGCGTGATCATCTCTGCAACAGAGGTGGCCAACAGAGCAGAGATGATCACGGAGCCGGAGTGCCGGAGTTGACTCCGGCCGGAGTTTGCATTTTAGGCTGGAGCAGGAGCCGGAGCCGGAGTCAATATTTTAGGTTCAAGCCGGAGCAGGAACCAAAGCCGGAGTCAATATTTTAGGTTCAAGCCAGAGCAGGAACCGAAGCCGGAGTCAACATGAGGTCTGTGCAGGAGCAAATCATAATTTTAAAGAGACCTAATTTCTGTAATGATGCTTGTTGTCAAACAGAATGGAATTAATTGAGACGTGTTTTCTGACCAGTCTCGTCATACATCGCAAAAGTTTAAGACTGGGTGGAAGTACCGAGCGTTTCACCAGAGATGAGCACGGATCAAGACTGGATCGGACTGGATCAGGACTGAAGCCAATTTTGGCCGGATCAGGACTGGATGGGACTGCAATTTTTTTGAAAATTGGCGGATCAGGACTGGATCGGACTGCGAAGATTTTTGCTGTTTTTATGTGATTATTCTGAACATACATAAAATTTTAGTTGTGATCCAATTTCACAGGTTTGCTAAATGATGGTGTGAATTTTGTCATCAAATGCAAAACTCTGCTGGGACTATTTTGCAATTCGAACTGTATCCACCTTTGTTCACAAACAACGTTGAGTTCTAGTAGCAACGTCAACATAGTTGAGTGGTTATTGTCTATGCCTGCTGTGGAATTGCTCGTTGGTTCTGCTCTCACCATTTCCTTTGGCTTAGTTTGTACTGTAGAGGTTACACCTTTGATAGTAGTGCTTTTAATGTACTTTTGAAAAAGATTAGGCTTTAGGTTTAGGGCAGCTATGTCCAACCGAGGCCCGCGGGCCGCGTGCGGCCCAGTTGGGTGTTTTGTGCGTTCAAGTTTAAGTTTACGCTGTAGTAAGAGCATCCTACATACTGAAAACCTCTCCTTGTTTTGATAATTTTAAATTTGACATTTTTGATGCTGGTGGTCCTTAGAGCCAATTTTTCACGTCTGTTATCATTGCAGTTGCATTCAAACACTCAGTGCATTAGGTTAAGCTAAATTTAGATTGCTAAACTCGAAGTAAGCCATTCAATGTGCGACCCTCATTAATATGTCTTTCAATGTGCGGCCCTGGCCTAGATATCAACATATTTTTTGGCTCAGTAAGCCATTGGGGTTGGACATAGCTGGTTTAGGGTTTACGTTTAGGGTGTATGTTTGAGTTTCGGTTTAAGGTTTACCTCCAAGTGTAGGGACAAGGTTTAGGTTTACGGATTAGGTTTCAGGTTTAGGTTTTAAGTTCAACTTTTAGGTTTAAGTTTTTGGTTTAGGTTTGAATTTTGGGTTTAGGTGCAAGATTTGGGTTTAGCTTTTGGGTTTAGGTTTTGGGTTTAAATTTTGTGTTTGGTTTTAGGTTGCAGGCTTAGGGTTTTAGGTCATGCAACATGGACCTTACATTAATGCAAGTTTATCGTCCTTCTCAGTTGACCAATCCAAGCAATCGGATTCTCCTAATGGCAAAACAATCCCAGCAGTGTTCTTCCCTCTGATACCTAAGAGACACTTCCTTGCTAAATTTTGGAAATGCCAAAATGCTGTGTCTATTTTGCCTCATGAGGCAAACACACTGCTGGACTATTTTGCCTTAAATCAATCGTATTTGGATAAAGGAAAAATATCTCTAGTAGTTCTTTTGCCTCATGACGCAAAATAAAAATACATGGTTTTGCATTGGCAGATCAGGACTGGATCGGACTGATGATTGTCAAAAATTTGCGGATCAGGACTGGATCGGATTCAATTTTATCGGATCAGGACTGGACTCAGACTGAAAAATTTCACAGTCCGCTCATCTCTGCATTTCACCACTAATGATGGTTTCACAGTTATGGCCTACTGTATGCAAAATACAGTGTGTAAGTGACAATGCAGTTCGGGAATTTAGGAATCCATGCCGTAATTATGAGAATGTTGGGCTAATGATGTGGGCAATAACACAAGACACATGACAAAAAAAACTGTTTAACAACACAGATTATAGAGAAGTAACAGTGTGTGCCACAATGACCTGTACACTGAAGGCCTAGTGACAGCATTTGACGATGATGTTAGAAGTAATGTGCAGTAGTGCAGTACAATATTTATTCGCATTATGCATATTTCTAGTCGAGCCACCAGAAATGATCACTATCCGGTTTGCCGGTTGGATATCCGGCAGGATAGTGAGTTTGCAACCGGATAAGGATATCCAAAAACTGCTTTTAAACGTGAACCGGATACGGATCCGGATATCCGAAATGCTTTTATCGATATTTTGAGGATTCAGACTTTTGTCAAAAGCTGCACATCGCACAATCACATTCATTTATTATCTTCAGAAGCTTCTCTTCAGCCTTCTGTGCCGTGACTCTGAGTCCGTCAATGGTGTAATCTCTGAACCGTAGAGTTATGCCAAGTTTGTTAGCATGAATCTGTTCGTGGTGTGGCAAGATAATAGGGCTCTTTCAGTGTACACTAAGGCAGGGTTGTCAGGTTGGCTCTTTTGGGGCCAAATTTCGGAAATTTGTTCCCAAATAACAGTTACTGGCCCCAAGATTTTCATTTGGCCCTTTGGCTCTTTTTTGGCCCTTTTCCAGGATAGACTTGACCCTTGCAAGAATTAGATATGACCACCCTGGATCCTGTCTGAGAAACCATATATTTTTGACCAACTGATTGCAGGTTTTCATCAAATTCCTATATTTTGAAAGTTTTGATTACAAAATTTTGTTAGGATCATTAGGGTTTCTGAGTTAATGTGAAAGAAAGTTTATCAGAATGCCTGTTACTTGCTGCAGTTGCGAAGGTACCAGTGAGAACTATTGCTTTACCTAACTTAACTGTTGTTCAGGTGGTGCACCGTGCACGTGTTTGTTGGTTTTGTTCAGACTGTTGTTGATCGCTTTAAGCACTTATCAAGAATGATTAATTTATCTCAGTTTATGGCTATACATGGAAAACAAGTTCTTGTCTAACGATGTTTCATCACGTAGCCTACTTGTTTTGCTTTTGCATTACAATGGTGATTGAGGAACACTGTCATTTAGTAAAATGCTAAATATGGATTCATATGACTTTGCAACTGCTGATAAATTTGGAAAAAAATGGTTGGACATTTTTTGGCCCCTTATCCTAGAATTTGGCTCTTTTCTGGACTAGATTTGGCCCCTTGGCAAAATGTAGATCTGGCAACCCTGCACTAAGGACATTGTTTGCTGCGCACCTGGACCAAGGCTAGCTAGTGCAGGCTTACGGTGAACTATAGTCTAGACGAGCTAGAGCACTCTAGCTCTTATAATGTGGTCTGTAGTCTGCACCAGGCCTTGCAGTCTTCACGCCTGTTCTACGTGAGGCTGCATTGACTGGTTGTTGGGTGATAGCCTACCAGGCCAGATGCAGTAGCTTTTTTAAACATGATAGGCCTATGCAAAATTGTTGTTTTGCGACATTGACTTGTTAGACTGAATTTTTAGTCAGTCATTTCAATATAAATGACTAATTTTAAGCCAGTGTATTGTTTTGAATGCTGTTTTTATTTGTAGACTAGCATTGCTACGTAGTTAGGTTTGGTTAAGTGCAACAATGGGTAGAATTAATAAATGAAACTTGAATGTGACCTCATGGATGGTGTTAAAATCTAACCATTGTTACAAAAACAATGGCCAATGAAAAGTTTGGTGTGGCAACAGAACCGCCACCAGAAAGTCTTCTATAGGGGAACTTTACATTTGTGCAATGGGGCTAGACATTCTAAAATTTGAACAAACATCACTGTTTTATAATGCTTCATATTTCAATTTGGGAGGGGGGATTGGAGCTTTGTTTCAGAGGGGATAAGCCCATTAAAGTTCCACTGTGGCGACTGGACTGCGTGGCAAAACTTCAGCTTACTTTTTAATGCAATTGACTCGGAAAAGTACTTGGGTTATGCAATATGTCAAGCTTGCAATATACGTCAAACTTTTTGTTTATAAGCACGACAGGACCCAAAGTGATACAACGCATTCAAGTGTCTACTCTGCTTCATGAGGCAAAATCTGTGCTGGGACTAGTTTGCCTTCATTTGAACACAATTGCTTGAAGAAGTCATATGACAAGGTACACAGAGACAATTGGTTAAGATTTAAGAGTTTATGGTTATGGTCTTGGATCAGGGTTTATGGTCAAGGTTTAGGGTCAAGTTTTAGGTGTAGGGTTCAATGTTTGGAGTTAGGGTTTAGCTTACAGTTCACTTAATGCAAACAAGAAGCTGCTTACTGTTTTTCAGCCCTGAAACCATGAAAACCATCATCTATGCATGGGACTGAGCTGTTACAGATGTCTTGGTCAACTAAGCAGGACATGCGTTCTAAACTGGTCGTGTGACTACTTCAACCAATCATGTTTAGCTAAAGGCATAAGGCAAAATAGACACAGCACAAAAATGTATGTTGTGCATCGCAATACACTTTAGGATAGTTTTCCAATACGGTTAGTGTGATTTCAACCAAAACAGGATTCAGATCGGATACGGATATCATTTTACAAAAGCAGGATAGGATCAGATGGTAAAAATCCCCTATCCGATCATCTCTGCTGGCCACCACTTTCATAGGCTAACATCTGCTCACATGTTGGAGCCATACTGAACAAAGTTGGATGTTTTGCCCTGATAGTTGCAGCTTCCAAGATAACCTACTGTATATTATTTTGTGGCTCTATTAGTTGCCTATGATAAATTTCAAGGGATTGTAGCCTAAGTTATGTGTAATGTTTATCTTGTTAATTTTTTTGTGAGATTTGCTTGCACATTCATGCTAATGGCTCAGTTTGGCACAGTCATAGTTCAGAGTTTTATCTGAGCTCATGGCTACAGTTCAATTCAATATTTGTGAACAGGTGATCAGCTCCTGACATCGGAGATTTAAAATGTGTCTTTCGTGAAAATTGAAAATTAACGCTCACTTCAAATACTTGTTATCTATCTGGTATATTATTGAAGTTTGAACTACTTAACTAGTGTTTCAATGGTCTCCATTTCATAATTTGGCTGTTTGTCCACGTTGTGTAAAGAATAGGCTAAGCCATAACTTTAAACCTCAGCATGTTGTGTCTCTCTGTATTCTACCAGTCATGTGAGCATTTCAACCATTTGTGTTCTATCAAAGACAAAATAGCCAGGACATACATTTTGTCCCATGAGGCAAAATAGACAGCGTCTTTTTAATATGAGTTACTTGTAAGTTTTCGGAGTGTTAACAGGAGTCGAAGCTGATGTTTCAAAAATTTTCGGAGTCGGAGAAGGAGTCTTAAAGCGTGGAACAGGAGCGGAGTCGGAGGCTGAAAAATGTGACTCCGCTCATCTCTGCAACAGAGATGAGCGGACTGTGAAATTTTTCAGTTGGAGTCCAGTCCTGATCCGATGAAATTGCATCCGATCCAGTCCTAATCCGTAAAATTTTTGAAAATCATCGGTCCGATCCAGTCCTGATCTGCCAACGTAAAATCATGTACTTTCATTTTGCCTCATAGTCATGAGACAAAAGAACTACTGGAGCTATTTTGCCTTTAGCCAAATACGATTGGTTGAAGGCAAAATAGTTACAGCAGTGCTTTTGCTTCATGAGGCAAAATATACACAGCCTTTTGGCATTTCCAAAATTTAACAACGAAGTGTCTATTTGGCATTAGAGGGAAAAGCACTGTTGGAGCTATTTTGCCATTAGGAGAATCCTTTTGCTTGGATTGGTCAAGTGACCAGGACGATACATTTGGATTAGCGTAAGGTCCTTGGTACATGACCTAAAACCCTAAGCCTACAACATAAACCCAAAACCTAATCCCAAAAGCTAAACCCAAAATTCAAACCTAAAACTTAAAACCAAAAGTTGAACCTAAAACCTAAACCCAAAAGCTGAACCAATCATTCAAATCTAAAACTTATAACCAAAAGTTGAACCTAAAACCGAAACCTAATCCGTAAATCTAAACCCTAAAAGTAAACCCTAAACCGAAACTTAAACATACACCCTAAACGTAAACGCTAAACCCAGAAATTTTTGAAAAAGTACATTGAAAGCCATCTTATCAAAGTTGTAACCTCTACAAGCTAAGCCAAAGAAAATGGTGAGAGCAGAACCAAAAAACAATTGCACAGCAGGAGCAGGTACAGACACTAACCACTCAACTATGTTCACGTTGCTACTAGAACTCAACGTTATATGTGAACGTTGAACAAAGGTGGATACAGTTCGAATTGTAAAATAGTCCCAGCAGAGTTTTTGTGTCTGATGGCAAAATACACTTCCACTTAGTAAACCTGTGAAATTGGATCGCAACTAAAATTTTTGATATTTTCAGCACAGTGAAACAACAAAAATTTTCTCAGTCTAATCCAGTCCTGATCCGCCAATTTTCAAAAAAATTGCAGTCCGATCCAGTCCTGATCCGGCCAAAATTGGCTTCAGTCCTGATCCAGTCCGATCCAGTCTTGATCTGTGCTCATCTCTGGTGGCCAATTGCCTTGGACCCGGAGATGACTCCGGCGGGATTCTGCGTTGTTTTTTCGGAGCCGGATCCGAAGTAAAAAATTTGAAAAAAAACGGGCCAAAATCCAATTCGGCAGTAGCAGGAGTCTGCGTAGTCATTTCTTAAAAAAGGCCTAAAACTACAAAACTATGACGTCACCCACAAAAAAAAACGAAACCTCCAAAATGTTTTTTCATTGCAGACTCGAGGACTTGCCGGTGACAAGCGCAGGCGCGTATCTAGGATTTTTGATTGGGGTGGCAAACAACAACAGGGTCTCAACATTTATATATTTAATGCCCCTTATTTTTAAACTTTTTCCGTAAAATGTGCCTTTTTCTGTCGTGTTTTTTCTTAATAATTATATTTGCATTTACGCCGGCATATAGAAAGTCTGCTTTCATTGAACTGACAAGTTTTAAAAGTTTGTTTTCAGCGAAGTTCAAAGCTTTTACTTTGGATGAAAGCCACTATTTGCTCGTAAAACTTTTTTTGCGAAAACGGTCGTAATTGTAAAAGTCTCTGTGCTATAAGTGTATGTTCTGCATTAGGCTGTACTTTTTGCAGCCAACATGTAGTTGAGCAAGAAGTAATCGTGTCCACCATTATAACAGCCTTTTTTATATTTACAAGCTTTTTTAATGCACAACAACACAGCACGGTCGATCGAAGTCGAGTAGCGACTTTGCTCTAAGACACCGACTGCCGAAGTAGGTCTGTAAAATTTGCGCAAATGTACGACTTGGATCTTATTCGATTCTTTAATGACTGGTTGACGTATGCAGTTGATAACGCAAAGGGTTTAGTCCCACAACGCCTTTGAAAATTGCTTGGTTTCATGTTATGTTACGTTATAAAATGCTACTGCGGCAACATATTTGTATGCTACTTGCACTATGCTGGGTTCCCAAAAACTATTAGATATTTATCCATCTATTCGGAGCTAACAATATAATTCACAAGTAATTCCCAAAACAATTTTGTAAGTTGGGGGATGCTACACAAAGTGTGAAAATGATTGTGCATTTGCGAAAACGAAGCCAAAATCGAATATTACCTGCACTAAAGGTCGCTGCAGCCCAACACAACGGTTGGTTAGTTGATCTCGCCCAGTGGTTCCCAAAGTATTGGTCGAAACCCAAACAAAGGTGGAGAAGAGTCAAAAAATGGGTCGCGCAGAAGCAAGCCAAGCTGGAGCCGAGTATTTTCAACGTTACTTCTGCTTCTCTGTGTCCGTCTGTAAAAGCTAGATGGCTAACATTAAAAATGAACTTAGCAACTTGTTATCAAACATCATCCATAAAATTGTTATTTTTTCATACGTTTTTTGACGTTTGGTTCGCGACGTCTTAAAACTTATATATGAGTGGCGCTCAAAAAAGTTTGGGATCCGTTGATCTAGCCATGCTATCGTAAGCGAATGAAGTCTTTTTTAAATCCATTAGTGTAAAAATGCTAAAAAATCCTCGACTGGGAAAGAATTCAATTTCATTTCATTTTAGTCACATAGGCTTTGTCGAGAAAACAGATTGCAAGCTATCTGTAAGTAATGGCAGCGCGAATTTCCTCAGAACTTACAAAATGAAAAACATCTTCCTACTCGTGGGCATCGGAAGGTGGGACAAGCGGACCTCGCCTTCTTGGATTTTACATTTTTTCTATTGCATTTTTAGCAAAAAAAGGTCGTTTCATTTGTTTTCAGAAGAAAAAATTAAATTTCACCACTTTTAGGCCCCCTTGGAAAGATCTTAAAGGCTACTTCTGGAAAAATCCGCTGATAGCTTCCTCCCCTGGTAAAAGTCCTTCCGACGCCTATGTTCCTAATTACGGTAGATGTCGGTGCTGACTTTTCCCGTAGCAGCTGAATTATTTCAAATTTACTGCAGAATAGGGTGGCAAGTAACATCAGATGATAATTGAAACACTTTCAGACTATTTACTCTGACTACTTGACAAAACTTTTTTAACTCGCCGAATGTAAAATTATTAATGAAAACGAAGGATCCATATAATTGTGATTGAACCGTCACAATGCATGTTCAATAATCACAAATATATATCCAGAATGAATACTATTGTTGATAAAGAGTGGCCTAATTGCGTAACAAAAAAGGATTTTGAAACTGGGTCGTGTTTTAGCCAGAGTTTGATCTTCCAGACATACAACCACGTCATATTCACGCATTTAGTTATAAAATTGTACAAAAACAAAAATCTATGATGTTTATTTAAGGCGACTGCTGATGCTGCTGAAAAGAGTAAGTTATACATAATTTGTAGTACGCCGGAGTTATCAGAGGAATTTTTGCGATGGTCTTGAAATGAAGTTTAGATCACCAATAGGTGGGATACAGCAGCTGGTGCATCAGAAACAGCAGCGAAAAGCGTTATTCCATGTTTTTACCTTCGGTTAGTGATTTCAAGCGCTTGGATACAAGCTTGTAATTCATGATCACAAACTTCCACACGGAGCGGTAAAGTCAGCCATGGCATGATTTCTTCAGCACTTACGCTACACACAACGTTTGAATAATTATGGACAATATTATTGGTAAACCATGTTGCTCTGGTTCGACTAAAAGCTGAAGTGGGATAAGGTTCTTCAAGCAATTTCGTTGATATGCACTGGGATATTTCTTTAGATTGCACACCAAAAGCTTAATTAACTGAAAATTGTTGGTGTCATAACACTTTCGGAATTGACGGGTCCACTGCCCTCATTGCCCCCCCCCGGGAACGCGCCTGCAAGCGAAATATCTGACTTCACGTTATGTGCGCATGCAGGAGTAATATTCTACATATCAAAACGCTGAGAAAACTAATTATTTGGGCTTAGGATTTAGTGTTTAGATAAGTGTGTCGGTTTAGGGCTTAGGTTAGGGTCAGAAAAAGAATAATAATTGACGTCCAAGACTAAGTCCAATATTTTTCAGTGTTTCTACTTATTCCTGGGCTGTATCTTGTTGTGGGTTTGTGACGTCTTACCAAAAACTTTTAATTTACACAACACACATCAAAAAAGTAATTGCCAAACTTTATTCTCTTAGTCTGAGAAGCAAAACAATTGACAAACAATAATAGGTCAAAAATTTCGCTTCACACCACGTCTTTTGGTGGTTTCAAGTATTGAACGGCTCTCTAGCACAATCGCCTGGGGAGTTAGGTCGTTGAAGACAAGAGGTGTTTGGACTCAAGTTTTTTCGATTCCTACTCCAGTTCTGATCCAAGAGGAAGGAATCATCCTGTTTGCAACACAGATATGAAATCCGAATCCTGAAAAAATCCTGTTTATATATTTGACTAATCAATGTGCAACTATCAAAAATGTTTATTTCTACAAGGTAGTGACTACAGGTCCGTCAATGGACCTTCGTATTTGAAAAGTTATTTATCCGTCACCTGTAACGTGATAGTAACCAGAGATGATCATGGAGCCGGCGTGCCGGAGTCGACTCCAGCCGGTGTCAAGCGAAATTCCCGACTTCTGCGAAATTTCTGACCTGTTATTGTTTCTGAGTTGTTTTACTTCTAAGAATAAAGAAATAAGGTTTGGCAATTACTTTTTTGATGTGAATTGTGTAAATTAAAACATTTTGGTTAGATGTCAAAGGTACCCACAACAAGGTATAGCACGGGAATAACTTGAATCATTGAAAATATTCGGACTTAATCCTTGACCTCAATTATTTTTCTTTTTGTCACCCTAACACGACACATTTACCTAAACACGAATCCCTAAGCCCTAATCATAAGTTTTCTCAACGTATTCGATACGTAGAATATTACTCTGTGCATGCCTACATGGCGTGAAGTCAGAAATTTCGCAAGTCAGAAATTTCGCTTGACACCGGAGTTTGCAGTTTAGGCTGGAGCAGGAGCCGGAGTCAATATTTTAGTTTCGAGCCGGAGTCAACATTAAAGTCTGTGCAGGAGTCAATCAAAATTTTTAAGGGATCTAATTCTTTATGATGCTTGTTGTTGTCAAACAGAATTGGAACTATTTGAGACGTGTTTTCTGACAGGGTGGTCATATGTCACAAACGTGTGACAGCGGGTGGGGGTACCGAGCATTTCACCTCTAATGATGGCTTCATGGCCTATGCAAAATACAGTACGTAAGTGACAATGCAGTTCGGAATTATCGGAATCCATGCCGCAACTATGAGAATGTTGGGCTAATGATGTGAGCAATATCACAAGACACATGACAAAAACAAGGGCTAACAAAAGAGATTATAGAGAAGTAACAGTACGCCGAAATGACCTGTACACTGTAGGCCTGGGGAGTCACAGGATTTGACGATGATGTTAGAAGTAATGTGCGGTAGTACAAAATACAATGTTTATTCGCATTCATTATGTCGATATCTAATCTAGCCACCGCCTGCATAGGCCAACCTCTGCTCACATTTTGGAGCTATACTGAACAAAGTTGGATGTTTGCCGTGATAGTCGCAGCTTTGAAGATAACCTATATTGTTTTGCATCTCTATTGCTTATATGATTGTAAATTTAAAAGGGATTGTACCCTAAGTTATGCGTAATGCAAATGTTCATGTTGTTAATATTTTTTGTATGATTTGCTTCCACATTTATGTTAAAGGCTCAGTTTGGCATAAACATAGTTCAGAGTTTTATCTGAGCACATGGATGGTTAAAGTACGATTCAATATTTGTGAACAGGTGATCACCTCCTGACCTCGGAGGTTTAAAATGAGTCTTTTGTAAAAATTGAAAATTAAAACTCACTTTAAATACTTTTCATGGATCTGGTTAATTATTGAAGCTTGATCTACTTAACTAGTGTTTCAATGGTTTCCACTTCACAATTTAATTACAGTAGAACCTATACTTTTAAGGTGTATATTTGATAAGCTGCGTCTATTTTGCCTCATGAGACAAAAACAGTTCTGAATTTATTTTGTCAGTAGCTGCACACCACTGTTGAACAGGATCGGGTTTCTGGATCACGATCCAACCGGATTCTGCAATTCGGAACCGGATCGGACTGGATTTTGAAAAACTCCACCGGATCAATAATGGATATCCAAACTGCATTGATCACTGCCGTAAAATGCTTAATCAGAGTGTTTTTTTGATATAAACCGGGTTGGATCAAATATTGGACAGGTCTACCGGATTACTATCAGACTGGATTACTCAATAAAATTTTTGGACTGGATAAGGATTGCGAAAATCTCCAATTTGTTCAACACTACTGCACACATGTGTTTGAAGTGATCACATGACAGGTTTGGAATGCATGACCTGTATAGCTGACCGTAATGTCTAAATGTGTGCAAGCTTTCAGTGGCGGTTTGTCTACGATGTGTAAAGAATAGGCTAAGCCATAAATTTAAACCTCAAGATGTTGTGTCCCTGTATTGTGCTAGTCACATGACCATTTCAACCATTTGTGTTCTATCAAAAGTAAAATAGCCACGACATATATTTTGTCTCATGAGGCAAAATAGACAGTACCATTTTAATATGAGTTACTTGTAAATTTTTGGAGTGTCAACAGGAGTCGGAGTTGATGTTTCAAAAATTTTCGGAGTCGGGGCAGGACTCTTAAAGCGTGGAGCAGTAGCGGAGTTGGAGTCTAAAAAATGTGACTTCGCTCATCTCTGATAGTAACACACGATGAGCGTGTAGAACCTCTAAACATAAACCAAAAGTGTATATCTGAACACAAAGGTTTGGAAACATTTGAGGAAAGTAAAAAAGTGGTCCCTTGACATGTGCAACCATTAGACTACTGCCAAAATGAAAGACGCCACTTGAGGTGAGGGTCAAAGTGAAAACCATTCACACAGCAGATGTAGATGCATTCGCTACACTACCACAGTGGTGCTGTTGATGTGACAAAGTCAGCATTTTATTCTAACCACATCATTATTGATGGACCCATAGCCATTTCCTTGCAGAAAAGCAAAGATTCACTAAACACAGACTGGGAAAAATAAAACCATACACAACCAAAAATGGCACCAAAAGCAGATCCAGAAAATGCAGTCAAACAAGTTCATGCAATGAAACATGAAGCTGAAAGTAATATTACCAATCAAACTTCTATTCACAAAACAACTAAAGCTTGTTAGACTTGCTACATCCACTAAGTAACAGTAGCTGATGATTTAAGCCCTAACCGATAAGTAAATAGGCACTAACTGATATTGATGCACACTAAAATATATAATACAGCATAATAGGCACAGCAACACCACATCTCTAACCTCCACAACTCACAAGTTACATATGTAATCTGACATCACGTTGTATTGAGCCTGGTGGCTGATAGTGGATTGATGGGATGCTATGGTGGTGGACTCTGGACTGGTGCTCTGCAGTGCGTACATCCTTTAGCTTTGCAAAATTATTTTTATGATTGTGTTGGCGTCAAATCCCAAAAGACTGAAATTTGAAAACCCTGATCCGGAAACTTGAATGAAACTGTAATCCGGTTTCGATTATTTTGTTGAAAATGTGCTGAATCTTGCTGACTCGAGTCCTGAAATCCAGATCCTGTACACTTCTGTTGAAGACAACCGAAAACAGCTTGATTTAGGCCATATAACCCACGCTGCGAAGCTTTACCGGGTTTCTTCTGTGGAGGGCAGTAGTGTTCCCACTTCTGATGTTTTATAATCAGATCTGATGTTTTGAGAGACATTTCTGATGTCTGATGTTTTGTCGACAAATCCGATGTTGAGCGGGCTGTTGTTGTTATCCGCATTTCTTCTCTTTCTAGGTTGAAAACATGTTGCATTCATCTGTACTTTTTGATTTCTTTCAAGGAAGATTTCATCAACCTCTCAAATCTCAACCTCATCATCTCATGTGTGTGTTTAGTTGTCGTTCCAAATTAAAACCCTCCAAACGCAGCGTTGAGAATAAGATTATAGGTTACGTACAAACAAACGAAATATCCATTTAGTGACAACATCTTAGGACAGTGGTTCTTAACCGTTTCTATTCTATACCACACCCCCCTTAAAAGTAAATTTGGCCTTTGTTTCAAGATCACTGACATTCAATGTCACATTGAATAAGTGTTAAAACAAGTGTATTGGGTGATAAATGTATTGATCAAACATTCCATGTTGCAGAGCACTTAAAAGCTTGCGCTATGCTGGAAATTTATTGACGCACCTGGGGCGGCGTGCTTCCTGGATAAGAACCACAGCAGTTTGGAACAAAATGGAGTTCATCATCATCACGCTTTGATAGGTATTGGTAATGGAAGTTTTCAGCTCAGGGATTCTTAAAATATTGCTTCAATACCCCTAGGGATATTGATCTCAATACCCTTGGGTGCTGGGAGTGTTTTGATTAGATGTTGGAGTATTCAACAATGCATTACCACTCCATCATTGCATTCGTTCTAGCAATATAACATTACATTGTACCCCCATAAAGAAGAAAAGTAGTGTTGATGAATGTGATATAGTCTTTGCATTGACCTTTTTCCTTACTATTCTAATGAGTATTTCTTTACCAGTTCTAGTTTTTTTTTACATTTTTTTGTTATTAAACTGTTAAAAAAGGGGTATCCAGATGGACTAAAATTTGACTTAGGGGTATTGAGGAGGACCGTTGATTTAGCTTATGCAAAACTGCAATACAAAAATCTGGTGTTGAAGAAGGCGACAATCTGATGTTGACGAGACTGATCCTAGTGGCAACACTGATGGATGTCCTATAGATGAGATGTATTACAATACCTGCATGCATCATACATGACCAAGTTTGACTAGTCAACATATAGTAATTACATAAAGATAAAAAAATTTCACATCTTGTTACTACTTTGCTCTGTTTTTGATAATTCATGTATGCAACACTTATTGGAATAATATAATAATTGCTGCTAAATTGTTGTAATCTATGCATACCATTCTTTTTTCAACCTCATTAGGTGATGCCATGCAGTGGCGTACGCAGAAACTTTTCATGGGGGGGTTTCATTCAGCGGCATAGGGTAGTCATTTGTATTTGTTGTGCGCTGTTTGTGATGTCACAAAATGACGCCATAGTCCTGTTTCCAAACCAACGTTTTGGCGAAGTTTGTTGACATAATATGCACATTTTTCTATACATCCACTCTTCTTATTTTGTGTGTCAATGCACTGAATATAAACTGTTAGAGCTCCAAGTTAGGCTATCGGAGGAAAATACGTACACCCAACGCTACGATACAGCAGTTCGTAACTGCAAAAAATATCAGGCGGCGCATTAAAACAGGGGATTAAAACACACTCATCAATTCGTCAGAGCAATTTACAACGGAAAAATGAAGCTGCGCTAATGTCTTGTCGAATACGAGCAGTCGAGCATAGACTAAGTGGGGATGGACTAGCTGGTGTACACCCTGGTTTAAAAAATCAAATCTTGCTAAACTACACAAGAACTGAGAATGCGCATGAAGTATGCAAGAAAACTTTCTCTTTTGTTGTTATTTATAAAAGTCCAGCAAACTCAGTTTTCCTTTTTTTTTACTGAGACACAATAAATGCCTGAATGCTTCTATGTTAACAACTGATGTTTTTGAGCTCGTGCAACAGTTCTATCATGCTACAGAAATTAGTAGGCCTAATGCAGCCAATGTGGTCAGCGCTTGCCCTGATCAGCCTTAGCAGACAAGATAAATGCAATTGTTTCGGATAAAGTGAACTATCGCCAAACACAATCGTAAAAATGTAGAGCTTAGTAGACGAAAGGTCTGCAAAAAGTGGTGAGATGGTTTTTTTACCCAGACGATAACCCAGATTCCCACCGAAACCTAATCATTACTTTCTGGCCCATTTACAATGTTCCTTGAAATTTGCGTGCACATTCATTCCGTGTTATTTGCATTAAGTCGACAAATTAACAAGCAGAAAGTATGCGAAAACAATTAATGTCCTTTGCACAGGTAATCAAGTTTTTGTAAAGTATCAAGCTTAAGCGGGATGTTTAACCCCACCCTCCCTTGCGTACGCCCTTGGCACTGAGTATAAACTAAAATATCAGCGCCCCAAGTTAGGATATCGGAGGAAAATACACTTAATGCTACGACACAGTAGTTCATAACTGCAAAACTATCAGGCTGAGCTTTCAAACAGGGGAGTAAAAAACAGTCATCACTATGTCAGAGCATTTACAACTACAATTTTTGCATGAAGTCGACAAATTAACAAGCAAAAAGTATGCGGAAACAATTATCTCCTTTTCGCAGGTACTAAACTTTTTGTAACATGTCAAACTAAAAGGGGGGTTAACCCCACCCACCATCCTTGCGTACACCTTTGGCAGACAATATAAAGACAATGGTTTCGGATAAAGTGACCTGTCGCGGAACACGACCTTGAACATGCGTAGTGGGCGAAAGGTCTACAAAATATGGTGGGATGGTTTCTGGATGGAGAAGATAACCCAGATTTCAACCAAACTCTAATTATTACTTTTTTTAGCCCATTTACAATGCTCCTTCAAATTTGCATGCAAATTTATTCCATGGTATTTGCATTAAGTCGACAAATTAACAAGCAAAAAGTATGCGAAAACACGTAATCTCCTTGCGAAGGTAATAAAGTTTTTGTAAAATATCAAGCTGAAGGGGGGGTTTAACCCCAAACCCCCCCCCTTGCATATGCCCTTGATGCCATGTTTCTGGCAGGACATACCTTCATCAATCGTACTTACTCCATTATGGTCCGTGGGTAATTGTCAGTGACGTAGTCGAGAACATAACTTTACATGTTTTTTTTCTAGTAGCTGCCTGTAACGTGCTGATCACCATCACTGCCTACCACCTGCCCCTATATCAATGTGTAGCTATTGCCTTCCGAATCCTCGTTCTTTCTGTAAGATTCATTTTCCCTCAGTTGTGCAGTGTTACCTTGTGCATTGGTTAAATATCTTGTCAATTGCATGGCCTATGATGAGAGTACAGCATGGTTTCGTGTTCAACATTACCTTCAATATCGAGTGAAAACTTTGAGACTGAGACTTCATCGAAAACTCAGAGACTGAGACTTGTTATTCAAGACCAAGTCTTCAAAATTTCTGCATTTTGCTGAATTTTTTTTAAATGTTGTCACCACTTTTGATTCAAATTCTTTTCAAATTTCTGGCATTTTTTCAGCATGTTTTGGTTGTTTAACTGCAACTACAACAAACAAAAACTTGTTGAATTACAGAAATTGTACTAAAGCATTTCTCTGCAATATTTAAAGTCACAAGACCTGTAGCCTTCGAGACTGAGATGGGACTTGAAACCTTGAAGACTGAGACTTGCAAAAATGTGTCTTGAAACAAGTCTCAAGAATACATCACTAGTATTCGTGTTATTTTTTATGCGATATATTGAACTTTGCAATCTTGGCTATTTTCTGATTATAATTTAATAATCAAAGTTATAGAAAGCTCTTTCCTAAATTGCAATCGCACAACATTTTTTACTTTAGATGGGCCAAAATACATATTGCTAAAGTTGTTTTATGCTTTGTCGTGAGCTTGTCATACAAAGATTTCTTTCATTTCACATTGAGTTGTTGTTATCATTCATTTGTTGCAAATATGAAAAGAGATGATTTTTATCTTCAGTGTAAGTTGAATACTTTGGATGTATTTGCAGCAATTTCGAAATTAGTAAACAACAGCAGATGTGGAACTTAGTAGTTTTCAAGATCTATGAATCAGTCTTTGCTTTTGCAAAGAAAAGACTATTAGTGGAACAAGCGAGGCCAAGATTTTCTTGAAGTGTATGACAGTTTTGTTGGAGAACTGTAGGCCTAGTGGTTAGATGATCAACACAGATATTTTGATATTACACAGAGGATTTGAGTGAAATAGAAGGGCATTGGCATATTTAGCAGCAGATGTTCTTATTAAGGATTAAAAGTCAGAGATAAGAACCATGTGCAAGTGTTTAGTTGGACAATTGATCTGCTTGTGTGGATCAGCTCCATGCTCATTATGTTGTTCATTTTTACCAAAAATTAAGATGTCTACTGGAACTCGACTGATGTACATGTTATACTTGGTGATTGTCACAGCAGTTAGTTGTGTTGCTATTTCTTCTTCTGGACAGACATTGCTAAAGGAAAGCTCAGTATTTCAAAAGTTTTGTGATACTTTGGCAAAGAAAGAAAATTGCCTTGTCTTATTTGGAAAAGATGCTGTTTATAAGCTCATGTTTGGGCCGGCTGTGTTTTTCTTTGTGATGATGATTCTTACCTTGTGGATTGAGAGCAGTAAGCAGTCACGATCAGGACTACAGAATGGTTTTTGGCTTTTTAAGATATTAGTACTAGGTGGTTTATGTACGTGGCCATTCTTCATGCCAAATGCAGAATTGTTTGTGCGAGTGTGGATGCATGTTGGTATGGTTGGTGGCATTCTTTTCATTCTTATACAACTAATGCTTTTGGTTGATTTTGCTCACACATGGAATGTAAATTGGTTAAATGGTGCAGAAAGTAACAAGGGTTGGTTTTGTGGCATAATATTCTTTACTTTTATATTGCTGTTTGGATCTGCATCTGGATATGTCTTGTTATATCGTTTTTATACCGATGCGGAAGGCTGTCTGCTGAATAAAATTTTTATCATTGTCAATGGATCACTCATAGTTTTGATTTCACTTCTTACTATTTCACCAAGAGTTAGAAGACATCAACCAAAGACTGGCCTTCTTCAAGCTGCCATTGTTAGTTGTCATGTCACATATACAACATTATCTGCCATTACTAACAATCCTGGAGAATTGAGGCAAAAATCAACAGCTACTGGAGTTTCACTAGTTCGTGTGTCTTGTTTCCAAGGCGCAAGTTCTGATGTGTCTGAGACTGTTTCTATTGCATTAGGTCTTGGCTTTGTATTTGTTGTTGTGGTTTACACATCTCTACGAACATTGTCATCTATAGAGCATAAACGACTTGTAATGCGTCAAAGCACTGCCACATTGGGAGGGAGTTGCTGTTGCTGTGTGAATGCAGGAGGTGCAGACAGATCAATTCTGAAGGAAGGTATGGGTCAAGCTGTGATCGATGATGAAGAAAACAATGTGGCATACTCCTATGCACTATTTCACTTTATTTTCCTATTAACTACTTTATATGTTATGATGACATTAACAAATTGGTTCTCACCAACTACAGACCAGACCTGGGAAGAAATGCTAGTAGAAGGAAATACTGCTGCAATGTGGGTAAAGATCGGAACATCATGGGCGGCCATCTTTGTTTATATGTGGGCTTTGCTTGCTCCAAGCTGCTGTGGAGCATCTGGAGATTCATAAACTATCAAAGGTAGATATTCTTGAATCATTTTAAACCTCAAAGATCAAAATTGACTGAAACAATTCTTGTGATATGTGTATTTGATGCTTATTGATACACTTTATTGTCTTTGTGATTGCTGATGTTTGGAATAATACAAATCGATTTTTGGGGTTATCATCCATTTTTTTATTTCACAAGCTGCATGTGTACTTAGTTATTAATTGAATGTGCTTCCCTTTATTGACAAATATATCTTTTGTAATACTATTGTTGATGCTGTCCTGAGTATATATGAGCATCTATTGTTGTGTCAAAGTCTTATATTGGAAAACTATATTTTGCACAAAATTTGTATCAGAAGATAAATTGCTTATTTAATTTTTTGCTGCCTTTTGTTGTTTTGGTATATCTGATGTAATGTGTTTTAGCTAGAATTTACAAGCTGATTAATATAAATAATCTAGTTTAGAATTCGTTTTCTGTTGAGGGATGTTATTTAAATATTGCATTGATTGGGTTAGAGGTTGTTAAGTATCGCTCAGTTTCTTTTCTGATGTTAGTTTATGCTTTGTGCCATGTTTGAACTGCAGCATATGTTCATGTGTGCACCAACCCTAATTTTTTGTTCTATATTGCAATGAGTGTTTTGTCGTTTGCTAAATTAGCAACATATAGCCTGGAGGTCAGCAATCACCAGGCCATTGACCTGTGCTAGACTAGGCTGCTGCTTTGTTTGGGCAACAATAACATCTTTATAACAATGACCAGTGCATGATGAAATCTGTTTTGTCAAGGAAAGGAAATCAGAGTATAAAAATGTATCATTCAGTTCATTTTGCTAAAAGAACCTAGAACCTTATCTCCATTAATTTTTTTGAAGAAAGTTGGTGATATGCCTATTTATTCTAAATGTTGTGTTTCTTTAAAGTATGATTTTTATGCTTCCCATATAGTTGTAGTTTTGCAGTATACAGGTTTTGATATCAGTTATAGAATTATTCTGTTGATAATCTGGCTGAAGCATTTCTCTGAAGAAAAAAAGGCTAACTATGGCTGGTGTGCTTTTGAATATTACTTTTATATTCATTAAACGTAAGTTGTGTAATGAAATGTTTGGTCATGTAAAGCATTTGGAAAATATGTTTTCAAAAATTTGCAAAAGGCCACCATAGGTTCTTGTGACCATTGTCGGTGGATGGTCATTTTTATGTTGGTCTAATTTATGACAGTTATCTTCTAGTTATTTAAAGAAGTTCCTTAGAACAGAGTCTATTCCTATTTGATTGAATACAATATAATTCATAAAAGGCGATGTTTTTAGAGAAAATCATGCAACTGAATTAGCCATTACAAATATTTATTATTAACTGCTCAAAAACTTTGATAATAAAATAATAACATGTTCCTTATTTCTAAACCTATCAAAAGGATTTGACTGCTGTGACCATGAAATTTTATTTGATAAACTCTATTCATATGGTATAAGAGGTGTTTTGCATAAACTATTCTCAAATTTTTTGCATAAAAGAATGCAGTACAGCAAAATAGGGGCATTAAAATCTTCATTCAAAAGGATATCTTGAGGATTCCCCAAGGTAGTATCCTTACTATTGCACCTTTACTTTTCCTTATTTACATTAATGGTATTGCTTAAGCTTCCTCTTTTCATGCTACTCTGTTTGCTGATGATATTAACCTTCATAATTATGTTCTATGCAAAATTTGCCACTGGTTTAGAGCCAACAAAGTTTCTCTTAATTGCAATAAGGCTAACTTAATATTGAATTCTTAATAACGCAATCTTGCTTCATTTGAAGTTATTATAAATAACCGTAGCATTTGTCCCAAAAATAACCTAAATTACCTTGGTGTTCTTCTTGACAATAAGCACCTAACGTAAAAAAGGTGAAAACTAGCTATCAAGAGCTTGTGGAGTTCTATCCAAACTCAAACATTATACAACACCATTTTATTGAAAGTTCAATATAAGTCATTCATTCACCCCTGCCTTACTTTATTCTAAATTGAGGACATGCTTCAAACGGAACTGTTGAACATCTCATTAATCTCCAAAATAAAGCTATAAAACTAATAAGGCGAACTAACCAGACATCTGTGGTGTGGAAGAATCGTTCTAGCATTTATATCTTATGCCTTCCCAAATTACAGGCCCTACACCTTTTCAGTAATACAATTTTTGCACTTTTAATACAACCTATTTCCAAGATATTTTGATGACTATTTTATTTCATTCAGCTTTATTCGTTCTCACTCTGCAAGATTATCCATTTCTAACACCTGTGTTTACCTAGGGTTAACTCTTCCTCAGGAAAATGTTCACTTACAATTGTTGGCCACCAGGCTGGATTAAGCCTTCTGCCACTTTTACCTTCACATGGAACCTTAAGGAACTCCTCTTAGATTAAAAAGATACATAATTATCTATTTTCGCAACATTTTACTTGTATCTATGTTAGCAGCATTTAACTTATGAACAACAAAATGCTGAGAGTATCAGTAATTTGGATAATTTAACTCTGTTATTTATGTATCCTTACTTATTTCTTTGTAGTTCTTTCCTGTGCACATCCCATTTTTTTCACATGAAAGTACATCAAATAGTTTTTTGTTATTCCTTTGTACCGCATTAATTGCTATTTTTTATTTTTTTATCCATTTTCATAATTTTGTTTAAACATTCCTCAATTAAATTGGATCTACTCCTTCATGTACTTAGGCATGCTCTTCTCATCTGAAAATTTACTTCACAGTAAGTTTTAACTCAAAGTTTGACTTCTCTAGATTCATTCTTTCAACAGGAAATTCATCTCCTAATACAGCTACAGTATGTCCAGCCAAAATTTTGTTATTCTTACCAGGGCTACTATTCATTCCAGGGCTACACATTTGATGACAAGCTTTGACCTTAGCAACCTAAACCTATTGTAAGCTAATGTACTTAAAGCGTTTGAATCCTGACTACAATGGTAATGACAGTTGGGCACCACTAACCACTCTGTAAGTGTGATTTCATAGGCAATTTTAGTGCCAATGGCACAAAGGTAGAAATCAGAAAACTGGAAAATTTTGCACCAAGATGTCATTGGGGGTATGGAAATCTTGCAGTGCAGTCGTGATAAAGTGGCACTGAACTGTGGACCACCTGCATTAAAAAGATCAAATTTAAGATTATTAAAAAGTGACAGCTTGTCAGTATGTAGGCTACTGTTGCTGCAGCAAAAAACTAAACTGGACATGCAAAACCTTTGACTGGGCTGCATGTGGCCTGCAGGTTGGATATAAACTATCCTCATGACTGCAAAGTTAGTCGAGACTTGTCTAGTCACTAAAAGGAACTCCTAACACCTCTGATAATTGCTAATACCTGCAAACCTGGCATGCTCAATTAATCAGCCCCAAAAGATATCTGTTGGGATCAGGATTAGATCCTGGTCCTAAACCAGTGATTGGCAAACTTTCGTTATAATGGCCCAAACTACCCTTTCGGTGATAAATAAAGGCCCATGCTTATTTTTAAAAGGCCCAAATTTCAGATTTTCGTTTTATTTAATTACCTGTTGCGTAGCGATGCTGTGTTAATGCCATAAACCATAGAATGACAATAACAATGCTTTGTTAACATCAAATAATCAACGTTCCATGTCGTATTATGCTGGCCTGTTTTAGACCACGCTACTGCCGCAGGCTGTAGCTCGTGCATACCATGTGACCCAATAATAAGTGCTGAACGGCCCGCAGTTGGGCTGCCGTCCACAGTTTGATGACCACTATTGTAAAGGATGGTCTGAAACAAAGTTCAGATATCATTGTGTGTGTGTTGGTATTCTACAAGCAGTTTGGTCTAAACGGCCAATGCATTCACGTGTTAGTTTCACGTCTAGGAAAGCCAGCCTAGAACACCATCGCTTTCTATTTCTTGTGTAATTTGAACAGAAGTTTCAAGACGTTCAAAAATTGACAGATTCCTGCAAATACCGTATTTATTTGATTGCGAGCCGCGGCTTGTGAATTTTTTTCGTGATTTCATGCGGCTTGTAATCAGGCGGCTTACATACTTTTGTTTCTTTACCATATCGAAAAGGTATAGATGACGCTCAGTCTTTCCTTGGCTACCTTTTGTTGACCAAACTCTCTTTTCACATTCTATTCTCTTCAGTATCACGTGCACATGTCACAGGAGAAATTATGATGAACAGAAGGCAGTTGTAGTGGTGTAAACATCATTAACAGGGTTGCCTAAAACGTGCTAGTGCGCGAAAGTATCTCAGATATTTACGTAACGTATGTTCAAGGGCGGCTAACAATCGATTAAATACGGTATTTTGATGGATTACAACGAATGTATCGTCAATACCATAGCGTTTACAACTTATGGGTGGTTGGTGGAACTTTGACAATGCTATATTTTTAATATCTTCCATGACTAAATTCGCTAAGATGGATGATACCGGGGTCGCAGGTTGCATATTTGTTACAAATATATTCCTACCTTAAATTTAATGCTTGCATGCAAAGATTCAGTCTCTTGCAAACCTCTTATATCGAACAGTTGGCACATTGTTGACGATCATCACATAATGTCAATCTTTTCTTGGTTATTTGTACTGCTACAGGTGTAGGAACGTTTGAAAACAATGATATGACATCACACAGACATTTTTATTTAATATCTGAAAAAATCAGATTATCAGGGGGGAGGAGAATGACCGCAAGGTCTTCGAGCCATCCTCCCATCAAATGACACTGAACTTTCATCGTGTCGTTAATGGAGTTAGCAAAACTGCTTGAATTAAGTAGGCTACATGAAATTCTGTGTTGCCAATCAAAATGTTGACATTCTTTTGAGACAGGGCATAGGTTGGGGAACAATAAAAAAACAGTAAGAGCGTTATGGACTGTAGCGTTTGTGAACTTTTGGTTGGCCGTATAAGCTTGGTGCAAGGGTGATGGAGCTCTTTGAGGTGAAACATTAACCTTGGATGATTTTTTGGTTACCGAAAGCCTTGAAATAAATTTACTCAACAATGTTTATATTTTTGGACCTCTTGAGATCTGCATACGTTTCATCACTTTGTAGCATTTCGAACAGAATCACGTCGTAATCCTCATTGTTCACAATGACTGTCATGTTACTTTTGTTCACCATGAATAGTATATATGAAAACTGACTAAGTTCTTCGATTGCTTTTTAACTTCCACGATCGTAAAAATGCACTGTATCGAATTGTGATGGTTCAAGGTAGAGGCCAGTGGCGTAGCGAGCCTAAGTGCCGCCCGGGGCTGATCATGAAAGTGCCGCCCTTTTCACCCCTTAAACTTGCTTACAAATATTTAAAATGAAAAAAGATCATGTTTCGTGCTTATTTAAAGATATAAGGAATAATAAAGCATCTTGAAAATTACAACTAATACTCACAAACTGAAATGGGTCTTGTTTTTCATTGTCGATATGAGTCGTGCTGTATTCTGCTTGTCGCCACCTTTCTCATCATTAATTTTTCTATTTTTTGCTTTCTTCACATATGCACCTACGAACCCGACATGTTTCGTCAAATTTTCTTCCCTGTTGGGTTTTTAATCTCCGGTGAAGCCACTGCAAGGCTTTTTTAATAATTTACTCATTCCAGGGGATCAAACGAAAAAATTAAGCGATGTGATGGCGGCATATCTATTTTACAGATGTAAACATCTTTTTTTGTTAAAATTTCCTGGAGTAAACCCAGTCTTCAACTAAAAAAGTATATATACTGCATATAGCAGACTATATTAATAAATCTGATGATATGATCTCAGTCATGCAAAGAACCTTTCATTGTTCACTTCACGTTTCAGCAGTAGTTTAATCCTAGAATGTACAGGGTGACCCAAAAAGATGTGTACCCATGAAAATTTCAATTGTGACTTTGATTAAAAAGCTATTTATTTCAAATTACAACCACACATTATTCAGTTTATGGAAGACCATTCACCAGAGT